>Ga0210406_10003942_pt1 | contig 16102 bp, 17 predicted proteins | sample IncBWC30MmetaG_FD_155454 | JGI IMG/M metagenome (GOLD analysis project Ga0210406, IMG submission 155454) | Forest soil microbial communities from Barre Woods Harvard Forest LTER site, Petersham, Massachusetts, United States - Inc-BW-C-30-M | ecosystem: Environmental > Terrestrial > Soil >... | reverse complement strand
AAAAACGGGGCGTCGGCCAGCAGCGCAATGAAAAAGGCCCGAAAAACGGGATCGTCTTGCCACCGGCGCAAAACCTCTGAGAACTTTACGGGGCGCTTCTCGAAATCGACGGTGACCGCTCTTCCACACGCCAATTCTTCAATTCTGGTTGACCACATAATTTCGCCTAGGCGAACGAATGTCGTCTACCGCCCGCTGTCATGTCAACTCAACGGTCGTAACATCGCCATTGCGCTTATCGCCCTCCGTGACCGGGGTTTTGAGCGTTATCGCGGTTACATCTGTGAACAACACTTACTGATTCGCGTGGCGTAAAATGCTTGGCGCGGAATCAGGTTTCGCGCGAAATGTTTCAGGACCTCAAGTACACTCTTCGGCTTTGGACTAGCCGTCCGTGGCAAGCAGGATTCACTATCGCTGCCCTCGCCATCGGCATTGGCGCGAATACGGGTGTCTTTAGCGTGGTCAACGCATTGCTGCTGCGCTCCCTTCCATTTCACGAGCCGGACCGCCTGGCTCTGCTACATCAGTTCTTTCCGCCACACGGTAGCGCGAAGGAGTTTCACGATTGGCGGCAGCAGAGTGCCTATCTCGCCGATGCCGCACTTTTCGAGGAATGGGATGTGAATCTTGGCGGAATGCACGTCGGGATGCGGGCACACGTCGCCCAGACATCCGGGAATTTCTTTTCCGTGCTAGGTGCGCAGCCGGTACTCGGAACCGGATTCGCTGCTGCAGATGATGTGGACGGCGCGGGGTGGGGATTGCCCGGACGCAACGCCGTGGCGGTAATCGGTTACGGACTCTGGCAACAGCTTTTCGGAGGCGACCCGAAAGTCCTAGGCGCCACGATCCGAATTGACGGGAAGCCGCTCACCGTTGTTGGCGTCGCGCCGCCAGGGTTCGATTATCCGGGCAATTCCGTTCTTTGGAAGCCAGCAGCCTTCAGCCCTGGTAATAATGGCTGGGGAACCATTGCAAGGCTGAAACCGGGCGTGTCGTGGCCACTGGCGCGTGCCGCTCTTGCCGTCGAGGTAGAGCGCCTGTCGTCGAAACCGGAAGGAATCGACTATTCCCACCTGCGCCCGAGCATGACCTCGCTTCAGGACGGACTTGCCGGACCCATGAAGAACGCCTCGCTGATGTTCATGGGCGCAGTGGTATTGATCCTGCTGATTGCCTGCACGAATGTCGCGAATCTCTTGATCGCACGGACCGCCGATCGCGCCCCGGAGCTGTTCATACGCTCCGCGCTGGGGGCAAGTCGCGCTAGGCTGGTGCGACAGCTGCTCACCGAGTGCCTGCTCCTCTCGTTCGTTGCCGCTCTCGCCGGATTGGCGATCGCATATTGGACACTCTTGCTCGCCGTGAAGATTGAGCCTCCACCTCTCGGCGCGCAATCTTACTCAATCCTGGATGGAAGGGTCTTGGCTTTCACGCTGACGGTTTCTGTAATAACCGCCTTGGTCTTCGGCATCTTACCTTCGCTCTATGCAGGCCGCATCCAAGCGTTTTCCACCCGCAGCGCTGGTCGGACCCGCGGCTCGCGGCTCGTTCGCGAAAGCCTGGCCTGCGCACAGGTGATGCTCACTATGATTCTTCTCGCGGGCTCGGCATCGCTGGGACGTGCCTTTGTCCACTTGATGAGAATCGACCGCGGCTATGATGTACAAGGAGTCGTAACTGCAGGCGTCTCCTTGGAGGGCACGACCCACCAACTGGATAAGCGGCAACTCCCTTATTTTGAGGAGGTGATTGACCGGATTCGTAGCCTTCCCGGGGTTCGCACAGCAAGTGCCACTGAATTCCTTCCGCTATATGCCTCGAGCTTTGTCGGGGGAACGTTCGGATTGGATGGGCGTCCGGCAAAACGCGGTTCCGCGATGATCCCAGTGCTGTCGGGATATTTTGAGGCTATGGGCGGACGGATTCTGTACGGCCGGGAATTCACAGCAGCCGAGGTTCGATCCGGCGCTAAGGTTGCGGTCGTCAATCAGCGATTCGCGCTCGAATTTGGCGCGCCGGCGGACGCTATAGGTCGCCAACTTACGATCGGTAGAGAGGCTCCCTGGAAAATTGTTGGCGTCGTAAAGGGGATGGAGTACGAGACCGATCCGACTACCGCAAATGGGAATCAGGTCTTTGTTCCATCGGCGACGCCAGGCAGCTTTTTCTCGACGTTTGTGGTGCGCGTGGATGGCCGGGCCGAAGATCACCTCGCTGCGATCCGCGACGCGATACAGTCGGTCGACCCGCAAGTTCCTGTATTCAGTGTGAAAACCATGCAGCAGAGGTTCGATGAGGTCTTCGCCAGCCCGAGGTTTTACCGAACCGCCGTTTGGATTTTTGCGGGAATCGCACTGCTGCTGGCTCTGATTGGCATTTACGGCATCGTTTCTTACGCCGTCGTCCAGAGGACCCAGGAAATGGGCGTGCGCATGGCTCTCGGAACCACGCCAGTCCGGCTTCGAGGCATGCTGTTGTGGCAGGGTTTGCTCATGGTCGCAGCCGGAGCCATCCCCGGAATCGTCGGAGCACGGCTCACCGGCCGCTTTCTTGAAAGCCTGATGGATGGGGCGAAGCCTATTGGCCTAGCAGCCTCCGCCGGCTTAGTCCTGCTCTTCGCTCTTATAGCCTCGGCGAGTATCTGGTCTGCCACGCGCAGCATTGCCAGGCTTGACATCACTTCCATCCTACGCAGCGAATAACCTTAACGCGTTTACGCCATCTCTTTGCTCGATCGCGCCAACGGTCCGCTTTTTACCAGGGACACCCACGACCCCGCGCCGATCTGGCTCTTCAAGCCCGAAACCGATCTCGATGACTACGCCGCTTCCATTCGTAAGAGTAGCGCGTCATCCGGGACGCGGCCGCGATTGATTCTCAAGAATCAACTCCGGTCTACTCTTGCTTCGCCTTGCTGGTCTAACTTTCCGCTGCCCTTGATACACCAAGTTGTTTGAGGAAACCCAGCAAATCGATTTCGGTCCACTGTTCGGCGATCCTGCCGTTTGCTACGCGGTAGATGAGGATTCCCGAATAGGCAACCTGCTTTCGCGTCGGCGGCATTCCCTGGAAGTCGCCCAAGTGAGTGCCCTGAAAGCGGTAACGCACCGCGATCTTATCCCCCTCTGCAACCTGGTCGAGTACAGTAAAATGCAGGTCCGGGAAGGCCGCACGGAGACCCTTGATGAACTGCCGGTTCTCAGTGGTGCCACCAAGTGGATCTCCCTGCCGGGATCCTGCCGCACGAAATCCGGCGCAAAGAGTTCTTCCATCCGTTGCAGGTTTCCTTGGTGCCAGATCTCTTCCCATACCCGATCGGCAAGGAGTTTGTTATTCGTTACCGACATAGCGCTCATCCTATCAGGCACGAAAACGGATCCCGCTGCCTCGGTGTCCCGATCAAGGGGTGTGCTGCCGAACGATTTCAAGAACCTCCTCCGCTGCTTCCAGTGGACGATCCGACTTTGGGATTTGTGCCCCAGCATCAAGCAGTGCCTTGGCAACGCCGACATAGTCGCCCTTGTTCCTCTCCCAACTATGCAGAGAGCCATGCAGTGCCCAGCCAAGAGGACTGCCGCTGTGTTCTGCTTCGAAAGCGTTGATGGGAGCGTTGTGGTTTAGTAGCGCTCGCACCATCGCGAGGTTGCCGTGCCAGGCAGCGAAGTGTAGGGCGGTTTGACCATTTTCGAGGACCGCGTTGGACGGCCAGCCATAACCGAGCAGGAGTTCGAGCGCCTGGGTATTGTTGCGCACAGCGACGCCGACGATGCGACGGGCAGCGTTGCTGCTCAGGCGGGTGAAAATCGTGGGATGTTGTTGGAGAATTCGCTGCGTCATCGGCTCATCGCCGACCTCGACGGCCTGCACGAGACGAAGCCAGGGGGCGCTGCGCTGCATGAGCAGGTCGAAGACCGCAGTGTGGCCGAACTGGTGCGCAATCATGTGAGGCGATTTCGTGATTCCGAAACCGAACATGTAGATGATGCCCCCAGAGCGCGGATTTTGCTTGGGGAAGTTGCGTTCGTTAACGGTGATGCGGACGGTATCCGGATCGTTGTTGAGAATGCGCTCGACCAAGGCAACGTCGCCGACAGCGGAAGCCGCCAGAATATCGGCCGGTGCACCGCAGGAGATCAGATATTTGGCCAACTCATGGCGGTGTGGCTTTATCGAGACCATATATTGCACGGCAGTGGATTCGTGATCGATGTCTCGGGCATCGATCCTCGCACCGGAATCGAGGAGAAGAGCTGCGATCTCGACAGTTGATGCAAAATGCAGGGGGAACTGGCCGTCGCCTCCGCGAGCATGTACAAGTTGTGGGTCGCGGGCCAGAAGTTCGCGGACGCGGTCGATCATCCCAAGCCGCGCGGCCGCATGGATGTCAACGATTGCGCCGCGCGAGATCAGATACGGCGCCAACTCGGGGCTCGCCGAATCGAGAACACCAAAGCTACCCGCCCACCAGCGCGTGCGCTCGTTGATGTTCGCGCCTCTGTCGAGAAGAACGTCAACCATTTCCCGGTTCTTGTGGTTGACGGCAGCAAAAAGAGCAGGCGCATCGAACCCATAATTCGGCAGCGGTTCGTTGATGCGCGCTCGCAAAGACGGATGGCGAGCGAGAACCTCGCCAACCAGTGACGCGCTGTTGGCCTTTACGGCTGCGGTGAGCGCTTCGACCGGATCTTCCGAGGCAGCCTCGATGTAAAATTTGAGTGCGGGCCAGGTGTCGAAACCGTACTCACGGGCGATTACGTGAAGCGCATCGGCTAGCTTCGGTTCGTCAGAGAGAATTCCAAAAGCTGTAAAACGGACTGTGGCGCGGGCATTTGCAGTGAGTCGCTCTTGCAACAACGTGCGGGCTTGTTTTTTCAAGTGTTCAAGGTTGGGGCGTGCGGGAAGTTCGCGTAGAGACATGGATCACTCCTTCTTTAACGCCCGTGATCCGCTTCAGCGGGCAAGAAGAAAGTGATTGTCGGAAAACGGAAACGCAAAAGGTGGGATGATCCCTTTCCGCGGATGGGGCGCACCCTTGATGTGCGCCATCAAGCTTAGCAAGAAAGAGGACATGGGTCTAGACACCGTGGAACCTCAGGAACCTCATGGAACCTCATCGCTGTTACATACGCTCTGTGAGAATTGAAGTAAGCAGAGGCGATGCGCCGGTCTCGCCACGTTGCGCTAGAACGACTGCGAGAACCGGCCCTCCAGGAATTCACCCAGCTTAGCTGTCGCCTTAAACTGAGGAATCGGCTCTAGTTCCTTGAATGCCGAGGTGAAGGCGTTCGAGAGGCTCCACATCGTCCGCGGCCGAAACTCTTCGTAATCCGCCCCGAATCCGGAAATTTAGGTTATTCGGCGCACCTGAAGCGTTCGGTGAGTGCATCGGTTTTGCAACAATCGAGCTGTCCCTCCCGCTATTTTGATTGACACATCGACGTTGCTTAGACTTGTCGAATGAGTGAAGGGCTTCCACAAGTTCAATTACTCCGACATCATCTCCAATAAGGCCGGCGATTCTTCTGCAAGAGGTTGTTCGGTCTGCTCGTCCAGAGAAAGAGGTAATCTCAGGGCGGTAGCAAACAGGAAAGCGTGTAATCCACAGAGTAGAAAAAAGGCAGCGGTAAATGCGCTGGAGAGGCTGGCGCTGGACTGTGCCATCCCCAACCTCCATCCCAGGAAGGTCGCGCAGACCGTGGTCAGAGTCGGGCCGCCGAGACGCTGCACGATGTTGAGTGAGGTTGTCGCCATCGGCAGGTCCTGTTTTCTGACCGAGGCGTATGCCGCCGAGATGGAGGGAATGCCAACTGCACTCAGGCCCACTCCGCGCAGGAATAGAGCACCTGCTAGCACGGCGAAGACGAGTCGGTGACTGGCTAGGTAGAGAAATGGCAGCGTGCCGGCGAAGGCCAGAAGCGCGCCTCCGGCAGATACATTTCGTATACCAAACCGCTGTGTCAGGGCTCCCATCCATGGATAGGAACAGATCATCCCCAATCCCAGCGGAGCCAGCAGCCAACCGGTCGCGCTCGGCGATTGACCACAGGCGCGGATGAGATAGATCGGAATCAGCATCTGGCCCGCGAACGAGATTCCGTTCGACATGAACTGCGTGGTGGCGGACGCAGAGAAGGTTCTGCTTTTGAATAGCTGCAGGTCGATGAGTGCTCGACGTCCTTTGCGAATTGCCATTCTGAAGAAGAGCGCAAGCAGAACGATGGAAACTAGCAGAGCCGTAAGACCGATACGCTCGCCCAGATGATCCGACCCATACAGGAAGAGCACGAGTCCGGGAGAGAGGAGGGCGAAGCCCGGAAGATCGAGTTCTCTCGACCGGGTCTCTTCGCGATCATTGGGCAGAAACAGAACCGCCAGGACGATTGCCAATACACCGACCGGCAGGTTGACCAGGAAGAGCCACCGCCAGGACGCGTGTTGCAGAATCGCGCCGGCGATGACCGGGCCCAGGATCGGTCCCAGCATGACGGGCACAGCGGCATAACCGATGATGCGCGCCATATGTTTTCCCGCGGCCCGCGCCATCATCATCTGCGCCATCGGAGCCATCAGACCACCGCTCATGCCCTGCAGGATTCGAAATGCAATCAGCGAGTTCGTCGACCAGGCCAGGCCGCATAAAGCTGAGGAGAGAGTGAAGCCCGAGAAGCACCAAAGGTAAAGAGATTTGGCTCCAATGCGCTCCACTAGCCAGCCGTTCAGAGGGAGCATGAGAGCGAGTGCCAGGAGATAGCCGCTGGTGACCCACTGAATTGCCGTGAGGCTGCTGTGCAGATCCACGGCAAGGCTGGAGAGCGATACGTTGACGACAGTCGCATCAAGCTGCGCGAGAAAGGAGCCCAGCACCGCGACGGACATGATCTTCCAGACCAACGGGTCTAGCCTGGCGGTATCGGGGCGGGCCTTAGACAAGGGCGGCAAGGACCCCGTCAGTCGTACGCACGCGCGCGAGTCGCGGGAAGATCTTTTCAAACGCGAAACGGTGCTGTTCGACGTCCTGAGCGGAGCAGGCGTCTTCGACCAGCACAAAGGCAAATCCCAGTCCGGTGCCCTGCCGCGCAGTGGATTCGACGCCTACGTTGGTCGAAATGCCGGTCAAGACGACCGTGTCGATGCCGCGGTTCTTAAGCTGCTGCTCCAGATCGGTGCCGGCGAAGGCGCCCCAGTGTCGCTTGGTGATGAGGATGTCGCCGGGCTGAAAGCCCGCTGAAGCAGCGATCTCCGACGCAGCGGCAGGCAGCGGCTTGTCGCCCATGCTATGCGGCTGATCGACAGGAAGCTTCAGAAAATCGTTCAGGTCGACGCGCACGTAGACAACCTGAGCGCCCCGGGCGCGAAAGGCTTCCGCGAGCTTCTTCGAGTTTTCGACGACCTGTGCGGCGGAATTCGGAGCAGGGTTCATGCCGAGAACGGCATTCTGCAGATCGATAATGACGAGTGCGGTCTTCTGTGGGTCGAGCTGGGGTTCTACCATGGTTTCTCCGGTGGGGCGAGTTTTATAAAATCGAGGACATCCTCGACTTTTCTGGATTTATAATACGAGAGTGCCCTCGATTTCGTCAAATGCCGTCCGCGTTGCGCCGCAGCAGGAGCGCTCGGCGCGCCGGCTAGCCGGTTTTCTGGAAGCGGCCGCGGAGCTCTTTGTCGACGTCGGCTACGAAGCAGCGACTATGACTGCGGTCGCGGAGCGCAGCGGGTCTTCTATCGGCGCTCTCTACAACTACTTTCCGGATAAACAGTCCATCGCGTTGACGCTGGTAAATCAATATTCCCAAGAGGTGGAGGCGCATTGGAAGCCGTTGATGGAGCAGGCGGAGATACTGCCCCCTGCGGAGTTCGCCGATCTGTTCATCGAGCGCATCACCCAATTCGCCCAGGAGCGTCCCGCTTATCTGAGCCTGCTGGCCGCGCCAATCCGCTTTCGCCGCGACCCTGCTGCCCGAAAGGCTTCACGAATCGCAATCGCAAATGCCTTTCAGGCAAAGAACCCGTCGCTTTCGAAGGAACAGTCTCTACTTGCTGCAAACGTATCTCTCCAGATAGTCAGAGGCATGATGACGCTCTATGGGGAAGCAGATCCCAAGGGGAAAATCCTGGTTGTGGCTGAATTCAAAAGGGTGTTGACGATGTATCTGGGAAGCCTCTTGTCCGAGGACGCGGTGCTAGCGAAGTAAGAGTCGGTCAGCGTCTACTGAGGAGTTGGCCACCAAATCAGACTGGATGTCCGTTGGTGCAGGAAGTCGGTGAAAACCTGCACCAGAGTCACGCTTTTCCACGGGCTTATTTTCGCGAATCCATTTCAGGACACAGATACAGGCAAGTAGCTCCATTCGATTGTTGCTGCTTTCCTCGCATCCGAAATCGACGATTTGTTCGTCTTTCCCGGTCTAAGTTGGAAGAAGCTCACCAACAGGCCGAACAGGAAGATGTCACCGGGGCATGGGGGCAGTTGTTCGGAGATTCATCTCACGGTTGGAGTTGCCGGTAACCCCGACCACCCGCCCGACGTCACTCAGCGCGCAACGCTTGCATAACATCGACGCGTGCAGCGCGCGCCGCGGGCAGCACCGACGCGATAACCGCGACCGCCATCAGTACGAACGCAGAGACCAACACCGGCAATGCGCCCGGCATCTTGATGTCAAGAAAATATCTTCCCGCCAAACGCGCCAGCGCGAACCCGAATGCCGCGCCTGCAAGTACGCCTGCCGCAGCCATCACGGCGCCCTCTGCGATCACGCATTTGAGGAGTCTCTGCGGCTCCGATCCCAGGGCCAGCCGGATGCCGAATTCCCGCGTCCGCGCGCTCACCGAAAACGCCAGTACCCCCGCGACGCCGACCACAGCGATCGCCAACGCGACAGCCGCGAATACGCCGAACACCAGCGAGTTTAAGCGATCCGGCGTGAGCACTTCTGCCCGAATGTCTTCGAGAGTGGCGGCGCGCTCAACGGGCTGATCGGCGGACATGTCGCGAATAATGCGCGTGACCGACGGGACCAACGCATAGGGATTTGCACTCGTGTGGATGAAAAGTCGGCCGCCAAAGATTGCACCTTCGTCAAAAGGGCTGTAAACAGTGAGCGTGGGTTCAGCAACGACGTGTTCGTCGTCGATATCGGCCGTGACACCGATGATGCGGTGCGGCGCGACAAGGCGCGCCTTTTCGAGATCGGTTCCGGGGAAGAATTGCAGCACGGGATCCGTCCAATAGACATGCCGATTGATCGCATCCTGGTTGGGGAACATACGCCGTGCGAGAGTCTCGCTGACGATAACGACAGGCTCTTGACTATTATTCTGGTCGTTATTTTGGTAATCCAGCGCATTGAAATCGCGGCCGGCAATGACGGGAACGCCAAGCGCCGCAAAAAAACCGGGAGAGATTGAACGCGACTGCGCCCTGGGATCCTCTACGCCGGCTGCATGAACGTGTCCGTCAGCGGAGAATTGGAAACCGGGACCAGAGGGGCCGCCGCCATCGCGCCAGGGAACGACGTCGCCGAACGCTGTCTTACTCACGCCCGGCAGGGCATCGATGCGACGTATCGCTTCCTTGTAAAAACCGACTACCTGCTGCGGTGTCTTCCCATAAGACATAGCGGGAACATCGATCGCCAGGACGTGTTGTGTGTCTAGTCCTGTCTGCGCCCTTTGTAATGCGATCAGCGTAGTGATCAACATACTTGCGCCGGCCAGCAACACGAACGAAGCGGCGATTTGGGTTACCGCGAAGATCCGCTGGCGGCGGCTCGTGCCGCCGGTGATCCGCACACTTCCGCTGGATAGGCTCAGTCCACTCGGCTTACCGGACGTGCCGGAGCCGGACGTGCCAGAGGAAGAAGGCAGGCGCGGGACAAAGGCGAGAATCACCGCGGCGACGATAGCCAGCGCCGCTCCCACCCAAAGCAGGCTCGAATCGACTCTGAAATCGAGAGCACGGACGGAGAAGCGCGAGGCGTAGCGGGCCAGGATGGCCACCATCGGCTGCGCGCTCAGTACCCCGAGCGCGGCGCCAGCGCCGCAGAGCAAAAGGCTTTCGGCCAGCAGCATGCGGCGCAGGGCGCCGGTGCTTGCGCCCAGCGCCACGCGGACCGCCAGCTCACCTTCGCGGCGAACCGTCCGTGCCAGAACTAGATTGGCAACATTGGAACACGCGATGATGAAGACCAGCCCTGACGCTGCGAGCAACACCAGCAGCACGGTCCGGGCGCCCGACGTGATCTGGTCACGCAGCAACTTCACCCCGATCTGAAAGTCCGCTTCCTGCGCATAGGCTTCGGGATGGTCCCTCTTCATCGCGGAGTAGGCGGAGAGCAACTCGGCGCGAGCCTGATCGACGGTGACCCCGGGAGCGAGACGGCCGAAAAGTTCCGTCATGCGATGGATGCGGCCAGTGACCATGGTTGCCGAAAGATGATGCGGGCTGATGACCACGTTGCCGATGATTTCGGTATCTTCAGGATATGGGACGCAAGGTTCGAGGACGCCAATGACTGTCGCAGACCGATCACCGATGCTACCGAGGCGAACGGTTTTGCCGAGCACCGAAGGATCCTTGTGAAGAGCGGTCGTCCAGAAACGGTAGGTGAGAACGACGACGCCGGCAGCTTGCGGACCGTCGTCTTGCGGCCCAATGAGGCGACCGAGCACGGGACGAAGCCCCATCACGTCAAAATACGTGCCGCCGACGACGCCGCCTCGAATCGAACGAGGCTCGCCGAGACCGATCATGGTGAAGTCCATGGTCGAGAAGTCGCCAAAGGCGCTCACGGTTTTCACGCTCGCGCGCAAGTCCTGTAACTCGGGTATGGAAAACGCAGCGTTTACGTCGCCGATGCCGGGAGCGCTTTGCCGGATATAGATCAACCGGCCCTCGCCGCGATTGACCAGAGGCTTGAGCAGGACTCCGCGCACCAGCGTGAAAATGGCAGCGTTCGCCCCGATGCCGAGCGCCAGTGTGAGAACCACGGCGATCACCAGCCCTGGAGTCCGAATTAATGAATAAGCTGCAACTTTAAGATCGCGAACGAATGACATATTCTTAGCCTCCTGCCGGAGTATCGACGTCACAGTTGCTCAAAGTGCTACTCATCTCATAAATGGCTGAGCAATCAAACAGGCTGAAAAACAGGATTGCCCCCAGGCCCGCCCCTGGCCATGATACTGATCATTCTTTCCCTCATCATTCTTTCCCTCGTGGCCGCCTCATTGCGAGGTATCCTTTCGCCGCCGCCGCTCGCTCTGCTTCATCATTTCGTTCAAGTCCGCCGCTGGCCGAATCTCGAAAATGCTGCCGTACTTCAGGGCCAGATGCTGCGCCATGGGCTGTACAGCATGATTCAGATCCCGCGCCTCATGGACGAGAATGCCGCCGAGTTGTTCCTTGGTTTCCGCATAGGGACCGTCCGTAATTGCGACTTTGCCGTTCTTCCAATACAGGGTCAAGGCGGTTTCCGGCGGCTGAAGCGCTTCGCCACCACCACAATGCCCGCTGGCTCGAAGATCGTCGTCGTATTCAAAGCATGCGTCCAACATCGCGTGTTGCTCGCCCTCGGTCATGCTTTCGTGTTTGCCTTTGTCCTAGTATCCCAAACAGACGTATTTCATCCATTCCTCCTCGTTTCCTGTGACTCGTTGTTTGCTGCGACTCAGAGCCGTAGCTCATCGTTCTGTTATTAGATAGTCGTTCGGCAGAACCGAAAATCGACAGCCACTCCATTTTTTTATTTTCGGAGAGACTAGAGACAGACCGGACGTTGACCAGTCCCACTCGTCGAAAAACTGGGGAACGTTCCGTTTGTCCGAGTAGATCAATGACATTTGTTCATCTCCGGCGGCGCGTCCATCATCATCGGGAGCCTGAACGCCGGGAAACTATCCGGCGGGAACACCACGATCTCCGTGATCAAGCCGTCCTCGATTCGAAGAACGTCCAGCGCCATAGCCCGCCAGGTGGAATCGCCGGGCCGCCGCACGTAAGCTGCGACCGCCGGCTGCAGGTTGGCGTGGGTCACAACGCAGTGGAGGCGACCAAATCGTTCGGAGCCAAATCCGCCTTCAATCCATAGCCTGAACATCTCGTCACGGCCTTCGGCCGAGCCGAAATCGGGCGGCATGCGGAAAGTCGCGTCCGCACGGATGATCGATTCGAAAGCCCGAAGGTCCGCCGATTCGCTCGCTTCGACGTATTTCTTTAGCAGGTCGAGCTCGGCCGCGCTGGCATCCACGTTGGCGGGCCACGGTGGCTTGCGAGACGGCAGACGCTCGCGGAGCCTGACCCGCGCGCGCTGCAGTGCACTGTTTACGGCTGGGACGCTGAGGTCGAGCAGGTCGGCAGCGTCCTTGGCGGACCAGTCCAGCACGTCGCACAGTATCAAGGCAGCCCGCTGCTGCGGTGTGAGGAGCTGGATTACCGTCAGAAAGGCGATCTCGATGGTTTCGCGCATCAGCGTCATCGCCTCCGGTGTCTTCGCTGGCGGGGTGGTTGGTTCGAGTACTGAGTTCGGAATCGGCCCCAGCCAGACGACATCTTCCGGTTCCCCCGTCCAGCCATCATCCGCCGCGGCCCGGGCCGCGAGCACCGCCCGCCGCTCATCGCGGGCAATCGCATCGAGGCAGGCGTTCGTGGCCACGCGGTAGAGCCACGGGCGCAGCGGCGCACCTTCCTTCAGGCTGTCGCGATACCGCCAGGCGCGAAGCAAAGTTTCCTGCACCGCGTCCTCGGCGTCGGGCAAAGAGCCGAGCATGCGGTAACAGTGGAGCAGCAGCTCGCGGCGATGACGCTCGACGTTGCTAGCGAATTCGTTCACTATGTGCCTCCATTCCAGCACTGCCGATGGATCAGCATCGATTCTTACTTGTAATACCGGAGCGGAGTCAAAAACTCATCGCGCAGTAGCATTCGGAGTTTCCCGAACGCCCAAGCGGGCCGGTCATTGCTAAATGGCAGCTTATATCATCGGAATGCAGAAGATTGTGTCACTCGCTTCTCAAAGAAAACGAGTTGCCGCACCAAGGGCTGAGCCGATGGAGCTTCCGTCGGCTATGACCGATAAGTCGGCGATTCGTTCAAAAGACCCCGGCAGCAAGGATTTCTTGAGTTCTTCCAGGATGACGGGTAAACCTGAAGTTGGCACGGCTCGGCAGGTTTGTTTCGAACTGGACGTTACCGTTTCTAGGAAGCGCGTCTGAGCCGTCGGTCAGAAGAGCGGAACATTTAGCGGCTGGTTTGTTTTCCTTCTGGGCTAACCGTACATGGACAGAGTCGATCCTAAAAGGCGGCCAGATTTTGATGCGTGGCGAGCCTGCCCACGCGCCGCGAAACAGTAGAGGGGGTGCGAACGGAGCGGTTTAACTGTGTTTAACTGTCGGGCCAAATCGGATTCGCTGACAATAGTGGTAGAATCCCGCACGGGTGCCCCTTTTAGGACTTGGTGGTGGGCATCTAAGCCCGAGAACGAGTCGCAGCATTTCATCGGCAAAATGAGGTTGGGCTGTGCAAGTCCTCGAAAAGCGCCACACTTTGTTACACAGTTTCTTAACGGCAGGTTGCGCCAGCCCTTTCCGTCCCTTCGTTACAAACTCCAACGGCTTTACCACCATGCCCTCGCCGCCGCTTGCAATCAGTTCCTCCCACCGCGGAAAAAGGCAGATCCTTACGCTGCTCGGAGCGGTCAGACCAAGAGCGCTGGCTGGAACCTCACTCTGGTCTATAGATCGAGCACGATCCATGTTGGGGCATGATCGCTCGCGTTTTCCTGTCCACGCGCCCATCGGTCAACACCGCCGTCCACAAGCCGGTCCGACAAATTCGGTGAGAGCAAAAAGTGATCGAGGCGCATGCCTTTGTCCTTCGGCCACCGTTCAAATTTGTAATCCCAGAATGTCCAGAGCGGCCCGTCCGGATGTAGCTTCCGCATGGCGTCAGTCCAGCCTTGAGCCAGCAAACGCGCAAAGGCTTGGCGGCTTGGGGGTTGGATCAACGCGTTGTTATCCAACGATCGAGTTGGATATATGTCCTGCGGTGTCGGCACAACGTTGTAATCACCGGCCAACACCACGGGGGCACCGCTCGCCATGAGTTCGGCGGCACGGGCAATAAGGCGCTCAAACCAAGCCAACTTGTAGTTGAATTTCGGTCCAGGCTGCGGATTCCCATTGGGGAGGTAGATGGAAGTGATCAGGACTCCCTGAACCGCCGCCTCAATGTAGCGAGCCTGATGATCTTCGGGATTGCCGGGCAAACTTGTGCAGGTCAGCACGGGAGCGTGGTGTCGCGCGAGAATGGCCACGCCGTTCCAGGATCGCTCCCCTTGCCAGACTGCTTCGTAACCGAGAGTCCGAAGGGCATTCACGGGAAAGGCTTCCTGCTCTGCCTTGAGCTCTTGGAGACTCACCACGTCTGGTTCAGCTCTCGCTAACCAGGCCAAGAGGTTGTCGAGCCGCTTATTGACGTTGTTAATGTTGAAAGTGGCGACTCTCACCAAATCCCTTTCTGTCCCTGTGCTTTCTGGGTACCTCAGCTTCGGTGACCGTCCGAGTCATCGTCTTCTGCCGCTGAACAGCGCTACACACCCCGCAATGTGTATTGTGTGTTCATCGAAATGTGCCTTGAGCCCTGCCTCAAGATCGGACTGCCGGTCTGACAAATTGCTGAAAATTCCTTTTGCGTTGTAAATCTTCATCAGTTGTTTGGCCAGTGGGTTGTGCCGCACACCCTCGCCCAGGATCGTAGAGCCGAATATTACCCCGCCATCCCTTAACAATGGCTTCACGTGCTCAAATACGATGCTCTTGCTCGCCAAATTACCAGGGAGGCAGTGCAAGAGATAGTTGAGCGAGATGGAACCAAATCCAGACATGCCGATATCGATGCGCTGAAGAGCGTTGCCCAGACAGCAGGACGGATTGTAGCGACGCAGGCGCTTTGCTGATTTTGCGAGGCTGTGAGGGTTTAAATCGAACAGTGCAATCTTCGGAGCGGTCGACGGGAACCGGCATCTGTCCAGAAAGTAACCAGTTCCCACACCGATATCCAGGTGCTTATCAGAGATATGCTGGTTGTAGAAATCCATGAGCACCTGCGTGGAACATTGCCAGACAAGAGAATTGGAAAGCCCCAAGACAGCCAGGTCATATAACGCCAAAGCCAACGGCGTATAGGCGGCGGCTCCTTTGCGAGTATCTCCGTCAACTCCGTAGATGTTGGGTTCGTGGTTCATCTTCGCTGCCATGTGCTTTCCAGCTGCGACGGAGGCTTTGAAATTCGCGCGGCCCTGCGAGTTGTTGCACAAAAGCCTTCCAGGGCCTACGTATAGATCCCAGGCGCCTCATGTCCAAGCTCCTCCACGTCCTCCACGTACTCAACGTATGATCCAGGATTAATCCAGGATAAACAGTGGGATGGCGGTCCGTACCGCTCTCGCCGCCCAGTTCCAGCACACGTGAGCCGAGACCGCGAAGGAACATGCGGTCATGCGATACGAAAATCATGGTGCCCTCAAAGTCCTTCAGGGCGTCCACTAGCATCTCCTTGGTCGCAAGATCCAGGTGATTCGTCGGTTGGTTGAGCACCAGGAAGTTCGGCGGATTGTAGAGCATGCGCGCTATTGCCAGCCGCGACTTTTCTCCGCCAGAGAGTGCGCGGATCTTCTTGTCCACGTCTTCGCCGGAGAACTGGAATGCCCCTGCCAGGTTCCGCAATGACCCGAGACCGTCTTGGGGAAAATCTCGTTGCAACTGTTCGATGACGGTGAGATCGGAATTGAGCACGTCCAGGGATTGTCGACCATACGCTCCTTGTTTACGGTCTGGTTCAGGGATGGAGCGAACCAGTTCCCGGGCGGAACTTGCACCTGCTGGAAAGGAGGCGATTTGTCGCCAACTGATCATTCGCCGAACCTGGCACTCAAAGGTAACGAAAGGTCCTCATGGAATCCCAATCAACAGACCGCCCGTTATACCGAGCGAATGTTCATGCCCCGGCCCGAACTTGTACTCGTAGCTCGGTTCAAGATACCAGCCGAGTCTGTGCTTTCTGGACGGCCAAAACATAAAATCTGGTGCGACTTCAGCA
>Ga0210406_10003941_pt1 | contig 16102 bp, 12 predicted proteins | sample IncBWC30MmetaG_FD_155454 | JGI IMG/M metagenome (GOLD analysis project Ga0210406, IMG submission 155454) | Forest soil microbial communities from Barre Woods Harvard Forest LTER site, Petersham, Massachusetts, United States - Inc-BW-C-30-M | ecosystem: Environmental > Terrestrial > Soil >... | reverse complement strand
CAATTCATTCGGCTCGATGAAGCCGTCATGGTCGGTGTCGATCTTGGCGAAGCTCGCCGCAAATTGCTTGCCGATGGGGCCGGTCAGTTCGGACATGTCCAGCTTGCCGTTCATCTTCGTGTCAAGCATGCCGAACAAGCGGTTCTTGGTCAGATCCTTATCGAAGCCCGCATATTGCTGCATCTTGTCGGAAGTCTCTCCGACCCATTCGTAATGGAAGGCGGTGTAGAGCATCTCGTCAAAAGACTGATCGCCCCACGGAACGACGCGATTGTGATCCGGATTGGCCGGATTTCGCACGGAATTGTCGTACGTGTACACGGCCAGCAGTTTCGATCCCGCCGGAACCTTGACCGGCTGAACGAAATTGTATTCGCGCTGCCAGTTGAAGTCGTAGTGGGGCAGGGAAACGAGCAAGGTCTTCTTGCCGTTCGGTTCCACCAGGAAAAACTGCGAGGATGCGCCGCGATAATGGGCGTGTGGGAATGCGCCGTACAACATCATGTCCTTCGGAACATCGATGTACGCCTGCAGCTCCGTGCTTTCCGTATTGGCCGGAATGACGATGTTCGCGTTCAACACGACCGAGTTTCGCATCACGTACTTGGGCTTTTTGTCGTAGAAATACAGCGCGATTTGCGAGTGCTCGGTCACTTGCTGGCCGTACGGCGTGTAGTGCACCTGGAAACCGACGGCGCCGCCCGGCGGTATGTATGCGCCGGTGTCCGGCGGTTCGACGAAGGATTCAGCGCCCACCGCATAGCCGCCCAAGGACACTCCCCATTTGCTCTCATTCGCCACTTGGCCGGGTCCGGGCACTTCGGCCAGGTAGCCGGTGAGGATATGATGCACGGTTTGGCGATTCACGACCTTGATGGTCGAGGCGCGCAGCCACTTGCCTTCCTTCAAAGGATTGACGACGTAGGGGCGCTGATAATCCACGATGCCGTTCGCCGGTATGGTGTACGCGGGAACATCGAGCACCAGGTCCGGCTTGCCCAGCGGCCATTCCGGTGCCGTGAAGGTCTTCGCGGCCAACGGGTCTGCACCCGTGCCGCGCGGGGCACCCGCTTCGACCCAGTGCACCAAAGTCTTGATCTGCGCGGCCGATAGGCTGCGATCACCGAGGAAGTGTCCGACGCTCGGATCAGCACGCCACGGCGGCATGCGCTGCGTGCGGATCATTTCGCGGATCATGGGGGCGAAGGGCGCAATTTCTTCGAACTTCGTGAAGGGCATCGGACCGATGCCGCCGGGTTCATGGCACGAAACGCACTTGTCCTCGAACATCGGCGCGATGTTATTGACATATGTGACCTTGCTGGTCGCGAACTTCGCGCGCTCCGGGAAGTCGATGAGGCAACCGACGGCCTCGACCTTCGCTACAGCGACGGGCTTGCCGGCCAGCTGCGCATCGATGGCATCTTTGGCCCAGGTGTGCTCTGCGGCCGCCTTCTGGCGCTCGTAGGTGACCTTGTCGTCGATGGGACCACGATAAACAATTTTCCAGGTCTTCGGATCGATGACAATGGCTTCGGCGGTGCGAGTGACTCCCAACTGTTCACCAACCAACTGATTGGTGTCCATCAGGATGGGCAGGTTGTATCCATAGCTCTGAGCTTCGGCGACGATCGCTTCGCGCTTGTCAGTCGGCGTGGAGTTCAACATGAAAATCTCGACGCCCTTGGATGAGTATCCGTCCTGCAGCGCTTTTACCGAGGCGCTGGTATTGCGGCTGACAGGGCAGCTGTTTGCCTGCGTGATCAGCACGATCGCGCTGGCATCTCCGAGTTGTCGCAGTTCATGCGAGTGCAGATTTTGGTCCGACAGCCGAAAGTCATCGACCGTAACGGGCAATACCACCTCGGCCGGGGCTTTTGCAGCCGAGTTCGCCGTTGCGCCGCTGAGGCCTATATAGCTGAGCCCCGCGACCGCAATCAGCGCCGCTGCCGCGACAGATGTACGAGTCTTCTTCATAGTCGTTAACCTTCCCCTGTGGTTCGCCATGGTTTTGCCCGCGCTCGTGCGCACGCGGAATCTACGTTTCAGTGTCATTATGCCACCAAATGTGGAGCCTGTCTTGTGAATGCAACTGACTGCGATTTCAGGCGCGGCCGCCTCATCCGCGCTGAACATAACGGCTTCGGGCAGCTGGGCCGTCGGGGTTTTGACCGCGGTTCGTGCGTTAATGCGACATGACCGGGGTTTCTGTGTTGCGTCGCGGGTTGACATGGCTCCTTGGGGCACTTCTTGGGCTGATCCTGATTGCCTTGCTGCTTGGCATAGCCTTGGATGCCGGTTATTTTCACGGGCCTTTGGTCAAATGGCTCGCCGCCGATGCGCAGCGCGAGATACGCGTCGATGGGCCGCTGCAGCTGCATCTCTTTTCGCTAAATCCTCGATTGGTCGCCGAGCGCGTCACCATTGGAAGCCCTCCTTGGACACCGCCCGGCATCGCCGTACAGGCCGACAAGATCACCGTGGTGTTCGAAACGCCGCGGTTTGGCCGCTTGTTCGAAATCGCGAGGCTGCAGATCGAGGGCGTCACCCTGCATATGTTTCGCGACGTGCCCGGCCATGCCAACTGGCAGCTGAAGAATCCTGACGAGGCTATCTCGCCGGGCTTGCCGATCACGCATGCCGTGTCCATGGTCGATGCGCATGTGCTGCTGGAAGACGCGCAAAAAAACCGGCAGTTCGACGGAACGATCACTGTCCAGGATAGCGGTGCAGCGCACGGAGCAGAGCCGTTGCGCATCGAGGCGAAGGGACAACTGAACGGCAGGCCGGTCAGCTTCGAACTCATCGGTGATCCGCTGCGCACGGCGAGTCACAGCGAACCCTATGGCTTTACATTGACCGAGCGTTCGAGCGGCTCGCATCTGACCGCCAAGGGCGCGCTTTTGAAAGCATTCGATTTGCTCGACATGGATGCGGTTTTTGAAGTAACCGGCGCCGATCTGAGGGATGTTTACTATCTGACCGGCACCAAATTGATCGATACCGGCGTCTATCATGCTACCGGCAAATTTTCACGGCGCGGTAACACCGCTTGGTATCGCGATCTTTCCGTGGCCTTCGGACAAAGCGATATTCGCGGCAGTGCTTCGATTGGGCTGCACAAGGGCCTGTCGAATATCGACGCCGATTTGACCTCCCAATCTGCACAAGGGCCTGTCGAATATCGACGCCGATTTGACCTCCCAATCGTTGCTCTTGGCGGATCTGGGGCCGCGCGCGGCGGGCCGCAATCCGGAGCCCGAATCGGCCCAACCGATGCTTTTTTCCAATGCGGCACCGAATACCGGCGCACTTCGCCCGATGACGGCGATGGTGAGATTTCGAGCACGGCGTGTGGTAGTCGGCCGCACATCCTTGAATACGGTCGCGGCCAAGATAACGGTCGATCGCGGCGTGCTGGCCGTGACTCCACTGTCGGCCGATGTGCTGGGCGGCAAGATGAATCTGCAGCTCAGGGTCGACGCGCGAAAAGAAATTCCCGCGATTGACTTGGACGTTAGAATCGCTGACTTGCAACTGGGTCAATATGCGCGCAAAGGAACCGGTCCGCCGGCCATCGAGGGCTCATTGGGCTTGCGGGTCAACCTCACCGGTCACGGCAAATCCATGCATGAGTTCGCGGCCGGCGCCGACGGCACGGTCAAGGCCACGTTGCCGGGCGGCATGGTGCGCGATTCACTGGCGGAACTCACCGGTATCGACGTACGCGGGCTGGGTTTATTGCTTACCGAGAACAAGAAAGAGGTCCCGGTACGATGCGGCGTCGCGAGTTTCGAGGCTCATGACGGTACGCTCACCGCGCAGAATGTGATACTCGATACCGAGCCTGTCCTGATCGCCGGCGCTGGGTCTGTCCATCTGGATACCGAGACTCTGGATCTTGTGTTGCGCGGCTATCCCAAGAGCGTGCGGTTCCTGCAATTGCGTTCCCCAATTTTGATCCGCGGCACTCTGGCGCATCCTTCCGTCGGGATCGAAGCGAACGATTCAAAATTGGTGTTGATCGACCGCGGCAAGGGAAAGGATGCCGACTGCGGGTCTCTGCTGCAATGACTCTTTCCGTGGCTGTCGGTAAAAGCGACCATGCGCAGGGCCCCGAAAATGCTTCGGTCACCCTGGTTGAATATGGCGACTATCAGTGCCCTTACTGCGCTGACGTGCATTCCATGATTCAGTCCATTGCCGAAAAGATGGGTGCGGAGCTGCGTTTCGTCTTCCGCCACATGCCGCTCAACGAGACGCATCCGTACGCGCAGTATGCCGCCGAGGCGGCAGAGGCGGCCGGCGCGCAGGGCAAGTTCTGGGAAATGCACGATGCGCTGTTCGAGCAGCAATCCGATCTGGGCTCGGATCTGGTGCACAAGCTGGCGCGTAAGCTGGGATTGGATATCCCGCGATTCGAGGCGGATCTGGATGCGCGCCGCTATCGGCCCCGCGTCAAGCGCGACTTCATGGGGGCCATGCGCAGCGGCGTGGCGGCAACGCCGACGTTCTTCATCAATGGCGAGCGTTACGATGGAATCCTGGAGCAGCGCGCGTTGCTCGCGGCATTGCGGAGAGTCACCGATGCACCGTAGCGCCGTGCCGGTTGTCCGTGGCGGCTCCTAGTCCCTGACGAACTCCAGCAATCGGTTGTTGGCAGGCAGGTCGTGATCGGCGCGTAGCCGCAGTCCGTACTGCGCAGCGAGCGCCGTGAGATCATGAATATCACGCAGTCCCGACTTGGGGTCGCGCTCCTGCAGCATGCGGTCAAAGTCCTGGTTGCTGTCGGAAGTGTAGCGGCCGTTGTAGCGAAAAGGACCGTACACACACAGGACGCCGCCCCTCGACAGTATCGCATCGAGTCCCCGGTACAGCGCCATGACTTCCGCCCAAGCCATGATGTGCAGCGTATTGGCGGTGAACATTGCATCGACTGCGCGCAGCGGCCATACGCTTTGATTGACATCGAGCACCGTCGGTGCGCGCAGATTGGGCGGGCCCTCGAGTTTCACCCGGGCGCCAAGATCCGCCAGGTACGCCAATTGTTCGGTGGGGTGCCAGGTGAGGTGGGTCAAATGCGCCGCAAAATGCACCGCGTGTTGACCTGTGCCGCTGCCGATTTCCAGTACGTGGGTTCGCTCCGCAAAAGCGCTCCGCAGCACGTCGAGTATCGGCGCCTTGTTTCGCTCGCAGGCTTCAGAGAAGGGCAGCATACCGTGCGATATTAACGCAATCCTTGGACTCGCTATTCAAAACACACGTCTTTAGCTAAAGTGGCGCCCCCCCGCCTCAAGCAGAATTAGGAGACATTTCGATGGCGATTTCCATGTATGATTTTTCGATTCCCGCATTGACGCGCGGACTCACCAATATGTCCGCGATTCTCGACAAGGCCGAGGCGTTTGCGGCGGCAAAAAAAATCGACGGCGCCGTGCTTGCGCAGACGCGTTTGTACCCGGACATGCATCCTTTGAGCCGCCAGGTGCAAATCGCATGCGACACGGCCAAGGGCGCGGCGGGGCGTCTGTCGGGAATGGAGGTGCCGAAGCACGAAGACACCGAGACGACGCTGCCGGAACTCAAGGCGCGCATCGGCAAAACCCTGGATTTCTTGAAAACCGCGACGGCGGCAAAGGTTGCCGGCGATGAGAGCCGCGCCATCGAGATCAAGTTTCCCAACGGGGCCTGGAAATTTACGGCGCTGAGCTACGTCAATGATTTTGTGCTGCCGAACTTCTACTTCCACGTCAGCATGGTCTATGCCTTGCTGCGCAAGAGCGGCGTGGAGATCGGCAAGGGTGATTTCCTGGGCGCCATCCAGTAGCAAGGCGGACTGCCGGCGACGCGACGCCGAGGGCGCGGCACGCAAGTGTGACGCGCCCCGGATCGGCGGCATGCCTGTTGGGCCGGCATGCCTGTCACGCCAGCTGATCGATGAGCTGCTCTACGCGGCCGAAGAGCGCCTCTTCGGTGCGCGCGATGTGCGCGAACCGCAGCTTCAGCGGGCCATCCAGGCGATATTCCTTGGGCTTGCCCTGAATGAGCTTGAGCACGCGTTTCGGCTCGATCTGGTTCTGTTCCTCAAAGAGGATGTAACCGTTGCTGGCGCCGGCATCGATTTTGCGGATGCCGAGTGCGGCGGCGCGCAGCTTGAGATAAGCGGCACGGAACAAGGATTGCGTAAAGGGCGGTATCGGTCCGAAGCGGTCGATTATTTCGACCTTCAGTTCGTCGAGCTCTTCGCGTGACCGTGTACCCGCGATGCGCTTGTACAGCATGAGCCGTAAATGCACGTCGGGTACATAGTCTTCGGGGATGAGCATCGGCACGTGCAATTCGACCTCCGGCCCCGCATCCAACGGCCGTTCAAGATCGGGTTGCTTGCCGGATTTCAGCGCCGAGACTGCGCGTTCCAATAACTCCATATACAAGTTGTAGCCGATCTCCTGGATCTGGCCGCTCTGTTCATCGCCCAATAGTTCACCGGCGCCGCGAATTTCCAGATCGTGCGTGGCCAGCGTAAATCCGGCGCCGAGTTCCTCGAGGGATTCCAGTGCTTCGAGGCGCTTGACGGCGTCGGCCGTCATCGCCTTGCGCGGCGGGGTGATGAGGTAGGCGTACGCACGGTGATGCGAGCGCCCGACGCGGCCTCTCAATTGGTGAATTTGCGCCAGCCCGAATCGATCCGCGCGGTCGATGATGATGGTGTTGGCCGTGGGCACATCGATGCCGCTCTCGATGATGGTCGTGCAGACCAAAACGTTGAATCGCCGATGGTAGAAATCGAGCATCAGCTGCTCGAGCTCGCGTTCGCGCATTTGGCCGTGGCCCACGGCAACGATGGCCTCCGGCACCAGTTCGCGAATGGCCTGCGCCGTTTTTTCGATGGTCTCTATCGTGTTGTGAACGTAGTAGATTTGGCCGCCGCGGCGAATCTCGCGCAACGCCGCTTCCCGCACGACGGTTTCGTTCCACTCGAGCACGAAGGTCTTTACGGCAAGACGCTCGGCAGGGGGCGTGGTGATCAATGACAAATCGCGAAGGCCGCCCATGGCCATGTTGAGAGTTCGGGGAATCGGGGTTGCCGTCAAGGTGAGGACGTCGACTTCGGTACGCAGTGCTTTCAATTTTTCCTTGTCCCGCACACCGAATCGATGCTCTTCATCGATGACCACCAGTCCCAAGTCCTTGAAGTGAATTTTGCCCTGCAACAGCCGCTGTGTCGCGATGACGATATCCACCGTGCCCGCGGCGACGCCGTCAATGACGCCCTGGGCTTCTTTATTCGTGCGGAAGCGCGACAGGCTCTCGATTCGGACCGGCCAGTCCGCAAAGCGGTCCGCGAACGTCGTGTAGTGTTGTTGTGCCAGCAGCGTCGTGGGCACCAAAACCGCCGCCTGCTTACCCGCCTGCACCGCGATAAAGGCGGCGCGCAAGGCCACTTCGGTTTTGCCGAAGCCGACATCGCCGCAGATGACGCGATCCATGGGCTTGTCGGATTTCAGATCCGCGATCACCTGTTCGATTGCGGCCGCCTGATCCGCAGTCTCTTCGAAGGGGAACCCTGACTGAAATGCCCGGTATTCGGCCTCGCCGGCCAGCATGCGGGTGCCGAGCCTCGCGGCTCTGCGTGAATACAAATCCAATAGCTCGGCGGCGACATCGCGAATACGCTGAGCGGCCTTGCGGCGCGCCTTCTGCCATTGCTCCCCGCCGAGTTTATGCAGCGGAGCGGTTTCCGCCGGTGCTCCCGTATAGCGCGATACCAAATGCAGTGATTGGACGGGCACATACAGCTTGTCGCCGTCAGCGTACTCGAGGACCAGAAATTCGCCGGTGTAGCCGGCGATATCCATCGTCTGCAATCCCACGTAACGCCCGACGCCGTAGGTTTCGTGCACCACCGGTGCGCCGATCCGCAGGTCCGACAATTCCTTGAGGATCTTCGCCGGATCTCGCTCGGTCCGGCGCCGCCGGCGTTCCTGCCGTGCGCGGTCTCCGAACAGTTGCGATTCGGTCAGAATTTCCAGCGGCGGTGATTCGAGCGTGAGACCCGACGCCGCGGGCGACACGGTAATGCCGAGTTTCAGTCCGCTCGCCTGGAAGGCGGCAAAGCTGTCGAAGACCTTGGGTTGGACGTCGCGGCTGCGCAGCAGGTCTAAAATGAGTTCGCGACGGCCGGCGGACTCGGCCGCGAGCAGAATTCTGGCGCCGCTGGCGTCGATATGCGACACCAATTCAGCGGCGGGTTGCTCGGCGCGCGGGTCGATACGCACCGCTGCCGGCGCCATGCTTCGGAAATTTTGGAATGGCCCGGCGGTCTCGGGAGGCCATTCGAAGCTGTGAAGCTCGATCTTTGCCCACGGCGTGTAATTCTCGGCGAACTCGGTCGGGGTTAGATAGATTTCCGCCGGGTCCAAGATGGGCCGGTGCCGATCATGGCGTAGCTGCTCGTGCCGCTCGACAATGCCCTGCCACAGGCCGTCGGCCGAACCGGTGGCATCGTTGATGTCCACCAACGTGCTGTTCGGCGGCAGGTATTCGAGCAGGTGCGATGTGCGCTCGAAGAACAGCGGCAGAAAGAATTCGATCCCACCCGGCGCCATCCCGTTGCTGACGTCACGGTAGACCGCCTGTTCGGAAAGATCCCCGGTGAATCGAAGACGGTAGCGGCGCCGGAATTCGCGCACGGCTTCCGGGTTCAGTGGAGTCTCGCGCGCCGGCAACAAGTGAATGCGATCGAGCTTGTCGAGCGAACGTTGGGTGTCCGGATCGAAGCGCCGAATGCTGTCGACATCGCGATCCAGCAGGTCGATTCGGTAGGGTGTATCGGAGCCCATGGGAAACACATCGATGAGCGAGCCACGCACGGCGAATTCGCCATGCGCGACGACTTGCGTCACGGCGGCATAGCCGGCGAGCGCCAATTGCATGCGCAGAGCCTCGAGATCCAATGTCTCGTTCACATGGACCTTGAGAGAGTAGCCCTCGATGTAGCTGCGCGGCGCCAATCGCTGCAGCAGCGTGTCGATGGCAACCAGCCAGACGCCGTGGCGGGCGCGCGGCAATTCCGCCAAGGTGGCAAGGCGCGCCGAGGTGATATCGGGGTGCGCGGAAAAACTATCGTAGGGGAGCGTCTCCAAGTCAGGGAAATATCGGGGTGCGCGGAAAAACTATCGTAGGGGAGCGTCTCCAAGTCAGGGAACAATCTGACGCTCAAATTGGGTCCGGCAAAGAATCGAATCTCATCGCTCAGGGTTTCCGCTTCGCGGGAACTGCGCGCGATGACGATGAGTGGACCTAAGGCATTGGGCGCCGCCTCGGCGAGCGCCAGTGCGGGAGCTGCGCCATACAATTTGCCCCATTTGACTTGGCGCGCATCGTTACCGGGAAGAATTGGGTTGAGTAGGGACATCAGCATTCGGAAAAGCAAAAAAACGCCCGCCGCGAACGAAGTCGCGGTGGGTCCTCAAGGATCGGCTGTGATGTTACGCGAACCTAAGTGCGGTTACGCGTTATAAGTTTTTACGAATTTACAACGACGCTGTGAATGACGTGTTCGTGCTCGAAATACACGATGAATCCCGGATACTCCCAGCGCGAAATCGGCGGCGTTCCAACGGCCGGGACTTTGCTGGCCGGCGCGCCGAATTTGCCCGCAACCTGGTCCATGGTCATGCCACGGCTGGGTGTGGCGATGTCGGATGGCTTGACGGCGATGCCGTTGTCGACGGCAATGGTTTCGGCTCCCGCGAGGCCGCTGGCGAGCACCGCGGCTAGCAGCAGAATTCGATACCTCATGGCGTACCTCATATGTTACCGATATCCTATGATTACTTATGGAGCCTCAAGAAGTGCCCCCTGAAACTATACCACTGCCTTTATGGACCGATACTTGACTCAATTAACACTCTGATTGCATTGCCATTTAACCGGTCCGTTTAAGGGTTAGTCACCGCGCATGTTCCAACCCCTGCCTGTGTTCGTGGGTCTGCGCTATTCGCTGGCCCGGGAGCATAGCTTTTTCGTCTCTTTCATCACCTGGGTGTCGCTGCTTGGCGTCGCCGTGGGTGTTGCAGCGCTCATTACCGTCCTTTCCGTCATGAACGGCTTCGAGGCGGAACTGCGGGGCCGCTTGCTGAGCCTGTCCGCACACGCCACGCTGACCTCCGGCGGCTCAGGCATAACGGACTGGCAGGCCAAAATCGCCGAGCTTCAGGGCTCTGCGGGTCTTGAGGGCGCGGCGCCGTTCCTGGATACCGACGCCATGCTCAGCCGGCAATCCTCCATGAGCGGGGCCATCGTGCGCGGCATCGACCCTGAATCGGAGCCGAAAGTTTCATCCATCGACGATGCCATGCGCGAGGGGAAGCTGAGCGATCTTAAACCGGGCTCCAATCGCATCATCCTGGGGCGAATGCTGGCCTACCAGCTGCAAGTTGGGGCCGGCGATACGGTGGTGGTCATGATTCCGGGCAACGCCGCCGGCGGGGCGTTCGCGCCGCGCCTGCAGGAATTCCAAGTGGTCGGGACCTTTGAAGTGGGCTTGCAGGAGCACGACAGCGTGCTTGCGTTGATCCATTTGAGCGACGCCGAGGCGCTGCGAGGTCTGCAAGGGCCCACCGGCATCCGCCTCAAGTTCGATGATGTGCTCGAGGCGCCGCGTTTATCGCGTATTGCGGCTGCGCGCTTGAATCCGCCGCTAAAGCTGCGCGATTGGACCGAGGAGAATGAAGCCTATTTTCGTGCGATCCGTATCGAGAAGACGATGATGGGATTGATCCTCATGCTGATCGTTGCCGTCGCGGTGTTCAATATCGTGGCAACGCTGGTCATGGTCGTGAATGACAAACGCACCGACATCGCGATTCTGCGCACATTGGGATTGAGTCCGCGGGGCGTGCTGGCGGTATTCATGACTCAAGGGGTGCTCATCGGATGGATCGGCGCGGCGCTCGGCGTGGGTCTGGGTCTGGCACTGGCGTTGAACGTGGATGTGATCGTGCCTTTTCTCGAGGCCAATTTTGGATTCCACATCATGGACCCGGATGTCTATTACATTTCCGGCATACCGAGCGAATTGCATCCTCAGGATGTCGTGAGAATTGCCGTGGCCGCGCTGCTGTTGACCTTGATAGCCACTGTATATCCTGCGTTGCAGGCCTCGCGTACGCAGCCCGCCGACGCGCTGAGATACGAATGAAGCGCTATTGGTACGAAGGATTCCTTGGGTTTAGGTACCTGCGCGCATCGCCGCAGCGGGGTTTCGTATCGCTGATCGCCGGTATCGCCATCCTCGGGCTGGCTTTGGGCGTCGCGGTCTTGATCGTGGTGCTCTCCGTCATGAATGGCTTCGAGGAGGTCCTGCGCACCAGGATCCTGAGCCTGACGGCGCATGCAACGATCTCCGGCATTGAAGGACGCATCCCGAATTGGCGCGCGGACATCACCAAACTGCAGGCCTTCCCGGGCATCATCGGCGCGGCACCGTATATCGAGGAGCAAGGCTTGCTCACCCATGGCGAGAAGTCTTCCGGCGTGCTTCTGCGCGGTATCGTGCCCGAATCGGAAGCCCGAGTGGTTGATTTGGGTCCGCACCTGCTGAGCGGCCGGCTGGCCGATCTAACCGCAGGCAGCTATCGGATCATTCTCGGCAAGGCCTTGGCCGATGAGCTTGGCGTAAAGCTCGGAGATCGCGTGGTGCTGATCGTGGCGCTTGGCGATGTCACGCCGCTCGGTGTGATCCCCCGAATGCGCACATTCGAAGTCGCGGGGATACTCTCGGTCGGCATGTACGAATACGACCGGCGCATCGCCGTGGCCGCAATGCAGGATGCGGCGAAACTGCTGCGCATGGGCGACGACGTCACGGGCATCCGCTTGAACCTCGCCGACATGTACGCCGCGCCGCGCGTGTCGCGTGCCGCCGCCATCGCCATCGGCGGCGGGGTCGAGATTCAAGATTGGACCAACGAACATGTGAATTTCTTCCGCTCGATTGCGATCACGAAGCGCATTCTTTTCGTCATTCTTTCATTGATGGTTGCGGTTGCCGCCTTCAACATCGTGTCGACCATGGTCATGGTGGTCAAGGACAAACGCCGCGACATCGCCATCCTGCGCACCTTCGGCTCCTCGCCCGGCAGTGTCCTGTCGGTGTTCATCGTTCAGGGCAGCCTGATCGGAATGCTCGGCATTCTGGGCGGCGTGCTGCTGGGTGTGGTTGTCGCGGTGAATCTGCAGGACCTGGTGCACGCGTTGGAAGCCGTCGTCGGATTCAAATTCCTCGACGCACGCGTGTATTTCATGAGCGACCTGCCGGCACATGTGCGAGCCACGGACGTGCTGCGAATCTGCGGATTCGCCTTCGTGCTTGCGTGCGTCTCCACCGTGTATCCGGCGGTGCGCGCTGCGCGACTACTGCCGGCCGAATCCTTGCGAAACGATTGAGGGTATGACGATGCCGACTTCAAACGATACGGTGCTCGAGGGGGTGGATCTGGTCAAAGAATTCATCCAGGGCGGCGTGACGCTGCAGGTGCTGCGCGGAGCGAGCATCCGCGTCCAAAGCGGCGAGCGTATCGCCATCGTCGGCGCATCCGGCTCCGGCAAGACGACACTGCTGCAACTGCTGGGAGGCCTGGATTTGCCGACGCGCGGCACGGTGGGTATCGCAGGAGCCGCCATGAATCAGCTGAACGATACCGAGCGCGGGCGGTTGCGCAACGAGGCCGTCGGGTTCGTATACCAATTTCATCATTTGCTGCCGGAATTCACCGCGTTGGAAAATGTGGCCATGCCGTTGCTGGTGCGGCGGATGAGCCCTCGCGATGCGAAACTTCAGGCCGCCGCTCTGCTGTCCCGGGTCGGATTGGCGGAACGTCTGAGTCATCGCCCGTCACAGCTTTCAGGCGGGGAACGCCAGCGCGCGGCCGTGGCGCGCGCGTTGGTCACGCGGCCGAAACTGGTGTTGGCCGATGAGCCGACCGGAAATCTGGACGGCAAGAACGCCGCACAGGTGTTCGAGTTGATGTTGGAACTCAATCGTGAACTCGGTACCAGTCTGGTCATCGTGACCCACGACGAAAGATTGGCGGCGCGCCTGGATCGCGTACTGACCTTGACGGATGGAGTACTAGTTGAGCGCCGCGCCGCGGCCGCTTGAGCGTGCTCGACGGCGCCGCAGCTGGTAGACGACTCGGGCGCGCCATACGGCTTGCGCCAGCACATAGCCGGATGCGGCGGCGATCAAGCCGAGCACCAGCGCACCGAGCAGCAGCGGTGCCCACAGCAGGCTCATTTCCGCCCAGAAGGTCTGATGGCCGATGGCATGCAGGAATGGCATCAAATCCAGTCCCAGGAGCTTCGCCCCGACCCAGAGGGAGCCGACCACCTGGGGCAGCCACGTGAACGGGTTGCTGACGAAAACGGTGGCGAACAAGACCGGCAGATTGAGGCGCAAGTAGATGCCGAGCAGCGCGCAGGTCACGAGGTGCACCGGGAGCAGGGGGGTCGGCGGAATGAAAGCGATGAACAGGCCCAGAGCGAATGAGCGAGTGACGCTGGAGCGATTGAAAGTCCAACATTGGCGGTCGAGCATCACGGCGGTGAAATGCTTCAGACACCAGTGCTTTTCCAGAAGACCGCGGTCCGGTGTAATGCGTTTGAGCCAGCGTCTCATGTTTTAGTTTTTACGCCTCCCGAAGCGCCATTATGCCGTTTTCGTGACGGCCGTACTGGACTAGTCGACTATTTGGTAAATCAATGGTTTGAAGCGAGTGCCAAAAGCACTGTCTGAACAGTCGGCGGTCAAGTATCATGCCCGCTGCTTTTATTTGACTTAAACGAGGACGCAATGTGGGAGATCATCCGCGCGGGCGGCGGTTTCATGTGGCCGATCATCTTATGTTCCATCGCCGCGGTGGCCATAATTTTGGAGCGTCTCTGGACTCTACAGAGCAATCGCGTCATCCCGCGTGACCTGGCTCAAAAAGTTTGGAATTGGATCGAGGCAGATCAATTGAGCGACAAGCTGGTGTTGGCGCTCGAACAAAACTCACCCCTGGGCAAACTGCTGGCCATCGGCATCGCCAATCGCAACAGGCCGCGGGCCTTGATGGTCGAGCGCCTGGAAGACGGCGGCCGCCATGTCATTCATGACTTGGAGCGCTTTCTCAACACGCTGGGGACCATTGCGGCCATTGCTCCGTTGCTCGGATTGCTGGGAACGGTTGCCGGCATCATTCACGCATTCAATGCCATCACGGCCAGCGGGCTCGGCGACCCGAGAACTCTGTCCGGCGGAATCGGCGAGGCACTGATCACGACCGCGGCGGGATTGACCGTGGCCATCCCTTCCCTCATCGCCTATCGCTTCTTGCGGGGCAAGGTTGAGCGCCTGGTAATTCGGATGGAGAAGGAAGCCATGAAACTCGTCGATGCGCTGGATGAGCGCGGCGGCGTCGTGCACCGATGAACCTGCGGCCGCGCCACCGCGAAGATCCTGAGATCAATCTGATTTCGATGATTGACGTGCTGCTGGTGCTGTTGATTTTTTTCATGGTGTCCACCACCTTCAATCAGGAGGGGCGGGTCAAGGTTCACCTGCCCCAGTCGAGCGACACGCCGGTACCGCGGGGCTCGCACGAGCCCTTGGTGATCACCGTGACCATGGAAGGCAACTATCGCGTCAATGAGCGCACGTTGATCAATTCGAGTCCCGATACCCTGCGCGCCGCCTTGCTGAAGGAGGCAGGCGCGGATCGCGGTCCCATCACCATCCGCGCCGATGCCCGAACCACGCACCAGGCCGTTGTCACCGCCATGGATGTCGCCGGGCGCTTGGGCTTCGCGCAGCTCAACATCGCAACCGTACATGAGGATTCGACCCCTTGAGCGCCGCGGCGGGTGCGGGCCCTAAACCTGCCCCCGATGGGTGGTCGATTTATCGCCGCCTGTTGAAATACGCGAAACCGTATACCGGCGTGTTTCTGATCGGCCTTCTCGGGGCCGTATTGTTCGCCACCTCCAACGCCACGCTCGTTTACCTGGTCAAGACATTCCTGAACGGCGCATTCATCAATCGCAACCCCAAGATCGAGTGGGAAGTACCCATCGGGGTGGTGGTGTTATTCGCGTTGCGTGGCGTTGGCGACTACGTGCAATCCTATTTTCCCAGCTGGGTCGGCAGGCAGGTCATCAAGGGTCTGAGACGCGACGTGTTCTCGCACTACCTGCGCCTGCCCACAGCCTATCTGGATCAGCAGCAATCCGGGCATCTGCTCTCGAAACTCACCAATAACATCGAGCTGGTGGCAGCCGCCGCGACCAGCGCGGCAATCGAACTCATGAGCGACAGCCTCACCATCCTGGCTTTGCTCATCTACTTGTTCTATATGAACTGGCGCCTCGCGCTGTTCTGCATCCTCCTCGCCCCCGTTATCGCCTGGCTGATGAAAATCGCGAACCGCACGTTCCGGCGCTACAGCGAGCGCATCCAGAATTCGATGGGCGACATCACGCGCGTCGCCAAAGAAGCCATCGAAGCGCATCGCTTGATCAAGATTTTCAATGCCGAGGATCATCAAACGAAACGATTCGAGCAGGTCAACGAGCACAACCGAGCCTCGAATATGAAATTGGTGCGCGCCAGGGCGATCAGCAACCCGGTCGTGCAATGCATTGCCGCGACCGCGCTCGGCAGCGTGCTTTACGTGTCGATACGTCTGGTTTTTTCGGATCACATGAAAGTCGACGATTTCTTTGCGTTTCTGACCGCACTGATGCTCATTCCCGCGCCGCTGCGCAGCCTGGTCAACATGAGCGGGCCGCTGCAGCAGGGGATCGCCGCCGGCCAAAGCGTGTTCGAAATCGTCGATCAGCCGACGGAAGGCACCGGCGGCGCATTGGCCATCACACGGGCGCGGGGTGAGATCGAGTTTCGCAACGTGTCCTTCGCCTATGGGGCGGAGAAGGGCGATGTGCTGAACGACGTGAGTTTTCAGGTCAGGCCCGGCGAGACCGTCGCGATCGTCGGCCGATCGGGAAGCGGCAAGACCACGCTGGTCGGCCTGGTGCCGCGTTTCTATGACGTGCAGCA
>Ga0210406_10003939_pt1 | contig 16108 bp, 16 predicted proteins | sample IncBWC30MmetaG_FD_155454 | JGI IMG/M metagenome (GOLD analysis project Ga0210406, IMG submission 155454) | Forest soil microbial communities from Barre Woods Harvard Forest LTER site, Petersham, Massachusetts, United States - Inc-BW-C-30-M | ecosystem: Environmental > Terrestrial > Soil >... | reverse complement strand
TAGAGACCTTGGGGGTACTCATTCGAAGGTAATCGACTCCGAATTCACCACACGTGCCAAGCGGGGAAAGGTGTACTTGAAACTGTGGGCGTGCGTCTCCTCGCTCAAATCAGAGCAAAGATCCTCGCAGAGGACGAGTTCGTAGCCGTGCTCCCAGGCACTTCGCGCCGTGGACTCAACCCCGATGCTCGAGGCAATGCCGCCCAGCACGATCGTGTTCACCCCCCGGCGCCGCAGCTGCAGATCAAGGTCCGTGCCATAGAAGGCGCCCCACTGACGCTTGGTCACCATCACATCGGATGGGGGCAGGGCTTCAGGAAACTCATCCCAACCAGCCGGCAGGGACCCCATGTCGCTCGGCTGATCGACCCGTGCGCGCGGCGCATCCGCGAAATTGCCGGCAAAAGACACGCGTACCCAGACGATGGGGCCGCCGCCCGCGCGAAGGCGGGATGCGAGCTCTTTCGAGCGCGCATATACGGTGGTCGCAGGGTGGGGGAGAAGCGGCATGGTCAGGACGCCTTTTTGCAGGTCGATCAGTACCAAGGCCGTGGTCTTCGCATTCAATTGCATGGTGTCTCTCGCAAAATTAGAAAAAGGGGACTTCGCTCGGGGGGTATACGACCCGCTTATATGAGGGTATCATCATATAACTCGAATTATGAGGGGAGACTCATAAATGTCAAGTCAAGCAGAGACCGCGGCGGCGGTTTTGCCGAAACGGCAGCGCGGCAAGCAACGTGTCGCCGAACTGCTCGCCGCCGGCGCGGCCGTTTTCGCCGAGAAAGGTTATGCGGCCGCAACCATGACGGAAATTGCTGCGCGTGCCGAGGCGCCTATCGGCTCGTTGTATCAGTTCTTTCCCTCAAAGGAAGCACTCGCCGACACGTTGGTGCAGAGCTATGTCGCGTTGCTCACCGCAGACTTGGAATCGCTCGAGGCTCAGGCACGGAATCTCTCCACCGCGACCCTCATCGAGGGTCTCTTTGGAGTGCTGCGGGCTCACCCGCAGGAGCGTGCGGCGACATTGCCCTTGGCCGAAGCCCGAATGGATGAGCGTACGCGTCGCGAGACATTTCGCTATGTGCTGCGCAAGCGTATCGCCTTGATCCTGCGCGCACGCTCGCCGACACTCTCCGCGGAGCGCGCGCGGGACCGCGCAATCGTGCTGTTGCAGCTCATGAAGGCTGCAAGTGCGCTCAGCGACGAGGAGGGCTTAAGCGGCCGTTCAACCTCGCTTCGGGAACTACAGTCCCTGGCCGCCCAATACCTGGAGCAGCGATGAAATCTCATCGCTGCTCACTCATTTCGCCGCTTGCAACGTAAAATTCCGAAACGGGGATAGATATATGCTTGACGGCGTATCACTGGATCAGCTCCGCACTTTTCTTGCGGTCGCAGATGAGGGTAGTTTCTCGGCGGCCGGCCGCCGCATACGTCGCGCGCAGTCCGTCGTGAGCCAGTCGCTGGCCAATCTTGAAGGTCAACTCGGCGTGAAACTGTTCGATCGAAGCGGACATCTTCCGGTGCTGACGGATCAAGGCCGCGCGCTTCTCGCAAATGCACGTGCGGTGGCGGGCGACGTCGACTTGCTCAAAGCGCGGGCGAAGAATCTGGCTGGCGGTCTTGAACCTGAATTGAGCGTGGCCGTCGACGTCATGTTTCCGGACGCGACGTTTACCCACGCGGTCGCGGCTTTTCAGAAGGAATTTCCGGCGACGCTTCTCAGATTCGACGTTGAGTCGAGCGCCGTGATTGAGCCCGTGCTCGACGGACGCTGCGCCATCGGTGTCGTGGGGTCATGGGCGCTCATACCCCCGCAGCTTACCGACGAAGTGCTGCTGTCAGTCAGGGTGTCCATGGTTGTTTCGCCAAAGCACCCGCTTGCGAGTCGCCGCGGGCGGATACCAACCTCTGTCCTCGCCGAGCACATCAAGATCTCGCATATTGATCCCAACGATATGACGGACTCGTTGGTGGCGTCCCGTCCGAAGTATCCAAAAGTCTGGCGCCTCTCTCACCTCGGCGCCAAGCTGGCTTTCCTGCGCGCGGGCTTGGGTTTCGGAAGCATGCCCCTGCATACCATCGAGGCGGAACTCGCAAGCGGCGCGCTCATTGAAATCACATCCGATCATGAGCCGCCCGGGGGCCACGTTATCGACATGGTGGCTGTCTACAGGACCGACAGCCCGCCGGGGCCGGCCGGCCGTTGGTTCATCGACCGCCTCAAGCAAGCCGCCCCTCAATCGTGAACTGTCTCGACCGCAGCCGGGTTCCGCAGACTGAAAAGTGGCCCATGCATTTTTTTACGAGGTGGCCCTGTTGTATGGGCCGCTTACAGGACACCTTATGGAGGTACGCAATCTCCAGGAGAAGAACTTGAATCATTTGATGCAGACAGCGGTCGGCATGGGATTGGCCACGATCATTGGCATCTCTTATCCCTGCGTCGGCCTTTCGCAGACACCCCCGACCGCGGTGCACGACGGGCAACACGACTTTGATTTCAACATCGGCGTGTGGCACACCCACATCAAGCGAACTCTTGATCCATTTGCGAGCAGTTCGGAATCCGTTGAACTGAATGGAACTGTGACCGTGCGCAAGGTGTGGGATGGCAGGGCGGAACTGGAGGAGATCGAAGCGGATGGACCGAAGGGCCACTGGGAAGGCCTCACGCTTTTCCTGTACAACCCGAGCGCGCACCAATGGAGCCAGACGTTCGCGAACAGCAAGGTCGGGACACTGTCGTCGAATATCGGTGAATTCAAGGACGGCCGGGTCGTGCTGACTGGTCAGGACACCGTGAACGACAGGACGATCCTGGTGAGGGCGGTGTGGTCCGACATCAAGCCGGAATCGCACCAATACGAGGAGTCGTATTCGAATGATGGTGGGACGACATGGGTACGGGCGTTTATCGCCAATTTGACGCGATTGAAACAGTGAGCGGCACCCTCCGGCTCATGCGCCCGGCACAGTACCTGTCCGACTGTTCTGCGCCATGTGCGCGCACTGGTCGGCGGGTACGACGTTGATCACAACGATGCCGGCCTTTTGCCCTGTCTCAACATAACGGTAAGCGTCGGCGATCGCATCGAGAGGATATCTTCGATCAATGACCGCACGAAACTGTCCCGCCTCCATGCGGCCTTTCAGGTACTCGACGAACGCATGGCCGCTGTGTCGCGGCGGCAGAGGAACCAGGACCCTGTTGTTTTTTGCGATCGACGACCAGATTATCAGCGGCAGATACTGTCCCCAGGGTCCGATGTCCGTCGCCATAAACGTCCCCTCAGGCGTAAGCAGTTTGCGGTATCGAAAAAAGCTGGTTTTCCCCACCGCCTCGAAGACGAAATCGAAACTCTCGCCGATGCGGGTGAAATCCTCTGCGGTATAGTCGATGGCACGGTCCGCGCCGAGGGATTTGACCAGTTCCAGATGCCGCGTGGCGACGACCGCGGTCACCTCGGCGCCTTGGGCTTTCGCAAGCTGCACCGCCGCCGAGCCGATGGCGCCGGAAGCGCCGTAGATCAGGATTTTGTGGCCGGGGCCGACGCGGAACCTTCTCAGCCCCGAGTTGGCATAGAAAGCGCCCTCGCAGACCACCGCTTCGTCAAAGCGCGTGCTTGCCGGCATGATGCCGATCGGCCCTGTTTCGGGGATGCAGACATATTCCGCGTGAGCGCCATTGCGCCGCGACGGGCACATGCCGAAGACGCGATCACCCGGCTTGAGCGACATGACCCCAGCCCCCACGGCTTCGACCACGCCGGCGAAATCCATCCCGAAAATTGTGCGCCTCGGCCGTCGCAGCCCGAACATGAGCCGCCCGAGGATGCGGGGTCGGGGTCGCAGCTCGCCGCTATCCGTCCGGTTGACCGTCGCCGCGTGGACCCGGATCAAGACCTCGCCCGCCGCGGGCGCAGGTTTCGGCGCATCGGCTATCTTTATGACGTCCGGTGATCCGTAACGTGTGATAACAGCCGCTTTCATACGACGCTCCGTGGTATCTATTCCTCGTCCGAGCACATCGCGCACCTAGGAGGCGATTCCATGTCGAAAATCAAGAAAGTCGTGATCACGGCATTCGGCGACGAAAATAAGCTGGCCATTGTTGAAGATGACATCCCCGACCCAGCAGCGGGACAAGTTCAGGTTGCGGTCGAATACTCGGTCGTTTCCGGTTCGGACGTCAACATGCGCCGCGGTACATATCCCTTCCAGAAGAAGGCGCCGCTCACGCCGGGCTATAGTGTCATCGGCAAAGTGCGCGTCAATGGCGAAGGATGTACGCGGTTTCATTTGGGAGATCGCGTCGCCTGTTTGAGCAAATATGACGGGCAGGCGGAACTTATCAATCTTCCCGAGCGCTTTCTCGTGCCCGTACCTGACGGCGCGGATCCCAAGCTCGCAGTTGCTCTGGTCCTCGATTGGGTGACGGCTTATGAAATGCTGCACCGCGCCGCCAAGGTCAAGAGCGGCCAGAGAATTTTTGTCCATGGTTTGAGTGGCGGCGTCGGCGGCGCGCTTTTGGCTCTCGGCAGACTTCAGGGAGCCGAGGTTTGCGGGACCGCGTCTCCGAGCAAGCATGAAGCATTGCGGCGGTCGGGCGCGGTTCCTTTCGATTACGCCGACAAGACGTGGATCGGCGCGATGCAAAAACAGGGCGGCGTGGATGCGGTTTTTGATCCGCTGGGTTTCAAGAGCTTTGATGAATCCTTCTCGATTTTGCGAAAGGGCGGGATTCTGGTCGGATATGGCATGAATTTGCCCGGCTTATCGAAAGCCGAACGTCCTTCCGACGTGTCCGCAGTGATGAAATTACTGGCGAGGAATCTGCTCTTCTGGTCCGGTAAACGAACCACGTTCTTTGGGGTACGCCGCTCATCGAGAAATTTCGCACCGGACCTGACCCTGCTGTTTCAATGGCTCAAATCCGGCAAAATATCCGTTCCGATAAAGGCGAGTTTCAAACTTCAGGACATCAAAGATGCGCATCGAGAATATGCGAACAGTTCGAGGATGGGCTCGATCATCATTGAAGTTGGCAAGCAAAGTTAGCTACGTCGTACCGGAGCGGATGGCTTGGTATTAGCGGGCCACGAAATCGTGAACCGAGCGCCGCCCAACGGCGACGTGTCCACGAAAACACTGCCATCATGCCATTCCATCACACGCTTCACGATTGCGAGCCCCAGGCCAAAGCCCTGTTTTACTTCACCGCTGCGTTGCAGCTGAACGAACGACTCGAAAATCCGGTCACGATCTTCAGCCGGTATCCCAGGACCGTCATCTTCCACCGTCAAACGGTTGATTGAATCGCCTGCCTCGAACGTCACTCGAACATCGCGCTTGGCGAATCGCATCGCGTTATAGAGCAGGTTCTTGTAGGCGGACTCAAGCAAGTGGACGTCGCAGACGACTTGACCTGTATTGCCCTGGATGTTCGTGACCACCCGGCGATTGTCGTCTGCGTCCGGTCGGGCGGATTCTGCGATCGCGGGAATGAGTACCGAGAAATCATGGCGACCCATATTGAGCGCTACGTCCGCGCGCTCCAGAATCGCGTACTCCATCGTCGCGTTCACCAGGTCGTTGATGGCGCCGATATCGGCCTTGATCTGAGCCAAGCGCTCGCGCACTTCCGGCAGGCTGCTGGCCGCCAGCCCCAGTTCTATTTCAAATTGCATGCGGGATAGGGGCGTCCTGATTTCGTGCGAGACGGCGTTCGACATGTCGCGGTGCGATGCGATCAGCCCGTCAATCCTCGCCGCCATCTTCCGGAATGTTGCTGCCAACGAAGACACCGGTGAGCGCGGATTGACGGTGACATTGAAATGCCAATTGCGGTCCCCAAAGCGTCGCGCGGAGGCCTCGAGCGACCGCAAATCGCGCGTCAGGGGCCAAAGCCAGATCATGATGACAAACGCAATCGCCGCGTAAAACCCGACGGTCAACAGCCAATCCAATGCTCCCCGCCGAACATCGGATTCAGCGGATTTTAAAACGAGCAGGTGCCCGGCATCGAGCTGCTTCAATGCCCAGGACTGCCGTGCGGACCCTCGCATATGGGCAACTTCGCCGCGCTCCAGCTTGTCGAGCGTCTGCCGTCCCACAAAGTCGGCGGTCAAATACAATTCCATGTCGATTCCTGAGCTCGCGGCAAGTGCGGCGACTTCCGACTTCCACTGAGCCTCGGGCAATTCACGCAATCGGCCTTTGACAATCGAAACGGCGAGCGCGACGGGGGCATCATCCAAAGCGTTGGGGCGTGTGTACAGCTGCAGCAGCGCGTCTTGCGCCCAGCTGACGGCGGCCAGCGTCCCGGCAATCAATAAGTAGAGTCCCAGAAAGTGGCGCGCCATCTCACCAAGCGCCGGCTACGAACAAATACCCCTGACCCCAAATGGTCTTGATTCGCTCCGACGTGTCCCCGTCCTCTCCCAGCTTTTTACGCAGATGCGAGATTCGAACATCCAACGTCCGATCCAATCCATCATAGTCGCGCTTATATAGACGACGAAATAGGGCTTCTCGCGATTGAATCTCGCCGGCGTGGCTCGCGAGACAGGCAAGCAACTCAAATTCGCTGCGGGACAGGGCGATCGCTTTGTCTTGCAGGCGGACTGAGCGCGCCGCGCGATCGATCACAAGTGCACCAAACCGCAACAGTCCGGATGCCGGCTCGTCCTTGCTCCTCCCGCGCCGGAGCAACGCGTTGATATGAGCTATGAGCACCCTGGGCTCGACAGGTTTGATGACATAGTCATCTGCACCCAACTCCAATCCCAGGACGTGATCGATATCGTTATTGCGGGCTGTCAAAATCAAGATTGGGTTCGGATAGGCAGGCCGCAGCTGCCTGCAGATCGTGAATCCATCATCCCCGGGCAATCCCAAATCGAGAATCACAAGTTCCGGCGAGAGTTCGAATACCTGTCTCGCGACCTGTCCAGCCAAATTGGCGATGGTCACGCGAAAGCCGCTGCTTTCCAGGTACCGGCTCACCAGCTCAGCCAGCCGCAGATCGTCTTCGATCAGCATGATCGAGGGCATCATTGGAAAATATTCCATGGGTCTCGACGCCGGTGCCGATAACGAATGGCCTCCCGAATGATGCGCAATGCCTCGGAAGCGAGCACAGTTTCGAGCCGCGAATCCTTCAGTTCAAACAGCAGATCGTCGCTGAACACCAGTTCGACGCTGTAGGTGCCCTGGGAGTAATGTTCCCAACAGCGTTTGACGTCGGAGCGCCCCAGGATGATCAAACAAAGCGACTCCTCCCGAGGCGAATGCCAATTGGCGTGCACCGTCGTGCTGCACTGTCGTTCGTTCGCGGCAAGTGTGCACACGCGTGGCTTGAGTTCCAGTTGAATCCCGGAGCCGGGCTCATCCATTCCCCCGGTCAACACGGCCACGACGAGAATCGCGGCGCATCGACCGGCGCGGGATCCCATGCTAAAACGCATGAACGAATCCGAAGAAACACGTCACGACGTAGTCGTGCGCCACTATCGGGCTGTCGGCAATCGCATCTGCCAGGTGCTCGTATTGGGCGATTCCCTCGAGGCGCCATCCTCGACCCAACGGTCGCGTGTATGCCAGTTTGAGGAACGGACGAAGCGCGCTTCCCGACTCATAGATACGCGGCGCGCCGTAATAGTAGTTGACGATCGCCGCGCTTTGCCAGGTCAGGCCGAGGGTGGCACTGAGCGCGCCTGTCGACCGCGTTACCGGCAATTGGATGGCTGCGCGAACCTCCTCGCCGTGGTTATGGCCGGTCACTTCTCGCAGCACATCGAATTGACCGATGATGTCGTGGTAATTGAAAGTCCATTCCGGTCCTGCCAGATAGGTGATTGCGCGAGGACGCAATGGGATGCGCACCGGGGGCGGGTTGGTGCCGGCGGCGCCTGCTAGCTGCACGAAAATATTCTGCAAGTCGCTGCGATAAAAGAATATGCGGTCGTAGCCTGGGCTGGCAATCAAGCTCAAGGTGCTCTTTGCACCGTCGAAAACCGTAAATCCGACGTCCAAGTCATCAATGTAGAACCGCTTTCCGTAGTAGCTGATCCGCGGCACAACAACCAATGGCAAGTCCTGTCCATGCACCAACGGATTGGACCGCACGCCCGCGCCCAACGCGAGACTGACATTCCATTTTCCAACCGCCACGCAATCCGGCGAATCCGCGTCGCAATCGCGTACCGGCGACGCGCGCGCCGCACCGGCGGTCGCGGCAGCGGTGAGAACAAACGCGATGAGTAATTTCCACATCCGGTCGGGATAGTCGCAGACCAAACGAGCTCCAGCCACCGGCGATCTGATGTGCAGCGCCTACGGCGCATTCAAGAACAGCATGGCCATCGAAACAATGCCGCCGCTGCTGCCATTGCCGACGATTGCAGCATTCGTAGTCAGGACACAGCTCCGCAGCCACTCGCCCCAACCAACACGGCGAACGACAGTACCGCGATTAATCGCGTGAGTCCAAAGTGCATCGAGGTCCTCCTTGTTACTGTGGCTCCCTGAACCATTGAACTCCTGACCGATGTTCGGATCGCACATTACTGTAGAACACGTCGGCACTCAAAGCTGTATGGACTTTGTAAAAACTTGTGTCGCCGCGTTTGCGCAGCAACATGCGATTGACCCCGCGGCACGGTGCAGACTCAGTGAATCAGCGCGCGCAAGGATTCTTCGGTAATCGGTTTGATCATCAGGGAATCAAATCCGGCGGTGACGGCGTTGGCGTGATCTTCCGAAGAGCTATAGCCTGAGGCAGCCACCAAACGAACTTTTCGAAGCGATGCCTCGGCGCGGCAGGCACGCGCCACCGCAAATCCGTCCATTCCGCCGGGCAATCCCAAATCGCACAAGATGATATCCGGGACGGCCTGCAACGCGCTCTTGATTGCCGACGGACCATCATAAGCGACGCGTACATGAACACCGTGCAATCCAAGCAACTCGGCCAACCCATCCGCGAGATCCTTGTTGTCTTCCACAAGAAGCACAGACTTCGGATTTGGTCGCTTGACCACATCGTCACCGGGCGGGCTGTCCTCGAGTCGGGGCACAATGGGAATCCTCAAGGTGAACAGCGCACCGCGACCGACGCCATCGCTTGAAGCGGTCAGCGAGCCGTTTTGAAGAATCGCCAGTCGCGCGGCGATGGCCAATCCCAGTCCCAAGCCGCCGGCAGATCGATCGCGTCCTTGCTCCTGCTGGACGAACGGTTCAAAGAGTTTTTCAGAAAATGCACTCTCAAAACCAATGCCGCTATCGCGAACGGAAACCACCGCCCTGTCGTTCTCAACGGCGAGAGTCAACTTCACGCTGCCGCCGGCGGGAGTGAACTTGATTGCATTCGACAATAGATTGTCGACGATTTGTCGCAGCCGGATTCGATCGGCATTGACATAGCAGGTGTCTTCCGTGATGTCTGAAACAAATTGCAAGCCGGCCTGGCGGGCATGCGGTCCCTGCTCATCGAGCACATCGCTCAGGAATGCCCGCAAATCGAATGGCTCCACGTGAACGGAGATTTTTCCAAAGGCGATGCGCGAGGCATCGAGCAGATCCTCGAGCATACGGGCGATCGCCGTGGTTTGACGCTCGACTCGCTCAACCAGGGGCCCTGCGCGCTCATCCTGAAGGCTCAGACGACGCAGCGCGTATGCAGAGGTGCGTATGGCGCTCAGCGGGTTTCTCAATTCATGGGCGAGAACCGCTATGAATTGATCCTTTTGGCGATCCTTTTCCTCCAGTTCCTGCTTTGCCTTTTGCAGCTCCTGGCGCTCATTCAGGTCTCGCAGAGACTCGAGTTCCGCAAATGTACGCACGCTCATTTCGCAACGATCCGCTTCCGAATCCTCCATCAACAACCGCGCAAGCTCCTGGTGGCCGCGCATCAGTGCCAGCATGTCCTCTTCCGATTCGATCTCGGGATGCAGCATTGTCCAGTAGTGCGCCGTGCGAATGAAGGCAAGACATCCACTGAAGAATTCATAGTCTCGTTGCCCCAGCGCGCGAACCAGCGCCTGTCTGGCGCCATCGCATCGAGCCGGTTCGACAAACATGACTGCCGCACAGGCGAATATTTCATCCTCCAACCGGCTGCCGGCCGCGGGCCACCCCCCATCGGGGCGAGGCGCTGCCTCCAGGTTTATGTAGACCGGTTCCATATCCCGCATCCAGGGAGACGGACGGCGAAGCAGGGTGATCACCTCGTCCATAGATTGCGGCTGTGCGTTCGCATCCCCGGCCGCCCTTCCATGTGCTTCGCCCAATAGAAATCCAACGTGCCGCACGATGCAGTAGCGCATGGGACAGAATCGGGACAGCCAAACAAACAGCCGCTCCTTGAAGACCGAGGGCATGGGGTTATCAAGATATCCGGCCTTTGCGAAACCCCAGAGCTTCTCGAGGAGTTCCGGCGCCGCGCGAGCCGAGCGGAAGAAATTCGGCAGTATGCCGAAACGGCCGGTGACTTCGGCTTCAAATGCGGCGCTCGAGCTAAGATTTTTTTGCATAAGCCCCCCTGTCTCCCCTTATAGGGATGTCGCCTTTGTTCCGAACCGCTCAGGTCTCCCCTTATAGGGATGTCGCCTTTGTTCCGAGCCGCTCAGGATATAGGTTTACTCGTCGTTTTGCGGATTTGTCGTGGGAAAGCTAGGCCATAGCACTGAAGCAGTCTCCAGGAGCGCACCGGTAGGTCGATTTGTAGCGCGCTCGCACGGGCTTCCATCGATCGCACACGCCTTGGTGCGCTACCGCACGGACCACGCGCAGCGGCGCGCAGTATAGGATTCGTCCCACGCAGAGTAGGGCTTTTGCGGGGTGGATCGCGCTCACCGCAGGCGTATGCTCCAGCGTCAACATTCCACCCCTTCGAGTGGAAAACCGGAGGATACAAATGAGACTAGCGTTATGCTGCGCGTTGCTCGCCAGCGCCTTACTGGGTCTGTCTGCCTGCAACAAGGCCGAATCGCCTGAAAAGGTTCAAACGGACGTCGCCAAAGCCAAGAGTGATGCGGCCGAGGAGAACACCAAGGCTGACGAGAAAGTGAAGCAGGTCGAGGCCGACGGCGCCAAAGAACGGGCGGACGCGGGCGCCAAGGCGGCCGACAAGAGCGTCGGCGCCATAGTGGACTCTGCCGTTACTCAAGCTGAGGGCGATACCAAAGTCGCTCTGGCGGCGTGCCAGGCGTTGGAAGGCGATGCGCAAAAAGCGTGCAAAGACAAGGCAAATGCCCATATGGATGCGGTAAAAGAGAAAGCCAAAGCCGCCAAGTCCAACTGAGCGGCATCGCCCGCGGATTTCTCGCCGCTGCGGTTGAGTGCCACCCGGCTCGATCGCAGCGGCTCGCGTTTTGCGGCAGGCGCGAGACTATGAGGCAATGCGGCCATCATCCAGAGTGACGCACGATGTTGCGCCGGCGTTTTCAGCAACCAGCAAATTGATGGCGAACCTTACGAGCTGAGCGCCGCTTCGCAAATTGAGCTTCCTTCTTATTCGCTGGCGGTGTGATTCAATCGTCTTGATGCTCAAGTTGAGTGAGTGCGCGGTCTCGCGAGTGCTCAATCCCATTCCGACCATTTGCAAAACCTGAAGCTCGCGGTTGCTGAGGCGATCGATCGGATTTTCAGGTCTACATCTCACCTCTCCAATGGCCCCTCGGATCATGTGAGCGGCAACCGCTTCCGAGACGTATATGCCGCCACCGAGCACGCGGCGCAACGCGTGCAATATTTGCTCGCTCGTGGCCTGCTTCGTCATATAACCGTTCGCCCCGACGGACAGCATGCGTTCCGCATAAATGGCCTCGTCGTGAACGGACAGCACGAGAATCGGCAGCAGCGGATCATGAGCCCGCACATCACGCACCAGTTTGATGCCGTCGCCTTGATTGAGACTGACGTCGGCGATCAGCATATGAGGACTGGTCTCTTTGATTGCCGTGCGCGCGTCTCTGACGCCGTCCGCCTCCGCGCACACCAGGAGGTCGTCCTCGCGTTCGATGATCCGCCGCAATCCCTCGCGAACGATTGGATGGTTGTCGACAACCAGGATTCGCGCCACCTTGAGCCTGCCGGAGCGAACGGGCGCCTGGGACGTCGACGAAAATGTCTCCTCATGACGTTCATCCATGATCATTCTCCACAAGCATCTGGTCCATTTCCTGCGCGCGAAGCGGCGGACCGTGAAAGTAGCCCTGCGACTGGTCGCAATTCAGCGTGCGCAGCAGCTCGAACTGCTCGGCCGTCTCGACGCCTTCTGCGACGGTCAGCAAACCGAATGCCGACGCCAGGCCTATGATCGTCCGGGTGAGAGTCACGCTGGTGTGATCACCGGGTAGGCCGCTGATGAAGCTCCGATCGATCTTGAGCAGATCGACGGGCAACTTGGACAAGAGGCCCAGGGATGAATAGCCGGTGCCGAAGTCATCCAGCGCAATGCGGATTCCCGCCGCGCGCAGCTCGCGCAGCTGCCGGTTGGCGCCGTCCAAGTCCAGCAGCAGTGCCGTCTCCGTGATCTCCAGGTCGATGCCGAAGCCGTGCGGATCACGCGGCCAATCCTTGACGAGATTGAGCATGAAATCGATGAACGCACGACCTCGAAACTGAACCGCGGAGACGTTGACAGCCGCGCGTACCGGGCGCAGCCCGAGACGCCGCCAACGCTCAAGGTCCTGCACCGTGCGCTTGACGATCCACTGGCCCAGAGGAACGATCAGGCCGGAAGACTCGAGTACCGGCAGAAAGTGGGCCGGCATTACCAAGCCGTGTTCGGGGTCGTTCCAGCGCAGCAGCGCTTCCAGCGATTCGATGCGGCCGCTTTCGATATTGACCTGCGGCTGATAGAACAGTTCGAACTGCTGCGCGTCGATCGCTTCTCGCATCTTGTGTTCGAGCACCAGCCGTTCGGACATTGCCCGGTGCATGTCGAGTCTGTAGTGCAGGCACGGCTCGCCGGTTTCCTTCGCATGCTTGAGCGCCGCCTCGGCCATCTGCACGAGAGTGTTGCCGTCCTCGCCGTCGATCGGATAACGCGCCATGCCCGAGCGGCAAGACACCCGGACACTGCGGCCTTCGATCAGAAATGCCTGTGCGAAAACCGTCTTGTCGAGCAGCGAAGCGAAGCTTCGGTCGGCGCTGATGGTGGCCGGCTCGACCAGCACGAAAGTACCGCCCCCCAAATCAGCCACACACTCATCGTTGCCGGCATGGCGCCTGAGGCGCTGCGCCACCTCCTGCAACAACAGGTCGCCAAAGCGCCGGCCAAAACTGTGGTTGAAATTATTGAGGTGTTCGATGTTGAGCGCCGTCACCGTCGGCGTCTGTTCGGGATTGAAATACGCAAGCAGCATTTCATCGAGACGGCGGCAGAACAACGAGCGCTTGGCCAGACCCGTGAGCGGATCATAGTGAATGAGGTACTCGGCCGCATCGGCCTGCTGTTGAGAGCGCAGCCCGAAGGACAGCGAGGCGGCGATGTCCTGCAACAGCAGCAGTTCAACGTCCCCTACCTGACTCGAGTCCGTGGACGTCAGGGTAAGTGCGCCGACGGGTGCCCCGTCAATCATGAACGGCAGCGCCACCACTGACCGGATGCCGTCCGCAAACAACTGTTCGCGCCCGATCAGCGGCGGTTCGCTGCGGGTCAGATCACAGCACACACTGACCTCCCCGGTGCGCATGGCGCGGGCCGTCAGACTCGTGTCGCACTCGGTGCCGTCGCCGATGAACAGGCGTTTTGGCGCGACATGCGGTACCGGTCTTCCGGTGCGATAAATTGGCCGCGCATAGCGCGCGGCGGGTTCGACGACCCATAAAACGGCGCTGTTGTAGCAGCCGACACCGACAGCCACGCGACAGGCTTCCTCCAGCAGACTCTTGGCGTCGCGAATGCGCAGCACCGCCGAATTGATCGCGCTCTGCATCTTGAGCACGCGCGTCAGCAGCGCAATATCGGTTCGTTGGCGCTCGTGCTCGCGACGTGTGCGCATGGTCACGACCCCGAAGGCGAGATCTGCCGCAATTTCGTTGAGCAACACCACTTCTGACATCTCGAAGCCCGCAGTTCGGTCTGTATAGACTTCGAGCACCCCCAGGCATTGATCGTCGGTAAGAAGCGGCATCGCCAAGGCCGCGACGTGGCCGAGCTGGCGCGCCTGCGCGCGCCAAGCGGTGCTCCACCGCCCGTCCTCGATCTGCAGCACGATCTGCGGCGCCCGTTCGCGCATCGCGCGCAACGCCGGTGTTTGACCGCTGAGCGCGTGCATCGCGCCGAGCTGCGACGGATCGAGGGCGCCGTTGCCCCAGGCCGCCGATGCCGTAGGTTCCGGCGCGACGTCAGCGTACGCGCCAAAGCAGCCGATCCAAGCGAACCGATAGCCGCCGATATCAACCAGCGCGCGGCAAACGTCCGTCAGCAACTCATGTTCGCTGATCGAGTAAATCAACGTGCGGTTGCTGGCACTGAGTACTCGATACTGGCGCCGCAGCTGCGCCAGTCGATCCGCAGCCGCAATCGGTTGGGCGTGCTGGAAATCCGCCGTAGTCTCGCTCATTCGCAGGTCCCGGACTGCGGTGAGGCCGCGGGCAGGTCGATACGAACCGTCGTGCCATTGCCCGGCTGACTGTCGATCTGCAGCCGCCCGCCATGCGCGCAAACGGCCCGATGAACGATCCGCAACCCGAGGCCGGCGCCGTGCGAATCGGCCGGCTCGGCGATTTGCTGCCGCAAATTGCTTAAGGTCGCGCCATCCATGCCGATGCCGTTGTCGGCCACCGTCAGCCGCACGAAAGGGCGGCTTTGGCCATCCGGGCCTGTCACGGCAGCAACGCCTATCTCGATGACACCGCCGGGTTGCCGAATGGCCTGGGATGCATTGAGCACCAATTTCAGCAGCACGCGCTGCATGGCGGTGGAGTTGACCTCCACCAGCGGCGCCCGAGTATCCAATGCGATTCGCAGCACCGCCGTGTTTGCGATGACCGCGCGCATTTCCGTCTGCGCGTCGCGAACGACGCTGCCAAGTGACAGCACCGACCGGCTCGTCTTGAACGCTCTCATGCTTGGTTGTGCTCACCGTCCTTTGGGGTGGCGCACTCTAGGCTTCCGGGACGGACACTGAAATCGGGTACTTTGCTGAGTCCAGCCCGGGAGAGTCTGTAGTCGGGCGCCCGGAGGGGCGCGTGGCCTTTAGGCGTCTACGATTTTATTGCGGATCGCGTAACGCACGAGGTCGGCCAGCGAACCGAATTCCATCTTGCGCATGATGTTGCTGCGGTGCGTTTCAACGGTTTTCACGCTCAGGCGCAAGACTTGCGCCACTTCCTTGTTGTTGTTGCCCTCGGCGAGCAGCTGGACAATGTGCCGCTCGCGCGGCGAGAGGGCAAATGCCGCCTGAGTCGCGGAATCCGCGCCGGAACGCAGATATCCCTCGAGGACGAAGCGCGCGACCTTCGAGGTGAAAAACGGCCGCTCATCGAGAAGCGCCTCGATGGCCTGAACGAGTACCCGTCCGGCATCCGACTTCAGTACATATCCCATGGCCCCGGCGTCGAGCACATCACGAATCAACTGTTCGGACTCATGCGCGGTCACGATCAAAATGCGGGTTTTGGGCGTCGAGGCGCGGATTTGGCGCGTGGCGTCGAGCCCGTTGAGTTCAGGCATGGTCAGATCGAGTACGGCGATCTCGGGGGTAAGGCGAGCGGCCATTTCGCAGGCTTGGCGGCCGTCGGCGGCTTCCGCCACGATGTTCCATTCCGGCCGGTCCGCCAGCGCTGAGACGAGTCCCCGCCGAATCAGCTCGTGATCGTCCGCAATTAGAATTCGAACATTGTTCATGTTGTCGTCCTCTATAGCGCTGCGGGCTGGTCAGGGAGAGCGCTTGCGGACGAAGACCGCGCGAGCGTGGCCTGCACACAGGTTCCCTGCGTGCTGGTGCGCACGTTCAGCGCTCCGCCGAGCTGCCGCATCCGCTCGCGCATACCCGCCAGGCCGACGCCCAACGCGGTGGCATCCGTAACCCTGCCGGACGAGCCGCGGACCAGGATGCCGTGGCCGACGTCTTCGACTTCCAAGACCACT
>Ga0210406_10003938_pt1 | contig 16109 bp, 16 predicted proteins | sample IncBWC30MmetaG_FD_155454 | JGI IMG/M metagenome (GOLD analysis project Ga0210406, IMG submission 155454) | Forest soil microbial communities from Barre Woods Harvard Forest LTER site, Petersham, Massachusetts, United States - Inc-BW-C-30-M | ecosystem: Environmental > Terrestrial > Soil >... | reverse complement strand
TTCTAAGTGATTGATTTTGTTTGGTAGCGGGACCCGGACTCGAACCGGGGACCTACGGATTATGATTCCGCCGCTCTAACCAGCTGAGCTATCCCGCCGAGATCGACGCCTGAAAAGCTCGGCGCCGGCGAGCCGCCCCTATAAGGACGGGCGGACGAGCCTGTCAAGGCGCGTTCAACTGTGATTCGGTGTCTCCGGCAAGACGCGCGTGACATGGCCCATCTTGCGGCCCGGTCGGATCTCGAGCTTGCCATAAAGATGCAGAGCGAGATCCGGTTGGGCAAGGATGTCGCGCCAGTCCTCAGCGTCCTCACCGATCAAATTGTGCATTTCGATCCGGCCGCGACGCGTAGTCGCGCCGAGCGGCCAGCCGGAGATGGCGCGGATGTGCTGCTCGAACTGCGAGGTCTGCGCGCCCTCGAGAGTCCAATGGCCCGAATTATGGACGCGGGGCGCGATCTCGTTAACCACGAGCGCTTCACGGCCGTGGTGATCGCGGGTGACGAACATCTCAACCGCCAGCACGCCGACATAGTCGAGCGCTCCAATCACGGAGGCGGCAATGCGCTTGGCCTCGGCCGCTGTCTCTGCACCAACGCGCGCGGGCGCGCGGGTGCGAGCCAGGATGTGGCGCTCGTGCTCGTTCTCGCAGAGGTCATAAGCCGCAATCTCGCCTTCCAGGCTGCGCGCCGCGATCACCGACACTTCGCGCTCGAACGCAACAAAGCCTTCGAGGATCATCGGCGCCGAGCCCAGCGTGCGATGAACCGCGGCGACGTTGGACCCTTCGCGGATCAAGGACTGGCCCTTGCCGTCGTAACCGAAGCGCCGGGTCTTGAGGATCGCGGGGCGGCCGAGCTCGGCGACCGCGCGCGCGAGCGCGCCCGCATCCTCGACGCCGACAAAGGGCGCGACCTTGTGGCCCAGATCGCGCAGGAACGTTTTTTCCGTCAGCCGGTCCTGAGTCAGCGCCAGAGCACGGGCGCCCGGCCGGACCGGCACGCGCTCAGCGAGAAATTCGACCGTCGACGTGGGCACGTTCTCCCACTCGAAGGTAACGACGTCGACCACCTCCGCAAAGCGCGCTAGCGCCGCCTCATCGTCGAAAGCGGCGATGGTCCGCGCCGCCGCCGCGTCATAGGCCGGCGCAGCGTCTTCGGGAGCGAAAATGTGGGCGCGCAACCCGACCTTGAGCGCTGCGATGGCGAGCATGCGTCCGAGCTGGCCGGCGCCGAGAATACCGATCGTCGCCCCGGGACTTGGGATCATCGCCCGGCGGTCTCGGATTTTTGGGCGTCATCTCGAGGACGCTCGGCGACCTCGGCAGTGCGTTGGGCCCGCCAAGCCTCGAGTCGAGCCGCAAGCGCCTCATCGCTCAGCGCCAAGACGGCGCAGGCGAGCAGCGCGGCGTTGACGGCGCCGGCCTCGCCGATTGCGAGCGTACCAACGGGAACGCCCGCCGGCATCTGGACAATGGACAGGAGGCTGTCCTGACCCGATAGCGCCTTCGAGGGGACCGGCACCCCGAACACGGGAAGCGTGGTCATGGCCGCGGTCATGCCCGGGAGATGCGCGGCGCCGCCCGCACCAGCGATGACGACCTTGAAGCCCGCGGCCTTCGCGCCTTTGGCAAAGGCGACCAGCCGGTCGGGAGTGCGATGGGCGGAGACGATACGCGCGTCGTAACCGACGCCGAGCGCCTCGAGCGTCTCGGCGGCGCGGCGCATGACCGCCCAATCGGACTGGCTGCCCATGACGATGGCGACAGGCTTCGGCCCCCCGCTCACAGGCGCCCGCCGAGGCCCGAGTCGACGCAATTCATGGGGCTCGCGCTTAAAGGAAGGCTTGAAGGGGCGCAAGTTGACCCAATGGCCTTTGCGACGTCCACGGCGCGCGCTAGGCGTTTCATGCGCGCCTCCGAATAGGTGCGCGCACGCGGAGGCGGCCTTTGGAAACGGGATCGGAGACCGCCGCCTCGGACGCGACTGAGCCGGCCGGCGGCGCGAAAGTTCCCGCGACGTTGCGCGACCCTGGCGGCATCCGCTTCTGGATCGCTATCGTTTTGACCGGACTCTGCGCTGGCCTTGGCGCGGCCCTTCTGACGGTATTGTTCGACGTGGCTCAGGAGCTCGCCTGGGGCGCGGCTGAGCCTTCTGCGCTGCTCCAAGCGGCGCGACAGGCCAGTCCGCAGCGTCACATCGGTTTGCTGCTCGCCGCCGGGCTCGCGACCAGCGTGAGTCAATGGCTGTTAACCCGGCTCACGAGCGGCAACAGCATCGACGTCACGGCGGCGATCTGGTTTCAAGCCGGGCGAATGCCGGCATGGAGAACGCTTGGCACTGCTGTCCTGTCGATCGTGATCGTCGCCATGGGGGTTCCGCTCGGCCGCGAAGGCGCCCCTAAGCAGTTCGGGGTGGTGTTCGGCAACCTGTTCTCGAGCCTTCAGAAGCTGTCCGACGAACAGCGTCGCCTGGTGGTCGCCATCGGCGCCGGCGCCGGCATGGCCGCAGTCTATAGCGTGCCGCTCGGCGGCGCGCTGTTTGCGCTTGAAGTGCTGCGTGGGGCGTTGGCTTTGCGCTTGGTCGTTCCCGCGCTTGCGGCGGCATTGATCGCCACGACGACGGCGAGCTTCATCGTGCCCAACGCGCCGCTCTATACCGTTCCGCTCTACCCGATCTCGCCCGACGTGTACCTCTGGGCGGTCATCGCCTCGCCGTTCATCGGTCTGTGGTCGGTCGCGTTTGTCCGCGCGATCGCCTGGGCCTATCGCGTTCGCCCCTCAGACTGGCGCCGGTTCATTGCGCCGCCACTGGTCCTCGCCGTCATTGGCCTCGCCTCGATTGTCTTCCCCGAGCTGCTCGGCAACGGGCAGGATGTCGCCCAGCTCTTGTTCCTGCATCCGCTCGAGCCGGTCGTCTTGGCGGCGCTGGTGTTCGTTCGGCCAATTGCGACGATCGGGTCTGTCGCCAGTGGGGCGCCAGGAGGCCTGTTCACGCCCTCGCTCGCCGCCGGCGCCCTCGCGGGCGCGGCGTTGGGCCAGCTCTGGCTCTGGGTTCATCCAGGAGGCGATATAGGCCTGTACGCGCTTCTGGGCGCTGGCGCGATGCTGGCGGCGTCCACCCAGGGACCGATCTCGTCGCTGGTGCTGATGATGGAATTGACCGGCCAGGCGCGCGCCTTCGCCCTGCCGATGATCACGGCCATCGTCATCGCCACCGCGACCGCGCGCCTGATCGAGTGGCGTTCGGTCTACGAAGCCCGGCTGACCGACAAGGAAGTGGCCGAGCGCTTGCTGGCGCGCGAACCAAGGGGCGGTTGAACGCCGGTCGGCCGGGTAACGCGCACTTCGGGAGCGCCGTTGAAAAACGGGCTCGATCTAGACCACGAAGGGCCGCGGAGCGGCGTGCGCTATTCGCAGCCGATTCAACGGCTTTTGATTGAGCGGGGGAATTGGGGCTGGGTCTTAAGACCTGGGTTTGGTCAATTGACCTCCGCGCCACGAATTCTACAAGTTTAATAATGCGGATTTTAAACCGCACTTCATGGTGGCTCGCGGATTCACCTGCATTTCTTCAATAGGGGTACATGACAATGCGAATAAAACTCATCGTCACCACGGCTGCGCTGCTTGGACTGGCTGCTCCCGCTCATGCCCAGCTATTCACACCCGACGGCGCGTACACGGTGACGTCCGGCGGTACGCCGGGGGTCGGCGGTTCGGACGCCGCGACCCTGACGCCTGGATCGGCCATGACGCTGACCAACGCGGGCCTAACCCTCACGGTGTCGATGGTGGCGGGGACCGACAGGCCAGGGTCCGAATGGCTGGTGTTCCAATATACCTCGGACGGCCGATCTCGCCGAGCCAAGGCAACTGGACGATCAACCCAGTCGGCCTGCCCGCGAACCAGCCGGTGTTCTTGATACGCGGCTTCAGCCAGTTCGACGAGAGCGGAACGGAGCAAGCGTTCAATTTTAGCCCGTTCGGCAGCTTCAGTCCAAGCGCTGCGCCCCCCTCTGATCTCGCGTCGATCCTGAGCGGGCCTGGGTTGCTCAGCGGGGTCAACATGGACACGAACCCGGCGGATGCGTTCCCGGCCGGACCGTTGCCGTCGCTGGGGACGTTCATCAATCCGTTCAGCCAGCTTAACGGGGACTTGGCCAACCAAGGCACGGCGAGCGACATCACCAGCTTCACTCAAGCGCTGGAGTTCACACCGGCCAGCTTCACGCCCAGCGCTCCCGAACCATCGACGTGGGCCATGATGCTCCTCGGCTTCGCTGGCCTGGGCTTCCTTGGCTATCGCCAGACCGCCAAAGCCCGAGCCGCGGCGTAAGATGCTCTCAACCTGAGACGCGAAAAGGCCGCCTTCGGGCGGCCTTTTCTATTGGGGTGTCGCGAGTTCTATTGGGGGTGTCGCGAGCGCGGCCACACGAGCGCGCGTCAGGCGATAATGTCGGGCGTGAGCTGGTCTTCGAGAGCCGCCACCTTATCGCGCAACAGGAGTTTTCGCTTCTTCAGCCGCTGCACTTGCAGCTGGTCGACCTGGCCAGCGTTTCGCAGGGCCTCGATCGCCGCGTCGAGGTCGCGGTGCTCCTCGCGCAGGCGCTCGATTTGGGCGACCAGCGCAGCATGGTCCTCCGGCGTGAGCCCCTTCTCATCCATTCTGCGCCACTCTACGCCAGCCGTCCCGAGGCCTCAACGCCGTCTATGCGCCCGGCGCCCGGTCATGGGCGCGAGTGCGCGCTTTCCGCACTGGCGTCGTGCTCTCGTCCTAATTTGACCATTGTATCTGATATTCAGTTCCAAACGCGTGAAGTGACCCATCATCCCCCAAAATGTAGGGACAATTCACAATTCGTCACCATTTTGCCGCTTGCGCTGCTCGCAGGATATGTCACAATTTCGTCGTTAAAAACATGAGGGAGCTGTCCCATGTCGATTGATTCGCATCTCAGCGAACTGGTGCGTCGTCACCAGGCCATTGAAGAAGCGATCCAAGCCGAAACCAACCATCCAGCGGCAGACGACATCAAGGTTCACGAACTCAAGCGGAAGAAACTTCATCTCAAGGACGAGATCGAGAAGCTTAAGCAACAAACAGAACCCGTCCCCGCGCACTGAGGCGGCGCGCAACGATTGCCGCTAGAGCGGCGCGGCCAGAGCGTCGCGCCACTCCTCGATAATTGCTACGTCAGTCTCCCTTCGCAACCGTTCTGATGCGAAGGATGAGAATTCCTCTTGAGAGGTCAGTCGCGCCAGCGCCCACACGGCTGCTCCGCGGACAAGGGCGCTGTTGTCGTCCAATCGCTCCGCAGCAACGGCGGCGAGGGCGCGATTGTTTGAGTTCCCAATCGCGATCATCACGTTGCGTACGAAGCGCGCCCTGCCGATCCGCTTGATCGGGCCGCCAGCGAAAAAGGACCGGAACGACGCATCGTCGAGGCGAGCGAGTTCGGCCAAGGGCGGCGCGTTGAGGTCGGCGCGCGCCGCAAGTTTCGCTTCCCGGCCTTCGCTTGCGAACTTGTTCCACGGGCAGACGGCAAGGCAGTCGTCGCAACCATAGATGCGATTGCCGATCGCGGGCCGAAGCTCCCGCGGGATTGGGCCCTCGTGCTCGATCGTGAGATAGGAAATGCAGCGCCGCGCGTCGAGCTGATAGGGCGCCGGAAACGCGCCTGTCGGACACACGTCGAGGCAGGCGCGGCATTGTCCGCAATGGTCCGATTCCGGCGGGTCGGGCGGCAAGTCGAGGTTCGTCAGGATTGCGCCCAGGAACAGCCAGGAGCCAAATTCGCGCGACACCAGATTGGTGTGCTTGCCTTGCCAGCCGAGCCCCCCGCGCGCGGCCAACGGCTTCTCGAGCAGCGGCGCAGTGTCAACGAAGACCTTCACGTCCGTCTCTTCCGGCCGCGCTGCAGCGACCAGGACGGCTGCGAGTTCTTTAAGTTTGCCCTTGATCACGTCGTGATAGTCGCGATGGCGCGCATAGACGGAAATGGCGCCGGTCTCAGGGCGTGAGAGCGCAGCCAGCGGGTCCGCCTCGGGCCCGTAATTGAGGCCCAGCATGACGATGCTCCTCGCGTCGGGCATGAGCTTGCGAGGATCGACGCGCCGCTCGAAGGTCTCGGCCATCCAGGCCATGTCGCCATGCGCGCCCCGGGCGAGCCAGGCGGCAAGGCGCTCGCGCGCCTTCGTCGGCGGCTCGGCGGACGTGACCCGGCAGGCGTCGAAGCCAAGCGCGTGCGCCTTCTGCCGTAAGGACTTTAGAAGTCGAGATTGGCGTAAACGACACTTGGCGTCATCCCCGGCAGCCGCTCGGCCAGCAGCGGGCGGAACGACGGACGCGACTTCATTCGCGCATACCAGGTCTTGGCGGTTTCGCTCTCGTCCCACTGCGCGTCGCCTAAATAGTCAATGCACGACAGGTGCGCGGCCGCTGCGAGGTCGGCATAGGACATCCGATCGCCAGCCAACCAGTTGCGGGCCCCGATGAGGTGGCCGATGTAGCGCAGATGATAGCGCAAATTGGAGCGCGCGGCGCGCACAGCCTCCATGTCTGGGGCGCCGCCCCCTTGGGCGACATTCATAAAGCGCTTATAGACTTTTTCCCGCACAAGCCATTGACTCGCTTCGTTAAAGAGCTTGACATTGAACCAATGCGTAAGCCGGCGTGTTTCCGCACGGGCCAATGGATCTGGCGGCATCAGCCGGCGATCGCCGAGGCCCAGGCCTCGGGTCTCATCCAGATATTCGGCGATCACCTCCGCTCCCGAGAGGCTTGTCGTTTCTTCGTCGAGCATGACCGGCGTCGCGCCTTCAGGGGCCATCAACAGGAACTCCCGCCGCCGGTCCCAGGCCTTTTCTTCAACCAGACGAGGCTCGATCCCCATCTCACCGAGAACAAGGCGGATGAAGCGGGAATGGGGACAAAATGGGTGATGGTAAAGCGTGATCATCAGACCCAGGCTTAACTTAAGCAGGAATCGGGAAACGGCGCCGCCGCCCGTCGGACTTCATCATCGGACCCCGTCAGATGCGGCGACGCGGGTTAACCAAGGGTTAACCGCGGGGCTGGCCTGTCGCCCTCGGCGAGAAGCCGTGGCGGCAATTGCCCCTCAGCGCTCACGGGTCAAACCCCGATCGCTTAGCAGCCGCCGCGGGCGGATTCCGGTCATTCTACACGTCGGTGCAACGGCGAAATTGCGCAAATAGCGGTCGTTCCCGACGAACGGTCGAAGCGGCCCTAACGCGCGCCACGTCCGAGAGATTGACCTGATCTCAACGCGGCGCAAGATTGCGATCGGGGGGCACATTAGTGGTTCAACTGGCTCTGCCCGATGCCGTTCTGATCGAGTTACGGACTGATCGCTCATGCCGCCGTGGAGGGAAAAGAAATGAACCCCGTAAGCGCAAAATCGCCTATATGTGTCGCGTTGGCCGCCGGCCTCTTTGGCCTGTTTGGCTTCGCAACCGGCCCGGCCGAAGCCGCCGTTCGCGTCGAGGGTCAGGTTCAGGCCGGTGCCGGCCCCGTCGCAAATTCGACCGTCACGCTCTGGGCCGGAAGCACAGGGGAACCCAGACAACTGGCGCAAGCCAAGTCGGCTGAAGACGGGAGCTTTGCGCTCACGACCGATCAGTCGCCGGACTCGGGCTCGAGCCTCTACGTCACCGCCAAGGGCGGCGTCGCGGCGGTCAACAAGGGTGGTGGCGGCGACAATCCGGCGCTCGCCTTTCTGACGGTGCTCGGCAGCGCGCCTCCAGCCAAAGTCGTGGTCAACGAGATGACGACCGTGGCTTCGGTGTGGACCAACGCGCAGTTCCTCGACGGCGCGGCGATCAAGGGTCCGCCGCTGAGCCTGAGCATCGCAGCGGGCAACGTGCCGAATTTCGTCGATCTACAATCCGGCGGATGGGGCGCGACAATTCAGGACCCGCTCAACAGCACGCTGACGCCGACGATGGCCAATTTCGCGACCGTCGCGGATGCGCTCTCCGGATGCGCTGCGCGCCTGACGGTCAACGCGTGCGACGAGCTATTCGTAGCGACGACGCCGCCAAAGGGCGACGCACCGACCGACACCCTGACAGCGGCTGAAGCCATCGCGCGTTATCCCTGGTACTTGCCGAACAGGCTCTTTGCGTTGGTCGGCCAGCTTTATCCTGTTCCCCCAGGCAAGACCATGCGCGCGGTTCCGTTCATGCCATATTTGGGCGTCGCGCCAAGCGCATGGGTATTGCCATTGAAGATCGCCGGCGGCGGATATGTCGCCGGCGGCAAGGCGATGTTCGACAGCGAAGGCAATCTTTGGGTTGGCGACAATTTCACCGTAGGTTGGCAGGGCCAAGACACGCTGTGCCAAGGCAACGCCAGCAAATTTGCCCCTAACGGTCGACCTCTCTCGCCGATTACCACAGGCTTCGCTGGCGGCGGGATGCAAGGCGGCACTTTCGGGGCGGCGGTCGACGCCAACGACAATGCGTGGCTCACCAGCTATGGCGGCAAATCCATCACGGTGTTCGACAAGTACGGCAAGCCGTTGACGCCGCCGGACGGCGTAACTTCCGACGGCCAACTTGGGTTGATGCAGGGCGTGATCGTCACGCCGAGCGGGGATGTATGGGTGGTTGGGCTGGGGAAGAACCAACTCGTTTACTTCCCCAAGGGCGATTTGAGCAAGGCGAAGCTGGTCTGCGAGGGTGACAGCGCTGAACCCTGCAAATCATTCAAGGGGGCCGTTCCATCTCGGGATTGACCAGCAGGACCGGATATGGGTGACCAACGCCTTCGGCGACTCCGTCGTGCGCTTTCCCGCGTCCGATCCGACCAAAGTTGAAACCTTTAAGACCGGCTATAGCGGCAGCGGCCTCGGCATTGACAGTCAGGGTAATGTCTGGGTCACCAATCGGTTAGGCAGCTCTTTGCGGGGTCTGGCCAAATTCGTAGAGGTCGGCCTCGTCGCTAAGACGGGCGGCAACGCGGATGAGGCGCTGACGTACAAGATGTTCGAGCAGAGGGGCGGACCTGACGGCGGCAGCGTCTCGCTGCTGCGGCCTGACGGCAGTCCATTTCCTGGTTCGCCGTTCGTCGGCGGCAGTCTCCCGGGACCTTGGGCAGTGGACGTTGATGGCGACGACAACGTCTGGATTTCCAACTTCGCCGGCGCGTCGGGTCAGATCGCGCACCTGTGTGGCGTGCGCACCGAGAATTGTCCGTCCGGCATGAAAACCGGCGATCAGATTTCACCGCCATTGGGGTATGTCGGCGGCGGCCTGCAGATGCAGACCGATCTCGCCGTCGGCCCCGCAGGCGACGTCTGGGCGATTGACAACTGGGAGGACATCGACGCCTGCTTTGGCAGGGCCCCTGAGGCTCTTTCGACCCATTGCGGCGGGCAGGGCATCACGATCTTCTACGGCATGGCGAAGCCGGTCCACGCCCCGCAAATTGGGCCTGCGCGAGGACTCTAGCGTCCAAGTTTTTGACAGACGTTTCTTCGCATGACATGGCGGTTACGGCCCGACGCGCCTTCCGTCTGCCATGAGGCTCGAAGGGGGCAAGAAACGTAATGTCGATCGCCGACCCGAAAGAGCTCACGCTCGCGGCTCTGGTCACGGCGTTCACCGTCGCCTTTGCTCCCGGGCACGCCCAGCAGGCGGTGCCTGACGAAGCCAAGCGCGTCGATCACGATACCGTAAGCAAGGCGGACGAGGATGATATCGCCAAGGAATCGGAGAACCCGATCGGCAATCTCACTGTCTTGCCGTTCGAGAACTACACCAACTTCGACGTCGGGCCGAACAAAGGCACGCAGAACATCCTCCAATTCGAGCCGGTGGTCCCGATCCATCTTACCAGGATTGGAACCTCATCAACCGCGCGATCATTCCTGTCGTCTGGAACCCGGATCTGTCGCCGTTCCCGAGCGTGCCGCAGGCCTTCGCGCCGACAGATTATTCGGCGTTCCTCTCGCCCAGAAACCTGGCCGGCGGCTGGACCGTGGGCGCTGGCCCGATCGTCCAGCTCCCGACCGCCACCAGCCCGACCGTCGGCTCCAGCGTCTGGGGCCTGGGTCCGACCGCGGTTGTCGTCCATACAAGCGCGCATATCGTCGCCGGCCTGCTGGTCAACCAGATCTGGTCGCTCGGCGGCGTCGAGTCAGGTCCGGGCGGCAAGCGCTACGCACAGTTCCTCGCGGAGCCCTTCGTCAACTACAATCTCGGCCACGGCTGGTTCGTCAGCTCCTCGCCGATCATCACCGACGCCGAAAGCCACGCGGGCCGGAAATGGACGGTGCCGGTCGGTGCGGTCGCGGGCCGGATCATCAAGCTCGGGGGCAAGCTGCCGGTCAAATTATCGTTCGGCGGCTACTACAACGTCGTGACCCCGCAGTATGGCGCGAGGTGGCAACTGCAATCGGTGGTCGCCGTGATCTTTTGACCTGTGGGAAGCCTCGATCTGACGCTCGTTGTTGCGATCCGCAATGGCCGGTTAACGTCCGATCTGCGACGTTCCGTTAGTCACTTCCAATGTTCGCTTTGGCGGAAAGTGAGCCTGCGAGCATCACTTCGGGAAGTGACGGAGTCCGCGCTAAAGCCGACATTCCCATTGCGAGGGCGAAGTGGCCCTCGCCGCCAGAAGCAGACGCTGAGCAGGCTCAATTCGTCTTCTCAGGTGTTCAACTTCCCGAAGCCGTCCTCGCTGTTCAAAGGCCAGGGCGGCGTCGAATCGTCTTTTCATGTCGCCCACGCCGGCTTCGCTTATGCGGGCGGGTTCCACTTGCCTATGGCGGCGGGACGGATGTGGCGCGCGACACGAAGACCCAACGGCCGTCCTGCTTTTTGAAGACATCGGCCTCGAAGAGGCCGAAAGACCGTACGGATCTGGCAGTGAGAAACCCCGCGCCGAGGCGTCCCCAAAATCCGACCCCACAACCCGTCATCCCGCCTAACCTGCCATCTTCAGCCTCCTCGCCTTCAAGCCATTGGCGAGCCTAGACCTTTCGCCTGCCGCATCTCGGTTGCAGCCAACAAATCCTTCGCTTACCGGCGATCCCTTCGTATACTTTCGCTCATGGAAATCCTGAATGGCCAACGGATAGAGGAGATGGCGCGGGGCGCCGCGCAGGGAACCCGACGGAAAAATCGAGCGGCCGATTTTTCCAATTTGAATCGCTCGTAACCCATTGAAAAGACACGATTCGGAAAAATAAACGCTAGTAAACGCTAGCGAATTTACTAGCGTTTACTCGTTTTTACTAACGTTTATGGGCGTTTAAGAGCGTTTGTATGGAGGACCGCTAGCCCAGGATCTCGGCCGACTGGATGCGCCGGACTTCGGCGGCGGTCATGCGCGCCCAGGCCTCGGCGAGCAAATTGTTGGCGTCGATCGCCCGGCAGGCGTCCTCGATCACGAAGGTCTCGAAGCCTTCGCGCCGCGCGTCCAGCGCCGAATGGGCGACGCAAAAGTCGGTCGCGAGACCGCAGGCGAAGATCCGCTTCACTCCGCGCGCCTTGAGCAGCGCGGCAAGGCCGGTCGTCGTCTTGCCGTCGGCCTCGACGAAGGCGGAATAGGAGTCGACCGCCGATTGCATGCCCTTGCGCAGGATAAGGAACGCGCGATCGACCGCGAGGTCCGGATGAAGCGCCGCGCCGGGCGTGTCCTGCACGCAATGCTCGGGCCAGAGGGTCTGGTCGCCGTAGTGGAGACGTTTCGTATCGAAGGGCTTGGCGCCTTCGTGGCTCGCCGCGAACGAGGCGTGCGTCGGCGGATGCCAGTCTTGCGTCACGACGACATTCTCGAAGCGGTTCGCCAGACGATTGACGAGCGGGACGATCTCATCGCCTCCATCGACCGCCAGCGCCCCGCCAGGCATGAAATCCGCCTGCACGTCGATCGCGAGAAGGACGTCCTGGTCATTGATCGAGATTGCCGAGGGCATCGGGATCAACTCCTCTTACCGCCACGGGCTTCCGCCCTCGTTCACGCGCTCATAGTCCAAAACGACGATCAGCGCGAACGTCGGCGAGAGGACTTCGCATCTGCGACGCGTCCGCGCTCTCGGTCCGCTCGCGCCGTCGTCAGTTCGGAACTTTACAGCGAGAACCGAATCATGCCTGACCTTGCGCGTTCGGCTTCGCCGACGGCAGGAGGATGTCGCTGATTTCCGTCATCGGTACGTCACTATCAGCCTGCGGGGCGCTCTCGCGGGCAACTCGAGCGCACGATCCAGCGCGCCGACTTGACGCCGTGCCGGCCCCAGCGCATCTGCATGCGTCCGATGCCAACACTTGTTCTGCCTTTTCCAGCGATCAATCCTGTTCTCGTGCAATGGGGTCCGTTGGCCATCCGCTGGTACGCGCTCGCCTATATCGCCGGCCTTGTCCTGGGCTGGCTGCTCATTCGCCGGATCGTGTCCGACGAGCGGTATTGGAATGGGACGAAGCGTCCGAGCGCCGACACCATCGACGATCTCCTGGTCTATTGCGCCTTCGGCGTCATCATCGGCGGCCGGGTCGGCATCGTCCTGTTCTACAATCCACAATATTACTTTTCGCATCCGATCGAGATCTTCAAAATCTGGGAAGGCGGCATGGCCTTTCACGGCGGGCTGATCGGCGCGCTGCTCGGCGTCCTTTTGTTCTGCCGCCGCTACAAAGCGCCGGCGTTGACTGTGCTCGACCTGTGCTCGCTGGTCGCGCCGATTGGCATCTTCCTTGGCCGAATCGCCAACTTCATTCGCCCTGAACTCTGGGGCCGACCGACTGACGTCCCCTGGGCCGTTGTCTTCCCAGGAACGGACGGCCTACCGCGCCATCCGAGCCAGATTTACGAAGCCCTGCTCGAGGGGCTTCTGGCGTTCGTCATCCTTAACACGCTGGCGCACAAGGGCGCTCTACGCCGTCCGGGCATCCTCACCGGCGTGTTCGCGATCGTCTACGGCGCGGCGCGCATTTTCAGCGAATTCTTTCGCGAGCCCGATGCGCAGCTCGGATACCTCAGGTGGGGGTTGACGATGGGAATGGTCCTTTCGCTTCCGCTCATCATCGCAGGCGTGGGAATACTAGCGTGGAGCTTCCGGCGGGGAATCTCGCCATGACGCAACTTCTCGATGAAATCCGAGCAATGATCGCCGAGCACGGACCGATCTCGGTCGAGCAATACATGCAGCTAGCGCTCGCCCACCCTGATCTCGGCTACTACATGAACCGGGATCCATTCGGCGCGACGGGAGATTTTACCACCGCTCCGGAAATATCCCAGATGTTCGGCGAGCTGATCGGGCTTTGGGCGGCGGAGGTGTGGTCGAGCATGGGCTCGCCCGATCCGGTGCGCCTCATCGAACTCGGCCCTGGGCGAGGCACGCTCATGAGCGATGCGCTCCGCGCCGCACGCATTGTTCCGGCCTTTCGCAACGCGCTCGACGTCCGGCTCGTCGAGACGAGCCCGGCTCTAGCGGCGATGCAGCACGAACTGCTTGTCGATTCGGGTGTTGCAGTCTCTTGGGCCCAGACGCTCAAGGAAGTTCCGGACGGGCCCGCGATCGTGATCGGCAACGAGTTTCTCGACGCCCTGCCGGTGCGCCAGTTCGTGCGCGTGAACGGCCAGTGGCGCGAACGCACGGTGCGTGTGAACGGCGACGGCGCGCTTGTCTTCACCGTCGCCGACAAGGCTGAACCTTATATCAGAGCCAATGCCGCAAACGGCGAAATCCTTGAAGTGAACCCTTCCGCGCATCGGGTGATGTTTGAACTCGGCGCTCGCGTCGCGAAGCAAGGCGGCGCGGCGCTGCTGATCGATTATGGCCATGTGGTCACCCGATTTGGCGACACGCTGCAGGCTCTGCGCGCTCACCGCTATATCGACCCGCTCGTTGCGCCCGGCGAGTGCGACCTAACCGCGCACGTCGATTTCGCGGCTATGGCCCGTAGCGCGAGCGCAGCCGGCGCAGCCGTCTATGGGCCGATCGACCAAGGCGATTTCCTTCGCGGCATCGGCATCGATTTGAGGACAAAAGCGCTTGCCGAGCGCGCCACTCTTGACCACGCAGAGGAATTCGAGCGGGCGCGGGCGCGGCTGGTGGGGAAGGGTCAGGGCGAAATGGGCGCTCTCTTCAAGACCCTGGCGGTCGCCGACCGCAGACTGCGCCCGCCCCCCGGGTTCCAAACGGCGAGCGCTAAATCCGCATGACCGCGGCGCAATTCCTGACCGCGGAATCGCTCCGGATTCCTGGTGTAGCGCATGGTTTTTTCACCCGACTCGGCGGGGTCTCGCAAGGTGTCTACGCGTCGCTGAACGGCGGCGTCGGCTCGCGAGACGCGCCGGATGCGGTGACCGAGAACCGCGCCCGAATCGGGGCTGCGCTCGGAGCGGCGCCGGAGCGTCTCGCCGTGCCGTTCCAGATTCACTCGCCCGACGCGGTCGCCATAACCGAGCTGTGGCCGGAAAGCGCGCGCCCCCGGTGCGATGCGCTTGTGACGGCGACCCCAGGCCTGGCGCTCGGCGTGACTGGCGCTGACTGCGGTATGATCCTGTTCGCCGACCAGCGCGCGCGCGTCATCGGAGCCGCGCATGCGGGCTGGAAAGGCGCGTTGACGGGGGTGGTCGAAGCGACCGTGACGGCGATGGAGAGGCTTGGCGCTAAGCGCGGCGACATCGTCGCCGGGCTTGGCCCTTGCATCAGCAACAATTCCTATGAGGTTGGCCCAGAGTTCGTCGCTGCTTTCGAGGGCGCGGGCGACAGCACCGCGCGCTACTTCGCCCCAAGCCGAAGGGCGGGCCATTCGATGTTCGACCTCAACGCTTATATCGCCGAACGCGCCGCGCGCGCAGGGGTTGGACGCTTCGAGGATCTTGGCCTCGACACGTACGCCGACGAGCGCCGCTTCTTCAGCTATCGCCGAGCCACCCATCGCAAGGAGCCGGACTATGGCCGGCTCCTGTCGGTCATCGTCATGAATTGAGCCGCCGGACGCGAATTCCGGCTGCTTGACAGGCTGTCTGCGCGCGACCAATTAAGGCCACACCCGTTTTTAACGATTGGCGCCCGTTCGAAACGCGCCCTGAAGGGATTCCATATGTTCGCTGAGGTCTTGGCGAACCGGCTCACGCGCGCCGGCGTCCACTGCGGTTTGGCGATCGAGGCGCGGGCGTGAGCGATCGGCGACTGCGCCACGCCGACAGCGCCGCCTTTCGACACGCGATGGGAGCCCTCTCCTCGGGGGTCGCGATCATCGCCTGCGGAGAGGACGAAGCGCGCGCCGGCTGCACGGCCACTTCGCTTGCGTCCCTGTCGCTGGCCCCGCCGACGCTTCTCGTGTGCCTCGTGCGCTCGTCCTCGACGCTTGCCCGATTGCGCGAGGCACGCGCATTCTCGATCAGCCTGCTTGCCGCGCGCCATCAGGCGCTCGCCCATCGCTTCAGTGGACACAGCGGCGTGCAGGGACCCCGCCGGTTCGACTCAGCGCAATGGACCACGCTCTCGACCGGCGCCCCGATCCTCGCCGATGCGACCGCAGCCTTCGATTGCCTGGTCGAAGAGGTCATCGAGCGCCATTCCCATGCGATCGTCCTCGGCGCTGTCGTCAGCCTCAAGGAGGGCGTCGACGAACCGGTTCTGGCGCGTCGCCGCGGAGCATACACGGCCCTCGTTTGAGACACGCCCTCCCCGCTTGTCACGCAACGGCTCTCGGCCGAGCAGCCAACTCCATTCCGCCAAATAAAAGCAATTAAACGCCAATAAGCGCTACTAAGTGCTAGTAAGTGCTAGTAAATTAGCTAGCGTTTACTAGCGTTTATTTTTTCGAAATGAGCCTTTTCAATACGTTACGAGCGATCCTGCTAAAAAAATCTCTTCCCCACACTGTATCTCAAAAGTCGCAACCGCATCACGCCTCTTCCTGTCTCCTCTCCGCTGGGAGCCCGCAGGCGCGGCTCGATCCAGAGAGTGCTTAGTCTATAGCACGGCTTTCCGCTTTTGGCAATCTATCGCCAATATATTGTCGGTAGCAGACGATATGTCCGGTTTAGGTAGCGCACGATCTGTCCGGTAGGTCCGGCCCTTTTTGGAGGGTCTGGATGCGCCGGACGGAGGCCCTTCAGGGGGTG
>Ga0210406_10003936_pt1 | contig 16113 bp, 9 predicted proteins | sample IncBWC30MmetaG_FD_155454 | JGI IMG/M metagenome (GOLD analysis project Ga0210406, IMG submission 155454) | Forest soil microbial communities from Barre Woods Harvard Forest LTER site, Petersham, Massachusetts, United States - Inc-BW-C-30-M | ecosystem: Environmental > Terrestrial > Soil >... | reverse complement strand
AAGAGAACTTGTTGGTCGTCTTGCTTGTCATGGCTCCACCTTCTCAGGAGTTGGAGCCTCCGATCAACCCGGAGCGGTTCAAGGCGCTGTTGGCGTGACCCTCGCTCGGCAGTACCACCCCACGGCGATATCCCTCGACATTTTTTTGCCGGACTTGCTTGGATGGACGGTGCTCAACCAGTTAAAGCTCGATCCGAGCACGCGTCACATTCCCGTGCAAATCATCTCTTTGGAGGAGGAACGTCAACACGGTCTCGACGCTCTTCCGATCTCCTATCTTGTCAAGGCACCTACGACGCTCGGCTTGGAGACGGCGTTCGATCGGATCAAAGAATTCACGGCCCCGCGCGCCAAGCGGTTGCTGATTATCGAGGACAATGAGATCGAGAGGCGCTCCATCGTCGAGCTTCTCGGCCATCACGACATCGAGATGGAGACGGTCGCCTCGGGCGAAGAGGGTCTCCGGGCGTTGCTTGAGCGGGCCTTTGACTGCGCGGTGCTTGACCTTCGCCTGCCCGACATGTCCGGGTTCGAGTTGCTTGAGAAGATGCATCAAGAGCCGTCCTTAGCCGACGTGCCCGTCGTTGTCTTCACCGGTCGAGATCTTACTCAATCTGAGCAGGCTCAACTCAAGAGCATGGCGAAGAGTATCGTTGTGAAGGACGTGCGTTCGCCGGAGCGGTTGCTGGATGAAACATCTCTTTTCCTTCATCGGGTGATCACCGATCTGCCGCCCGACAAACAAGCCATGCTCCAGCAGTTGCATGGCTCCGCGGAAATTCTTTGTGGCCGTAAACTTCTCGTGGTCGATGATGACGCGCGCAATATCTTCGCACTGACCTCGCTGCTCGAGAATCAGGAAATGGAGGTTATCAGCGCTACCAACGGGGCGAGAGCGATCGAAATCATTCAGTCCAATCCAGACCTGAGCGTGGTTCTAATGGACATCATGATGCCTGATATGGACGGGTATGAAACGATACGCGCCATTCGACGGCAGCCGGAGTTCCGTGCGCTTCCGATCATTGCCCTAACGGCCAAGGCAATGAAAGGTGACCGCGAGAAGTGCCTCGACGCGGGTGCTAGTGATTACATCGCCAAGCCTGTGAACACCGATCAGCTCTTGTCACTCATGCGTGTGTGGCTTTTCCGATGATCGAGAACGGTCATAGTGTGGGCGCTGCGGCCCCCATAGAACTTGGAAAAGCCTCCGGATCCGAGGCCTCGCCGACAAAGGCCGGCACGGACCCAATCAACATTCTGATTGTCGACGACGAGCCAAAGAATCTCACTGTCCTTCAACTTATACTCGACGACCCCGACTATCGCTTGGTCCGCGCCGAATCCGCTGAGGAGGCGTTGCTAGCACTGATCGCCGAACAATACGCACTTATAATCCTCGACGTCCGGATGCCCCGGATGACGGGATTTGAGCTGGCTCAAATGATCAAGGAGCGCAAAAAGACAGCGCGCGTGCCCATCATCTTCCTCACGGCATATTACAGCGAAGACCAACACGTTCTCGAAGCCTACGGGGTCGGCGCCGTGGACTACCTGCAGAAGCCGGTGAACGCAGCCATTCTGCGTTCCAAGGTGGCCGTTTTCGCGGAATTGTATCGCAAGAACCGCGATGCCATCGTCACCAGCAAAGCGTTGCGCGCGGAAGTTACGGAGCGTCGTCGCGCGGACGAACAACTACGCGAACTGAATGAGACTCTCGAAAACCGCGTGGCCGCCCGGACATCGGAATTAGCCGAAAGCCGGGCGCGGCTCAAACATGCGGCTGATTTGGCTAAACTGACCTACTTTGATCTGGACTATGTAAGCAACCGAGTTGAAGTAGCAGAAAACTTCGCGCGCATAATGGGGTTCGCATTAGATGGCGCGAATGACAGCGATGACCCGATCGGGTTCGCCATGGGGTCGCTGCGGGAGCGGGTCGCTCAAGCCGACCGCGAACGGTTCGTGAGTGAGAGCGAGTGGTCAGGGGTGGGCAAAGCGCGCAAGAGCGAATATCGCCTCTTCGGGGAGGATGGAAAAGAAAGGTGGATCGAAAGTGAGTGGCACGTGGAAAGCGATCCTAACGGCAAGCCGCTGCGAGCATTCGCCGCCAACCTCGATATCACCGAGCGAAAGCGTTCCGAGGAGCATAAAAAGCTGCTGATGGCGGAGGTCAACCATCGCAGTAGGAACTTGCTTGCGGTCGTGCAGGCCATCGTCAACCAGAGCGCGAGCGGCGCGGACCCCACCACGTTCGCCATCAATCTCGCAGATCGACTGCAGGGGCTCTCCGCTAGTCAAGATCTGCTTATCAAAAGTGACTGGCAAGGAATCGATAGGTTTCGTCCACCCGCCAGGAGCCGTTGCTCATTCGCAAATGCGGGCGGGTTCGCTTTTCAAGCTCCACTGCGTAGGCCTGAATCCATCGGAAGATCGTCGTGTGGTCGACCTCGACTCCGCGGTCGAGGAGCATGAGTTCCAGATCGCGGTAGCTGACAGGGAACATCAGATACCATCGCACGGCCCAAAGGATCGCCTCAGCTGTGAACTGCCGCCCCTTGAAACAATTACCCAGACCCTACTGACGCCCGCCCGATCGTTCCCCCCTCAATCATACGGGAAGTCCGCCAGCAGCAATGTTTGCAACAGAACCATCGAGACCATCGTCATCAAGCTGAACCGCGAGCGCGTGACTTATCCTGACGACACGGTTGAGGCCTCTCTGCAGCGCTAAAGGACAGCCCGAAACTTCTAGTCCCGGCGTCCGTAAGCTTCTATGGCTGCCATGGTCTTTGGGCAAAAGCCCGACGTCGCCGTAGCCGAGCCGCCCGGTTACTCGCAGATGCGATAGTTTGCCGAACCGCCATGCATCAGCATGTCGAGATGGAGGTGCGTTTCATGCTCGGGATCAGCACCCGGGCCTAGGACCGTAGTGAAATAGCCGCATGCCGTCATTCGCAGAGCGCCAACCAGGGGACCGAGCGCCTTAACCGTCATGCGGCGTTTGTCGGCGAGGACGAAGGACATGACGTCGATCGCATCGCCTTTGGCGTGTTCGCTCGGCAACGCGCCCAGCTTGTCGTAGCGGGCGGTGCAGGTGAAACCCGGACCCGTTTCGATCTCGGCCAGTTTCTGCCCGGTGTAAGCGAGCGTCAGCGGAGCCGCGACGTCCCGAACCCAGTCGGTGAACTTGAGACCGAAGTTGCACAGCATGGACGGCTTGGCGGGAAGGCTGATGTCGCCGAACTGAGTCGCAACAAGGGTCAGGCTGACCGGGGCGGACAGACGGCATCCCTCTCGCGTCGCTTCGTTCGGCTGCTCGAAGACGACCTTTTTCGAGGCGAGTTCGGAGACGCACCGCGCGTGGTCGGATTCGTCCATGCCACTGGTCGAGATGAGCGGCGGCTCGGCGTCGCCTGTCGGTGCCGGCGATGGCGGCGGGGAATGGGCTTTCGGGGCCTGCGCGCCGACGGCCGGCGCCGCGCCGGATGCTGCCAGGAGAAGGGCGGCGGCCGCCGCCCCGAGGGATGCGCGGCTCGGCCTACGATGAGTTAACCTAAACGCAGCCAAACAACTAAGGTCCCCGGGGGCTGAGTTCCGGCCGCTGCGTCTCACTGACGGGCGCGCTCTCCGCCGAGGGTGCGATGGGGGAGTCCTGATCCTCGAACCGGACGACATCGCCCGGCCGGACCATCCCCGCCAATGCGACGGCATCCCAGTTCGTCAGGCGGATGCAACCGTGGGACTGGGTCTTACCAATGTCCGACGGCGCCGGCGTGCCATGGATTCCGTAGGTCGGATCGGTCAGGTCGATCCAAACCAGGCCGACGGGATTGTTTGGGCCCGGGCCGATCGAGAGTTTCCGCTTCGTAGTGACGCCCTTCCATGCAAACTTGGGATCGTATTGGTATTTCGGGTTCCAGGAAACGCCTTTGACCTTGAAATCCCCGCTCGGCGCGGGCTTTTCCTCGCTACCGATCGTCGCCGGAACGAAAGCGAGGAACTTGCCGTCGTGGTCATAGGCGCGCACGTTTCGCGCCGGCTTGTCGACTACGATCGTCACTTCCGACAGATCGTTGTTTGCCGTCGGCGGATTCGGCGGCGGAACGGCTTCGATGGAAGGCCGGCCGGACCGCAAAAGCATCTCGGGCACGTTGGCGACAGTGAGCTCCGTTCCTGCCCGCGCGAAATCCACGCGCGGATTGAGCGCCCGCAACAGAGTCGGGCTCATGTGGAACTTCTCTGCGAGTTCCGACTGCGCGCTGGTGTAGGAGAGACCGGGTAGCCGAGCCATCGCCTCGAGGTTTGAGGGAATCGCGCGAGTAAACGGGCCTGCGGCGTCTGCGAGTGTGATCGTATAGGCTTTGAGGACTGGTGCGCCGTCCCGCTTCAGCGCGCCCCATGTGGCCGCGTCCAGACCGCCGGAGAGGGGCAGGCCATTGACCTGCTGAAATGCGCGGACGGCATTGCGAAAATTGTCGCCGTCCAGACCGTCGATCTCGCCAGGCGAGACATGCGCCCGGTCGAGCAGGATTTCGGCCTTCGCGACCAGCGCCGGGTCTCTGTCATTCGCCTTCTTCGGCGTCGCGTTGTCGATCGAGGCGCCGAGCGCGGTCGGGTCAGGGATCGCAACCGCGGCGGGGGACGCGGCCAAGCCGCAAAGCACGGTGATGGCGAGAGTTCGCATCATGCGTTAACAACGCAAGACGACCTACCGCGTTCCCTGGTGGAGGGACTGCCGAGCATATTTCAACGCGCGCCGCCGCCTCGCCGCTTCATAGCGTCGGACGATCACATCGAAGTAGAGCGGGTCGAACTCGACCCTGCGACACATGCGCCCAGTCCTGTCTGCGGCGACTAGGGTGATCGTTGAAGAGGGGAATGATCGCTTCGTGCGGGGCGCTGGAATGCACATGTAGTCGCGCAGATCGCTGAACCGCAGCGCCGTCCTGATGCAATCGAAGGCCGCCGGCGATTAGGCTCTGCGTGGAATGAGCGCGTGGCGATCATCTCGCGAATGAAGTGCGCGAACTCGAAGGACGGCGCGAATAGTCCGCGTCGCCAAGCAGGCGCACTGATCCGAGGAGGCGTGAATCGGGTGCCCGCGATGCGCCCCTCAGAAGCAAGGCTATTCGGGACCCAGGATGATCGCGGCCAAGGGCGGGAGGGTGAGGTGGAGCTCCCCGCCCTCGAACGAAGGTTGCGCCTCGACCCGGCCGCCATTCCCGAGATTACTTCCCCCATAGCTGGACGCGTCGGTGTTGATGAGCTCTCGCCAGGGGCCGGATTTGGGAACCGAAAACCGATAGCCATGCCGCGGAACGGGCGTCATGTTGCTCACGACCAGCAGCAACGAGCCGTCGCGACCTCTGCGCAAGTAGGCATAAACCGAGTTCGCACTATCGTCGGCGACCACCCATCGAAATCCGTTCGGGTCGTTGTCAGCGCCGTAAAGTGCCTGAAATTTGCGGTAGACGGCGTTGAGATCGATGATCAGGCTTTGGACGCCCCGATGGAGCGGATAGTCGAGTAGGCTCCATTCGATCGATCCATTGCTGCTCCATTCGTTCCACTGCGCGATCTCTCCGCCCATAAATAGGAGCTTCTTGCCGGGGAATGTCCACATCCAAACGAAATAGGCCCTGAGGTTGGCGAATCGCTGCCAGTTGTCGCCGGGCATCTTCCCGATCAGCGACCCTTTGCCGTGGACAACCTCATCATGGGAAAGCGGCAGCACATAGCGCTCGGAATAGGCGTAGAGCATCCCGAACGTCATCGAATGGTGCTCATATGAGCGGTAGATCGGATCCTTCGACATGTAGCGGAGCGTGTCGTGCATCCAGCCCATGTTCCACTTGAGCGAGAAACCCAGCCCTCCGTCCGCAAGCGGCGCGGTGACCTTGGGCCAGGCCGTCGACTCCTCCGCGATCGTCAGGACGCCCGGATTTCTTTGCTCGACGATGCTGTTCAGGTGCTTAAAGAACTCGATTGACTCGAGATTTTCCCGCCCCCCGTAACGGTTCGGGATCCACTCGCCGGGCTGGCGGCTGTAGTCCCGGTAGAGCATGGAGGCGACAGCGTCGACCCTGAGCCCGTCGACGTGATAGTGCTCGATCCATTCGAGGGCGCTCGCGATGAGGAACCCTTTCACCTCGTTGCGACCGAGATTGTAGATATAAGTGTTCCAGTCCTTGTGAAAGCCCTCGCGCGGATCCTCGTGTTCGTAGAGCGCCGTGCCGTCGAAGCGGGCGAGGCCCCAGACGTCGGTGGGAAAATGGGCCGGCACCCAATCGACGATGACGCCAATTCCCGCCTGATGACAGCGATCGACCAGAGCGGCGAATTCCGCTGCCCGGCCGTAGCGGCCGGTCGGAGAGAACAGGCCGAGCGGCTGGTAGCCCCACGAGTCCCCGAAGGGATACTCGGCGATCGGCAAAAACTCGAGATGGGTAAATCCCATCTCGACCAGATAGGGCACGAGCCGCTCGCCCATCTCGGTCCAGGTGAGACTTCGAAAATCCTCCTCGACAATCCTGAGCCAGGATCCCGCGTGAACCTCGTAAAACGACATGGGAGCGTCGAGGTTCTGCCGCTTGGCTCTATCCGTGATCCAGGCGTCATCGGTCCAGACGAACGGTTCGTTCGAGGCGACGATCGAGCCGGTACCCGGCGAGGCCTCGCTGTCGCGGGCCACGGGATCAGCCTTCTGCGCGAGCAGGGCTCCGTCGGGACCAAGAATCTCGTATTTGTACAGCGCCCCTGGTCCGATGCGCGGAACGAACAGCTCCCAGACGCCCGCCTCGCGGCGCAGCCGCATCGGATGTCGTCGGCCGTCCCAGGTATTGAAGTCGCCGACAACGGACACGCGGCGCGCATTGGGCGCCCAGACGGCAAAGCGGACGCCCTTGACGCCGCCGATCGTCGTCGCTTGGGCCCCGAGGCAGCGTCCAAGCTCGTAATGCCTGCCCTGGGCGATCAGATGCAGATCGAGGTCGCCCAGCAGAAGGTCAAAACTGTATGGGTCTTCCGTCTCTTGAACCGCATTGGGCCACACTATGCGCAGGCGGTAGGGACGGCCGCCAACTACCGCGCCGGCGAAGAGGCCGCCGGGATGGGCGAACTCGAGGCGACCGAGTAGGCTCGAATCCTCGCGCCCGACCACGTCGATCGATTGGGCGCCCGGCGCGAGCGCGCGCACGATCGACATCGAGTTGCGGTTGTGTGGACCGAGAATCGAGAACGGATCGCCGTGTCGCCCATCGACGAGCGCCTGCACGGCCTCTGCGCCGATCCCGACGAGGCAATCCTGACCGATCGTCATGCGGGTCGGGCTCGCGTTCTCAGGCGGTTGGCGGCAGCCGCGAAACCGCGAAGCGGGATGGCCAGCCAATTCGGCCGGTTGGCGGCCTCGTAGCTGATTTCGTAAGCCGCCTTTTCCAGCATCATCAGATTGAGAAGCGGCTCTTTCGCTGGGCCCAAGCCAAGCCGTTTGGCGCCCTTGACCGAATGCCAGTAGGCCAGCAGGAACGCGGTGGTCGATTCCCTCCGAAACTGCGTCAAGAGCTTCTCGCGGCGCTCGCGGACTGTTTGCGGGCTCGCGTTGGCGTCCGGCAAGTCGAACGAGGCCGAGGCGTAATCGAGCGAGCGCAGAAAGCCGGCGACGTCCCGCAAAGGCGTCGTCTTGCGGCGGCGTTGCCCAAGGGAGCGGAGGGGCTCGCCCTCGAAGTCGATAATGTAGGCGTCCGACTGCGAGACGAGAATCTGGCCGAGATGAAAGTCTCCGTGGATGCGGATCGACAGGCCGCCCCGGCCGTGCTCGGCGAGAGCCGGCAGGCTCGCCATGAGATCGGCTTTGCGCGAGAGAACGGAATCGGCGAGCGCCTGGCGCTCGGGACCGAGCGTCTGCCTTGCGCGCTCGAGGTCGCTCATGCCGCGTTCGATCTGTTCCCCCGCGTCCTTCGCCCAGCTGGAGACGACCTCGTCATCGGCGACTTCCGGCGCGAAAGCCGGGTCGTTGGTGTCGGCGGCGAGGGCGACATGCATTTCGCCCAGTCTCCTGCCGACCACCGCCACGAATTGGTTGAGGAGAGTGAAGGTGTGTGGCGATTGCGCGCCCGCCTCCTTCTCGAGCGCGGCGTCCTCGAGCGCGCGCCGGAGGTTGTCCATTATCCAAGTCCAGGCGTCGCCCTGATTTGGGATGGCGCTCTGGATGATGAAGAGCGTGTGGGGCGTGTCATTCGGATCGATCCTGACGATCTCCCCCAGGAGCTGCGGCGCATTGGCGAATCCACAAAAGGTGAGGCGTCGCGTCATTTCCGCCTCCGGATGTACGCCGGGCGAGACGCGTCTAATGAGTTTGATCATCGCCACGTTGCCGACGATCAGCGAGCTGTTCGACTGCTCGGTCGCCAGCCAACGGATGGCCGCCTCGCCCTGATCCGGCAGCGCGTCAATCCCGGGCTCACCCAGGCAGCGGATCTCTCCATCATGCGTCGTTGGGATCACAGCGCGCTCGCGCAGCCACCCCATGACTGCGCGCGGCAAGGCCTCGAAGGAAAAGGCGTCGGTGATGTAGCCGACTCGCCGTCCCCGCCTCACCCTCGCCATCGCGAGCTGCTGGGGCAAAAGCTGCGGCGTCGCTCCTTCCCACGCGATTCCGGCGGGCACGAGGTAGCGCTCGGCGCGATCGCGAAGATGGACCTCTATCTCGGTCAACATGATCTCGCGGTTGCCGGGAACCTGTGCTGCGTAGGCGATGCGAACCCCCGAAATGACCTCGTTTTTCGCCGCGAACCAACGCCGACGCTGGAGATAGGCAGGAAGGAGGTCGTGCAGAATTGTTGCGGAGTGTCGTTCTCCGAGAAGCTCGCGCAGGCTTTCGCGCACCACCAAAGTCTGGAATTCGGGCAATTGCTCGGGCGGCTCGTCGCGCCAACTCGGCGCCGCTTCGCCGGAGGCCTGGAGCTCGAACCAGTAGAAGGCGTAGGGAGGGAGGGTCAAAAGGTAACTCAGCTGGCCGATGGGGGGAAACGGAGACGGCCCGGTCAGCTCGATGGGGACTCGCCCAGCGAAGGCCGCGAGATCGAGCTCCACCGCCTGTGGGGTGCGGGCGAGATTGGCGACGCAGAGCACCGTTTCGTCTTCGTACTCCCTTAGATAAGCTAGGATGCGCCGATTTCTCGGATAGAGGAACCGAAAAGCGCCCCGTCCGAAGACCCTGTGGTTGCGCCGCAGGGTGAGCATGCGCCGCATCCAATTCAAAAGCGAGTGTTGGTCTCTCGTCTGCGCCTCGACGTTGAGCGCGGCGTAGCCGTAGACTGGGTCCATAATCGGCGGCAGCACCATGCTGGCGGGATCAGCGCGAGAAAACCCTCCGTTGCGGTCTTCAGTCCACTGCATGGGCGTGCGAACGCCGTCCCGATCGCCGAGATGCACGTTGTCGCCCATGCCGATCTCGTCGCCGTAGTAGATCACCGGCGTGCCCGGCATCGACAACAGGAGGCCGTTCATCAGCTCGATGCGGCGCCGGTCGTGCTGCAGGAGCGGTGCAAGCCTCCGTCTGATGCCGAGATTGAGTCGGGCCCGGCTGTCGGATGCGTAGATGTTCCACAGATAGTCGCGCTCGGCGTCGGTTACCATCTCTAGCGTCAGCTCGTCGTGATTGCGGAGAAAGATCGCCCATTGGGCGTAGAACGGAAGGTCCGGCGTCTGGCGAAGGATGTCGGTGATCGGAAAGCGGTCCTCCTTAGCGATCGCCATGTACATGCGCGGCATGAGGGGAAAGTGAAACGCCATGTGGCATTCGTCCCCGTCGCCGAAATAGAGCTGAACGTCCTCGGGCCATTGATTGGCCTCCGCGAGCAGCATCTTGTCCTCGTACCGACGGTCCAGCTCCGCCCGTATGTGCTTGAGAACCGTGTGCGTCTCCGGAAGATTCTCGCTCGAGGTCCCCTCCCGTTCGATCAGGTAGGGAATGGCGTCGAGCCTGAGGCCGTCGACTCCCATGTCGAGCCAGAAGCGCATGACGCCGAGCACTTCCTTGAGCACCCGGGGGTTGTCGAAGTTAAGATCTGGCTGGTGGGAGTAAAACCGGTGCCAGAAATAGGCGTTCGCCACCGGATCCCAGGTCCAGTTCGACTTCTCCGTGTCGATGAAGATAATGCGGGTTCCAGCGTAGCGTTTGTCGTTGTCCGACCAGACGTAGAACTTCCTGGCGGCCGAAGTCGGCGGGCTCTTGCGGGCTCTCTGGAACCAGGGATGCTGGTCCGACGTGTGATTGATGACGAGTTCGCTAATCACGCGGATGCCGCGTGCGTGCGCCGCAGCGACGAAATCCTTGAATTCGGCAAGCGCTCCATAATCCGAGCTTACCTCATGATATCCGGCGATGTCGTAGCCATCGTCCTTTCTGGGTGACGGATAGAAGGGGAGAAGCCAGACCGTATTCACCCCGAGGCTGTCTATATAATCGAGCTTGGCGTTAAGGCCGGCGAAATCGCCGATGCCGTCGTCGTTGGCGTCGAAAAACGATTTGACGTGCAGCTGATAGATGACCGCATCCTTGTACCAAAGCGGATCCTTGGTGAGCTGCGACTTTGGTCTACGCGCCATCCTTCGCCCTTCAAGTGACTCGCCAAATGGCGAAGGGAAGTTTCGGATCGAGCCGAATCCGCTGATGCTTTCCGCGCCAGACAACCTCGCGCTCGCGCATCAGGTCTTCGGCCCTCAACGTGTCGTGATCCGACAAGCCAAATTTCCAGAGTGGAATTTCGATATCCGCCTCTTGCGCGGCGCTAGGATCGAGACTGACCGCGACGAGGACGACATTCTGCCGGTCAACAGTCGCCTTCTCGAAGAACATGATGTTCTCGTTCCAGGCGTTGTGAAACGATAGGCCGAGATGCGAGTGCAGCGCAGGGTTCTCGCGCCGGATGCGGTTCAGTGCGGTGATTTCCCCGATAATATTGCCTGGGCGGTCCCAGTCCCAGGCGCGGATTTCATATTTTTCGCTGTTCAAATATTCCTTCCTTTGCGGGTCGGGCTTGCCTTCACAGAGCTCGAAGCCATTGTAGACCCCCCAGAGACCGGACAGCGTCGCGGCCAGGGCGGCGCGGATCAGAAACGCGGGACGCGGCGCATTCTGCAGAAAGTCGGGATTAATGTCGGGCGTGTTGACGAAGAAATGCGGCCGGAAGAATCCGGCGAGCGGCTCGCTGATCAATTCCGTCAAATACGAGGTCAGCTCCGACTTCGTGTTGCGCCAGGTGAAATAAGTGTAGCTTTGCGAGAAGCCAGCCTTGGCGAGCCGGTACATGACCTTGGGCCGGGTGAACGCCTCGGCCAGAAAGACGACTTGGGGATGCTCCCGCCGGATGTCGTCGATGACCCAATCCCAGAACGGGAACGGCTTCGTGTGCGGGTTGTCGACCCGGAAGAGCAAAATTCCCTGATCGACCCAGAAGCGGATCGTATCTCTGAGCGCGACCCAGAGCGCGGGCTTAGCGCCCTCTGCGTAGAAGTCGAGATTGACGATGTCCTCGTATTTTTTCGGCGGGTTTTCGGCGTAACGGATCGTCCCGTCGGGTCGCCAGGAGAACCATTCGGGACGCTCCTTAAGCCAGGGGTGATCGGGAGAGGCCTGGATGGCGAAATCGAGGGCGATCTCGAGATCGAGCTTCCGCGCTTCTGAGAGGAGGCCCTGAAAGTCCTCGAAGGTTCCTAGCGCAGGATGAATCGCATCGTGGCCGCCCTCGGCCGAGCCGATGGCGTAGGGGCTGCCCGGATCGTCCGGCCCGGCCTTGAGCGCGTTGTTTCGCCCCTTTCGATTGGTCTTGCCGATCGGGTGAATGGGCGGAAAGTAGACGACGTCGAAGCCCATGTCGCGGATCGCCGGCAGCCGGCGGACGACGTCGTCGAACATGCCGTGACGGTGAGGATCGCCGCTCTGGGAGCGGGGAAAGAGCTCGTACCAGCTGGCGAATTCCGCCGTTCTGCGTTCCGAGTCGATCGCAATAGTTTCATTGAGTCGGATCCTGAAAGCGCGTGAATCCGCCGCCGCGTAAATTTCCGCGGTTTGCTCGGCGAGCAGGATGGCGAGTCTGCCGGGATCGTCGGCCGCCTTCATGCGTTCCGCGAGGTTCTCGAGCCGCGCCGCCACCTCTGCGCCGGCCCCTTCGAGGGCATGGGAGAGAATGGCCTCTCCCTCTTTCAGCTCGAGCGCGACCGGAAGGCCTGCTTCGTGCTTCATTTGCAGCTCGCGGCGATAGATCGCGAACTCGTCGCGCCAGGCCTCGATGGCGAACAGGTAGCGGCCGACGCGTTCGAGGGGCAGGTCGGCCGCCCAGCGGTCGTTGCCCAGCGCCGTCATCAGCTTCTGGCGCCATGGCGTCTCGTCTGAAGCACGCCACAGGAGCGCGACGGCGATCGGATCGTGCCCCTCCGCATAGGCGTCGCATTCGATATGAACCGCGTCGCCGACGATCCGCTTGACCGGATGGCGGCCGCCGTCGACGCATGGCTCCACCGCCTCTATGACGAGACGAGGCGCCGATACTGCCTCCTTTGCCGGAACGAGAGCTTCGCTCGAGCGGATGACGGCGCCGCGATGGCCTTCGAGAAGGCGCAGCTCTCCGGCCCGCAGCGTCAACATGTCGTCCGGCACGAGAGTGGGTCCGGGGCGCAACGCGTCTTTGAGCGGCAAGAATTCGCCGACCTCACGCGAAACGGACGAGGCCGGCAGGGAAAGATCGCGATCCATCCCCGGATTGGCGAGGACGACCCGGATTCCGTTCTTGTCGCCCGAGCGCCGGATTGCTGCCAAAATTTTGCCTGCGCCGGCCGGCCAGAGAGGGACCGCGGCAAGCGGCTTGAACAACTTATTCTGGCTCGCGATGAACGCGTTCGCGGCGGCGATGTCCTCGCTGAGATCGAAAGGACGCTCGGCCGCAAGCTCGAACCAGCTTTTTACGGCGCCGAGCGGACGCGCGAGGCCGCCGTCGAGGCCGTATTCGAAGCCCATCGGAACGAGAATTCCGTCGCCCAGCGCGGCTGACGCCCACAGCAGAAATTTCGATCCTCTTTGGACGGTCGCCTGGTCGCAATCTTGGAATTTTCGCTTCCCCCGGAGTGGCTCGTCCAAGGAAATAATGATTTCGCCAAAAACGCGCGAGATCTCGGCGAATCGGGCGAGCGGCCCCGTCTCGAATAGATTGGTCGCCGGCAAGAAAGCTCCCGCGAAGCCTGCGCCTGCTAACTTCGGAACGGCATCGAGTCGGGCCAGACTGGCCCAAAGGGGAATGATCGCATCGGCCACTTCGCTTTGGCCCTCGCCTCCCCCGAGGATGGGAAAAATCCATTCCGGCGTGTCCGATCCCGGGTGACAGCAAAAGCCGGCGACCCCGAGCTCTTTGAGCTCGAGCAACCGTCTTCTGAGTTCCTTGATCCAAGTTCTGGCCTTCTCATCATCGGAAAACGGGATTGGCAGGTTCTTCCTTTCGGCGGGCGGGACTCTTGGATCGCGCGCTCCCATGCCGCTCTCAGAAAGGCCCAGCATCCGAGCTGCCGGACTCGTCGCGTGCACGTACGAAATCGGAACATCGAGGATGATTTGCAGCGAGCGGTCGTTCGCCAGCGCGACAAGTTTAGCAAAATCGAGGTCCGCGGAGACCCGGTCGGCAAAAACGTTCTGATGAGAGAGCGCGAGAAGCAGCGTATCGAAGCCGAGCCCCGATGAGGTTGCGAGAACGGAATTCCACTCGCTTGAGCTTCTGACCGCCGATGCCGGGATTGAATATGCGCGTCGCATCGGCGTTTCGTCCGGTTCCCCCGTGTACGCTCAGCACGATCGCTAGACGAAGTTGAGGACGGGCCTTTTTGTTCCATCTAAAATGCCGCTTCCCGCGATTGCGGACGAGCCTGGCGACGCAATACTACCAGCTCATGCTGAGGAGAGAAACGATCCGTGGCGTCTCGGGGGAGCGAATCCGGAAGGCGCTGATGGCCACAAAAGAGGCGCGAGGCATAGAAACGAGCCACGTGTGCGAAGCAATTCGTCAGTGATTGTGAACTCCCTCCGCGCACCAAACCAAAGCGATGATGCAGCCCCGACCCGGCAACGCCGGCCAGCGAGCGCGGAGCTTCGTGAGGCGGCCGCGTCCCTCACCGCGAAGCCAACCGTCTCGCTTCAAGCTGTTCCTCACGCACGGCATCAGAGCGGATCCGATTCGTCTCGTTCTTGACGGGCCTTAACGCCGCGGGCCCCGGCGGGAGATCGAGCGGACGTTTCTGCTGGGGTGGTCGGTAAACAGAAAGCAAAAAGCTGCGGATCGAACTATTCTGCAGTCACCTCCCAGTTCGACCCCGAAGGCAAACGCTCGACATCTCGACCAACTCACCGAAAAGTTCGTAGGTTCGCTGACCTGCTCGGCTTACCTCCGGGCACGCGACGATGGAGGCGGTAAAGATGCCTAGTGTCACCGACCATCCGGATGATTTCGATCGCGAGTGGGCCTACCGCAGAGGCTACGCGCATGGCGCAGCGGCGGTCGTTACAGCGCTTCGCTCTCATTTGCCGGAAGAAATCAGGCGCAAAGCGGAAGCGTGGCTTGCCAGCGAGGTGACGCCCTGGCGGGCGCAGTTCCAACCGAGAGTGACACGGCCGCCAGAATTCCCTCTGAAGTAATAATTTCCTCGGCGAAGAACCCTGACATACTGCTTCGCATCGCTCCAATGTCTTGGGTTAAACCCGCTCTGCCGGCATCCATGATCGCAGTCAGGTGAGGTACGAGAGGCTTTTAGTCTTGATGTCCATTTTGCCGTCACATTGCGGCGCCGCGCGCGCCTTCCTTGATATTGGATCACGCCGAATTGGCGCGAGAGCCATCGTTTCGAGCGACACCATTGCCGACTCCGAGATTGGAGATCGGCCCAATGAACGAGCGAGAAGCACCAGAAAGCGATCTTCGGCCGCAGGCGCAGGCTGCGCCAATTGCGGACCTGCAAGCGGCTGCTCTCCTCGCGGTGAAGCTCGCCCACTATCGCGATCATAGAGAGGCTCCAGCGGTCCTCCGGGCGCTCCTGGACTTTGCAGGCGCGGGATAGGGGTGCCCTCACGGACAGCGAGAGGGCGGCTTCGGGCCGCCCTTTTTGTTTGCGCCAATCTGGGGTGCGCCCAGCGCGGATCACTATTGCGCTGGAGCTGGAGCTGCTGGAGTTGCTGGAGCTGTTGCAGCAGGGTGGCCGTGGCGCGCGCTCCGTCGCTGATGGCGAGTGGCGCGTCGCGATGTCCGCCTATTCCTCCCGCGTGTTCCGGTGGCCGGAGCGGAGCCGGTGGCGGGCGCAGTGGGGTTCGGAGTGGCCGGAGCGGCCTCCTGTGCTTCGGCCTCGAACGGCTCCAGCGTTGCCGATAGCGTGAAGCCCAGTGCCGCCCCAAGGCCAAGCAGGGAAAGCATCCAGTTTCGCCGGCCCGCGCGAGTTCGCCGCCTTTCTTGGGCTAACGCCCAAGCAGAACTCTTCTGGCGGCAAGCCGAAGCTGGGGCGCATTTCCAAAATGGGCAATCGTTATTTGCGCAAACTGCTGGTCGTGGGCGCCCATGCGGTGCTGTTTCACCGCAAGCCGCACACCGACCCGCTGCGGATGTGGGCGAAGAGGCTGATCGAGAAGAAACCCTTCAAGCTTGTCGCCGTGGCGCTCGCCAACAAGATGGCGCGTATCGCGTTCGAGATCCTGCGCGGCAAGACGGTCTATCGGGAAATTCCGGCGCAAGGGGCGTCGGTAGAGTTCGCGGCCGAGGCTCACCAAGAGCCGGGCGGCAAAGGAATCGAGGGTGACCAAGAGGTGATGCGCAGGAAAGCGGATTGATCCCGAAGCCCGTAGCACTGTCTGCGCAGTCAAGCGCGCTGCCTTGATCGGGGCAACGGATCAGCGGACAACATCAGGGCCAGCGGATCCTATTCTCCGCAGGAGAAGATCCCATGATTGAGGCGCAGGGCGAATAGACTGCGTCATCCTAAATCGGAGGACACTCGATCATGTCACGGCCGTCTAACATACTGGTACGCGCCATCAATTACGATCACACGCTCGTTCTCGCGGTTGAGCTGAGCAACAAGAGC
>Ga0210406_10003935_pt1 | contig 16114 bp, 17 predicted proteins | sample IncBWC30MmetaG_FD_155454 | JGI IMG/M metagenome (GOLD analysis project Ga0210406, IMG submission 155454) | Forest soil microbial communities from Barre Woods Harvard Forest LTER site, Petersham, Massachusetts, United States - Inc-BW-C-30-M | ecosystem: Environmental > Terrestrial > Soil >... | reverse complement strand
CGGCTCATGATGGGTGACGATGCTATTCAGCGCCTCCCGGACGCCCTCCATTTCGAAAATGTCCAGCGACCGCTCCGGATAAAGCGCGGCGTAGCCTGCAGCAACCAATAGCTCATTGCGTGCGCGCAGCGGGATATCGAGCGCCTCGCAGAGGCGGACGACCATGTCCCGGCTCGGCAGCGTGCGGCCTGACTCGACAAAGCTGAGATGGCGTTGCGAAATATTCGCGCTGATCGCCAGATCCAGCTGGCTTTCACGTCGCCGTGTGCGCCATTCGCTCAGGCGGGCGCCGAAATGATCAGCCGGTATCGGTCGCGGACGCCGACGCTCTGTCATGATCCGGATCCTGTACGACGCGGAATGCGGAACGCCAATTACCCCGGGGGTAATTGCGGCTATTCAAGGCCTCGGGGATAGTGAAATCGACACAAAACGCCAATCCAAATCGCACACGGAGTTCGGCGGATGTCGAAGCCGAAAATTCTCGTTACCGGAGCAACCGGCAAGACTGGTGTTTCGACGACGCTCGGATTGCTGGAAAAGGGCTTTCCGGTGCGCGCGCTGGTCCGCAAGATCGACGCTCGCGCGGAACGCCTTCGCGCCGGAGGCGCCGAAATCGTGGTCGGCTCGCTGGAAAGCTATCGCGATCTCGAGGTCGCGATGAAGGGCGTCGTCCGCGCCTATTTTTGCCCACCGCTGGAGCCGGGAACGCTGCGGCGCGCGGCGCTTTTCGTCGCGGCCGCGCAGGAGGCGAAGCTCGAAGCCGTGGTCCAGCTCAGTCAATGGGTCGCCGACGCGGTTCATCCGGCGGTCCACGCTCGCGAAAAATGGCTCACCAATCGCGTCCTGTCATGGGCGCCTCACATCGGGGTCATCACCATCCAACCCGGATGGTTCGCGGACAACTACTTTGCGGTGGTGGGTCAGGCCGCGCAATTCGGCCTGTTTGGCCTGCCGTTGGGGCAGGGTCTCAATGCGCCCCCATCGAACGAGGATATCGCGCGCGTGATCGTGGCCTGCCTCGTCAATCCCGCGCCGCATATCGGCAAGGCTTATCGGCCAACGGGTCCGCGATTGCTGGCGCCCAATGGGATAGCCGAAGCGATGGGCCAGGCGTTGAACAGGCGCGTCAGATATCAGGACGTGCCGCTGCCGATGTTCCTCAAGGCGGCCTCGTCGCTTGGGATATCCGAGTTTGTCGTTTCGCAGTTGTACTGGTTTTTGCAGGACTACCAGGGCAACGCGTTCGGCCTCGGCGCGCCGACTGGGGTCGTCGAAGAAATCGCCGGTTCGGCTCCAGAAGACTTTGCTTCCATTGCAAGGCGATATGTGACGGCGTCTCCGGCCGCGGTCCGCGGATTGACCGGCGCGTTGCGCGAGGTTTCCGGCCTGCTGGCTGCCTTGTTGGCGCGAAAGCCGAACGTCAGCCGAATCGAAGCGCGGCTCGGCGCGCCGCATATCGACGGCTACGCGCTGGCGAAGGAATCGTCAGGTTGGATGGCGACACACGCAGGGCCGGGACGGTCGTCCAACGAGCTTGCTGACCTATCCGCACGGGGCTAAATCATTCAGTCTTCGCCCAACAGCTCCTTGATGCGGCGCTGCAGCTGGCGCTTCTTGATCTCGCTCCGGCGCAGCCGCTCGTCGAGATCATCAACCGGCCGATCCGATGTCATGATCCGGAAGGCAAGGCCGACCTTGTTGGCCTGCCGCCAGATCAGCCTGGCGAGGAAGGAGCGGCCTTTGCGCGCGATGGTGAGGTTCATTTCCCCGGGCAGTGTGCCGGCCGACTCCAACTCGACGCAGGCGCCACGCTCGCTGATGTTGCGCACCACGCAATCCATCGTTGAGCGCTCGTTGATCTCGGCGACGCCGCCATAGAGCACCTTGTCGCGGACGCTTTGGCGCCGATCCGGCATCTGAAGTCTCCACCGATTTGCGGCGGACTCTTAGCCGGCTTGCAGATCAATAGAAGGCGGCTGGTGGCGATATGTGGCGTTAACGTAAACCGAGTTCGGCCGCGATGAGCGAAAATCCGGCGTATTTATCGCAACTGCGAGCGATCAGGCCGCGCTTTCGCGCAAGCCCCGGGCGATTTCCTTCTGCGCATCGAACTCGCGCCGGCGCCGCGCCAGCTCTTCGGCGCTCAGCATCGCGACATTGTTGTAGTCGCGCTTCCAGGACGCATCCGCGCTCCAGCGCAGCGGCGACTGCACCGTGGTTTGCGGACCGGGAGCCGTTTCCAGCACGCGCAATGCGAGTTCGAGCGTGAAGGCCTGCGACGCCGGATCGCGCGGCTTGCCGGCCGAATTGCCGAGCGGAAAATCGGAGAACAGAAACCGCGAAACGGCGGCGTGTTCGACGATATCCTTGGCGCAACCCATCACCACAGTCGAGATACCGCCTGCTTCCAGATGCCGCGCCACCAGGCCGACGGTCTGGTGGCAGACCGGGCAGTTCGGCACCAGCACCGCGGCATCGACATCATCGGCGCGGCAGCGGGCGAGGATCTCCGGCGCATCGGTCTCGATGGTGACCCTGTGGCTGCGATTGGTCGGCGCGCCGAAGAAGCGCGGCGCAACGTCACCGATGCGCCCCTCACGCGCCAGTTTCCTAAGCTGCGGCAGCGGAAACCAGGTTCCGCTGTCCTCGGCCGAGGTGTGCGCGCGATCGTAGGCGACATGCGAGATCCGCAGATCATGCGTCTTCGAGCTATCGCCGTCATAGACCGAATAGAATTTGGCGCCGCCATTATATCTGGCGCCGGGCCCCTGATCGCCCCTGGCAGGATCGAACGGCGCCGCCGTGGTGATGATGGCGAGGCGAGATCGGTTGAGCGGCTTGACCAGCGGCTGGAACGGCGCATCGATGTGGTGCGCCCACCGATAGGGAGTAGAATAGCCGATCGCCTGATAATAGTCGCGGGTCCGCGCCATATAGGGGATCGGCGCGTCGTCATCGGGCGCGAAGCCGAGCTGCTGGTCGGACGGGGCGGTCATGCCTAGATAGCTAGACGACGGGCTTTCTGTGTCAAGCATGGTTTTTGCGGAACTCAGAACTGCGATGCGAATGCGCAGTCGCCGGCGCGCAGCATTCGGCGTTGCCGCGATGCTTCTATCGCTCGCGCCGGCAGCCGCCGATGACACTTCGCCTGCGAAGACCGGCATTGCCATTCCCAGCGTCGAGGAGCTGGCGATCCCTGACGAAGCGAACAAGGGCTTGCTGAAAAAGCCTACCGATACCGCGCGCGAAAGCGACACCCGCGAGGCGATTTGCCTGATGATCGAATCGGCGGCAAAGTCGAACGACCTGCCGCTCGAGTTCTTTGCCCGCGTGATCTGGCAGGAGAGCCGCTTCCAGTCCGATGCCGTCGGCCCGGTGACACGAAGCGGCCAGCGCGCGCAGGGCATCGCGCAATTCATGCCGGGAACCGCGAACGAGCGGCGGCTGCTCGATCCCTTCGATCCGGTGCAGGCGTTGCCGAAGTCCGCGGAATTTTTGAACGAGTTGCGCAACCAGTTCGGCAATCTCGGCCTCGCCGCCGCCGCCTACAACGCCGGTCCGCGGCGGGTGCAGGAATGGCTCGCCGGCACCGGTCCGATGCCGCATGAGACCCGCAACTACGTCGCCGCGATCACGGGCTCTGCCGTCGATGAATGGGCAGCCGCGGGCAGAGGCGGCAAGACGCCGGCGGGCGCGCCTGCGACCACTTGCCGCGAGTTGATGGCGCTGTTGAAGCGGGCGCCCAATCCCTTCATCACCGAGCTCGAGCAGCATGTGCGGATCGCGGCGGCGAAACTATGGGGCGTGCAGCTCGCCGCGGGTTTTGACCGCAACAAGGCGCTCGCGATGTATGCGCGCGCGATCAAACAGCTGAGCGCCGTGATCGGCGATCAGGATCCGAGCATCCTGAGCTCGATAGACCGCAGCCGCGGCAACCACACCTTCTATCAGGTGCGGATCGGCGCCGACACGCGGGGCGCGGCCGATGATCTGTGCAACCGCATCCGCCGCGCCGGCGGCGCCTGCTTTGTGCTGAAGAACATGATCGTCAGGGGCTAGTGCCAGCGCATAACAGCCCCGAGGCAGGCGTTCCTTGACGCAAGGCCGTTTCGTCCGCGTTATGCCGCTCACCGCTCAGATTCTTCCGGTTGCCCTTGGCCCTTCCCCCACTCGATTCTCCCAAATGGCAAGGCTCGTTCCGTGCATTCGCATGGGGGATGAGGTCGGTCGCTTCCACGGTGCTGGCGCTCGTGCTGTTCGCGACTTATCTCGGCATCGGTGCGCTCGCCCACGATACGCAGTTCAGCCTGGCCTGGACGTTGCTGAGCACGCTTCTGGTCTGGGCCGGACCGGCGCAGATCATCGTCATCACGACGCTTGGGTCCGGTGCAACCGTCCTGCAGTCCGCGATCGCGGTGACCGTCAGCGCCATCCGCTTGTTTCCGATGGTCGTGTCGGTTCTGCCCCTGATGCGCACGCCGGAGACGAAACGCCGGCAGCTCATCCTGGTGGCGCATTTCACCGCGGTGACGCTGTGGGTCGAGTGTCATCGTTTCCTGCCGCAGGTGCCGCGCGACAAGCGCATCGCCTTCGTCCACGGGCTCGGCACCGGCCTGCTTTGCGTCAGTCTCTGCGCCAACACGATCGGCTACTTTCTTGCCGCCAATCTGTCGCAGACATTCGCATCCGCAATCCTGCTGCTGACGCCGCTGGCGTTTCTGTTCTCGACCGCCCGCAACTCCAGGGAGCCTGCCGATGTGGTAGCGCTGGTGCTCGGCCTTTTGCTGTACCCGCTGGCGGCGCAGATCAACAGCGGCCTCGACATCCTGATCAGCGGTGTTGTGGCGGGCACACTTGCCTTTTGCGTGCACCGCTGGAGAGCGCGGGCATGAGCGACTTCATCGGCGACTGGCATGCGCTGGTGGTGCTGGTGATCGCGGGCGTCATTCCCAACCAGATATGGCGGATGCTCGGGCTTTGGTTCGGCGGCGGGCTTGACGAAGGTTCGGAAATTCTGGTGTGGGTGAGGGCGGTCGCGACCGCGATCCTCGCCGGCGTCATCGCGCAAATCCTGGTGCAGCCGCCGGGCGCGCTCGCAAGCGTCCCGGGCGTGCTGCGCTATGGCGCGCTGGTCGCGGGCTTTATGGCCTTCATGCTGACGCGGCGGTCGATCCTTGCCGGCGTCATCTGCGGCGAAATCGTCATGCTTGCTGGCAAGTGGTGGCTCGGGTAATTACCTCCGGGCGGTCCGATGCGAGGCAGAAATGGTTCGAGAAAGCGAAATCCGCGACGGCGAAGTGGCCGTCGACATGCCCGCCGCGCGCGACGCCGGTCTCGTCTTCATTGGCCGCATCCGCACGCCCTGGACCTCGCGGCTGGCGACGCCGCGGCAGGGCCGACATGACGGGCCGGTGTGCCGGCTGGAGATTTTCGAGCCCTGGGTGCCCGCCATCAAGGGCGTCGATTTCTACTCAAATCTCGAGGTGATCTACTGGCTGCATCAGTCGCGCCGCGATCTCGTGCTGCAAAGCCCGAAGAACAACAAATCCACGCGAGGCACGTTTTCGCTGCGCTCGCCGGTGCGGCCGAACCCGATCGCGACCTCGATCGTCCGGCTGGTCGGCATCGAGGGCAATGTGGTGCTGGTGCGGGGGCTCGATTGCCTCGACGAGACGCCGCTGCTCGATATCAAACCCGACCGCTGCGAATTCACGCCGCTGGCACCGCCGCAAGCCGGCGATTTCGAGACGGAGTGAGGCTTCGTCATTCCGGGTTCGCATCTTCGATGCGCCCTGGAATGACAGCGCCTACAATCACCCGCCCATTAGCGCCGCGATCAGTTTCGTGGCGTTGTCTTCCAAGACCTTGACGTCTTCCTTGCGGCTTGCCGGCGGCAACAGCGCGATGCCGTCATGGCGTGGCATCACGTGCACGTGCAAATGAAACACTACCTGTCCCCCGGCGGCCTCGCTGAATTGCTGCAGGGTGATGCCGTCGGCCTTGAACGCGGTCATCGCGGCGCGCGCGATTTTCTGCGCGGCGCGCGCGACATGAGCGAGATCGTCCGGCTTGACGTCGAGGAGGTTGCGGGCAGGAGCTTTTGGGATCACCAGCGCATGGCCGGGAGCACGCGGCATGATGTCGAGGAAGGCCAGCACATGGTCGTCCTCGTAGACCTTGTAGCAGGGGAATTCGCCGCGCAGGATTTTTGCAAAAATGTTGTTGGGGTCATAGGCGGTCATGCGGCGGCTCCTGAAATCTTAGGGCTAGCTTTGCTGTCACGTCCGGGGCGGTCAAGGCGCCTCATCAGCACTTTTGCGGAACGGTCCGGCCTCGCTGAGCTCGCGCCCGGCGTCGGCGACATAGGCGCGTTCGCGCTTCAGATAATCTGATATCGCGCGGCGCAGGCCGGGATCGGCAATGTAGTGCGCGGAATAGGTGGTCTGCGGCAGGTAGCCGCGCGCGATCTTGTGCTCGCCCTGCGCGCCGGCCTCGACCGTTTTCAGGCCGCGCTTAATCGCAAAATCGATGGCTTGGTAGTAGCACACCTCGAAATGCAGGAAGGGGTGATGCTCGATCGCGCCCCAATTGCGGCCGAACAGCGCCTCCGAGCCGATGAAGTTGATGGCCCCCGCAATCCAGCGGTTGTTGCGCTTGGCCATCACCAACAGCACATCCTCAGCCATGGTTTCGCCGACCAGCGAAAAGAACGAACGCGTCAGATACGGCCGGCCCCATTTGCGTGAACCGGTTTCCATGTAGAAGGCGAAGAACGCGTCCCAGGCGTCTTCGGTGATGTCGCCACCGGTCAGCCAATGGATCGTGATCCCGTTTGCGACGGCCTCGCGGCGCTCGCGCTTGATCGCCTTGCGATGGCGCGAATTCAGCGTGGCCAGGAAATCGTCGAAACTGCCAAAGCCGTGATTGCGCCAGTGAAACTGCTGGTCGGTGCGCTGCAGAAAACCGTGTTCGGCGAGAAACTTCGATTCCGCCTCGCGCGCAAACGTTACATGCGCCGATGAGGCCTTGCTGACGCCGCACAGCGCGACCAGCCCGCTTGCGAGCGCCGTGCCGATGGCGTCCTGATCGACGCCGCCGCGGATCAGAAGGCGCGGTCCGGTCGCCGGCGTGAAGGGAACCGAAGCCTGCAATTTCGGATAGTAGCGTCCGCCGGCGCGCTCATAGGCGTCCGCCCAGCCGCGGTCGAAGACATATTCGCCTTGCGAGTGGGATTTCAGATAACAGGGCACGATGCCCGCGACCGCGCCGCCGACTTTTGCAATCAGATGTCGCGGTCCCCAGCCGGTCCGCGCGGTGGCCGAGCCGGAGGCTTCCATGGCAGAGAAAAACGCATGTGAAACGAAGGGGTTATAGGCCGGCTTTGAACAGGAATTGCCGATGGCCTCGGATGACAAGAGCGTATCCAGGCCGTCGAGGCTTGCTGGATGGCGCCGCGGGTTAGCGCAGGCGTCCCAGTCCGCAGCCTCGATATCGCTGACGGAGGGGACGGCTTCGAGGGTGATTTCGGATGATACCATCTAAGATCTAAAGATCGTGCATTGCAGCAGAGACTTCAAGGGTCACGGTTCCGGCCGAAAACCTTCAAAGATCATCTGATCGGCGTGGCGTGCCGCGCGCTGGCGCTGATCGCTCGTGCGCACGGTCCAGGTGAGCAGCGGACAGCCAAAAATATTGCGGGCAATCCAGGGTGCCACGGCCGGCAGCTCATCGATCCAATAGGCCACGAAATCGGGCTGCGTGCGGAAGAAATGACGCATATGTGTCATGCCGCGGCGCTGCGCCGGCGACGCCTCCGGCCAATCGCCCGCGGTGTAGTGGCGCTTGGCGACGATCCCGCGCGGGCGCGTGGGGATAAGTTCGCGCAGCGCCATCACATGATCGGGGTCGAACGACATTCCGACCGCCGGCCCCGAATAGGAGGCGAGCACCTCCGCCATCCGGCTGACCAGTCGGCGGTCACCATCAAAATGGCTTTTCACCTCGATCACCAGCGGCACCCGACCGGCGACGAGCGAACAGAGATCGCCGAGCGTCATCATCCGCTCCGGCGTGTCCCTGAAGGCGACGCCCTTCAGCTCGGCCGCGGTCTTCTCAAGCAGCGCGCCGCTACCCTCGGTAAGGCGGCCAAGCTCATCGTCATGATGCACCATGGCCTCGCCGTCGGAGGTCAACTGGATGTCACATTCGATCGCGAAGTTGCCGGCGATGGCGGCCTGCGCCGCTGCCGGCATGTTCTCGACGATGCCACGGGCGCGGTCGTGCAGGCCGCGATGGGCGACCGGCCGTGCCGTCAGCCAGTCGGGTGCGCGCAAACCTTTCTCATCCCTTCAGGAGACTTCGAAGATTCCCTCGACTTCCACCGCCGCGTCCGCCGGCAGCGCGGCGACGCCGACGGTGGTGCGGGCATGGCGGCCCTTGTCGCCGAACACCGCGACCATCAGGTCGGAGGCGCCGTTCAAAACTTTCGGCCCGTCGAGGAAATCGGGCGCGGAGTTGACGAAGCCGCCGAGCCGGACCACGCGCACCACCTTGTCGAGATCGCCAAGCGCGGCCTTGATCTGCGCCAACAGGTTGATGGCGCAGCCGCGCGCTGCGGCATTGCCTTGCTCGACAGTGACGCCGGCCCCCAGCTTGCCCTTGGCGATCAGCTTTCCTTGCGGATCGACGCAAACCTGTCCAGAGACGAACAGCAGGTTTCCGGAGCGGACGAAACCGACATAGTTCGCCACGGGAGCGGCGGGTTCGTGCAAGGTGATGCCCAAGCCTGCCAGTTTCTGCTCGATCGTACCCGCCATGTTTCGTCCCCGGTTCAAATGACCAAAACCCGATCTTGCATCGGGTCCGCTTGTTTCGCGCATCGTAAAGCGACATGCAAGCGAGGGTAGGCCGGCTATTGCCGTCGCTTGCGGTGGTAAATCCAGCGGATAGGTGCGCAAAAACATGGCACTCCAGCCCTCAACTCTACTTTTTCGTGAACTTGCCCTAGTTGCGGCGCAATAGGGCCGCCTCTAGAGTGACGAATCTTTCCCGGCCTTAGGATCAGACATGGCTCACTCGTCGCGGACTTCGCTCGGTTTGCTCGCAATCGCCGCGGTCGCCGTTGGTTCGAGTTTCGCAAGCGGAGAGGCGCAAGCCGCCGCCGGCCGGTCGTTTCTGCCGCATCAGGCGCTCTATGAGCTCAGCCTGGTGAAGTCGCGCGGCTCCAACGCGATCAACAGCGCGCGCGGGCGCATCCTCTATAATTTCTCCGGCAGTGCCTGCGAGGGCTACACCTCGGAATTCCGCCAGGTCTCCGAGCTCGACAGCGGCGAAGGCAAGGTCACCCTGAGCGACCTCCGCTCGACGTCGTGGGAAGATGGTGCCGGCAAGAGCTATCGATTCAAGATCGACGCGCGGACCAACGACTCCGATACGAGCCCCGTCGATGGCATGGCGGAGCGCAGCGGCGACCACATCACGGTCAAGCTGACACAGCCGGAAGCCAAGACATTCACGCTCGATGGCGCGACTGTGTTTCCGACCGAACAGATCCAGCGCATCGTCGCGGCTGCCAAGGAAGGCAAGTCGCTGCTCGAGCTGACCGTCTACGACGGTTCGGACAACGGCCAGAAGGTCTACAACACGCTGTCGGTGATCGGGCAGCCGATCAAGGGCGACAAGGCGGTGGTCTCGCCCGATCCGTCCACCAGCAACGAGCAGATGAAATCGCTGACGCGCTGGCCGGTGACGGTGAGCTATTACGACCGCGATGCCAAGGCCGCCGGCAGCGAGCAGACGCCGGTTTATGCGATGCAGTTCGAATTGTTCGAGAACGGCGTCTCGCGGGCGCTGGTGCTCGACTATAATGATTTCGTCATTTCCGGCGCGCTCGGCAAATTCGACGTCAAGGATTCCAAGCCGTGTAATTGACGGCTTCGCCGTCAATTACACGTCCCGGACGCGGTGCAGCGTCCTTCACGATGCACGGCAGAGCCGGGACCCTGCCTACAATGAATAGGATGGGCCCCGGATCAGCAGCGCACCGCTGCGCGCTGCGCAGCGTCCGGGGCACGATAGACCGGCTTACTCTTTCTTCTCCGGGCCGTCATAGGCGATGCCCCGGATCACGGCGGTTTGGCCGAACTTCCTGCGCAGATCGTCGATCGCGCGTTCGGCATGCGCCGCGCGGCGGTCGAGCATGTCGGTGTCGTCGGCCTGCGATCCCGGCTTGAGCGCGCTGACGCCGGTGCCCATGAGCCGGAAGGCCGTGCCGTCGATCTCCCGTGCCAGCATCTCGCGCGAGACCGCGAAGATTTTTGCCGCCAGTTGGGTCGGGGCGTGAATCGACTGCGAACGGGTGCGCTGCCTGAAATCGGCGGTTTTCAGCTTTAGCGTAATGGTGCTGCCTGCGAGCTCGCCGTTCTTCAATCGCGCGGAGACTTTGTCCGACAGCTGCCACAACAGTTTCTCAAGCCTCGCGAAATCGCTTACATCGGTCTCGAACGTGGTCTCGCTGGAAATCGTCTTGGCGCCGCGATCGGCCACGACGCGGCGATCATCCAGGCCGCGCGCGAGCCGCCACAGCCTGCGGCCCTCGGTCGGAAATTGCCTCATCAGCTCGATCTCGTCGGCGCGCTGCAAATCCGCGATGGTGCGAAAGCCGCGGCTCGCGAGCCGTTCCTGGGTCGCCGGTCCGACGCCAAAGATAAATCCGACCGGTTTTTCGGCCAGCATGGTTTTGGCCTCATCCTGATCGAGCGCCGCGAAACCGCGTGGCTTGTCGAGGTCGGAAGCGATCTTGGCCAGGAATTTGTTGCAGGACAGACCCACCGAAACCGTGATCCCGATATTGCGTTCGACCTCACGGGCAAAGCGCGCCAGCACCTTTGCCGGGATCATGCCGTGCACGCGCTGGGTGCCGGAAAGATCCAAAAATGCCTCGTCGATCGACAGCGGTTCGACCAGCGGCGTCAGCGCGTGCATGGCGTGGCGCACCTCGCGGCCGACCCTGACATATTTCGTCATGTCCGGCCGGATCACGGTTGCCGACGGGCATAGCGCGAGTGCCTTGAACATCGGCATCGCCGAGCGTACTCCGAACGTGCGGGCGATGTAGCACGCCGCCGATACCACGCCGCGTTTTCCCCCGCCGATGATGACGGGCTTGTCGGCGATCTCGGGGTTGTCGCGCTTCTCGACGGTGGCGTAGAACGCGTCGCAGTCGACGTGGGCAATGGCGAGCCGAGGCAGCGCCAGGTGACGAACCAGGCGAGGGGAGCCGCATTCGCCACAACGCCGCGCTGACTGGTCGAGATCGGCGAGGCAATCCCGGCAAAAGCAGGTCGGCGTGCCCGCTACCGCTGGCCCAGGCTCGGTCACGGCACGTCGCGCTCCCAATGCGGGTCGCCGAGCACCTGGCGGGCCGCGGCAATGTTGGTGGGATGAAGCTTTGAGGCGTCGGCAAATGCCTTTACAGTCGCGTCATCGCGCATGACGAAATCCAGCACGCTCGTAAGGAAGCGCGGATCGGCCGCGGCGGTACGCAGGGTTTCCGGTCCGATGCCGCTTTCGGCCAAAAACAGGCCCAACCGCTCGGGTTCGCCGGCGATGAAAGAGAGCGCCTGAACCGCAACGATTTCAGCTACTTCCCGGGGGTTGTGAACAGGCTTTTTCAACGACCGATTTGCCTTTCCGTTAACTTTTGGTCTCTAATTTGAAACCATCATGCCCGAGTCTCCGCGATCGGCACAAGCAAGCGGAAACCACCTTCGCTAAGATAGACCTCGGGCTTAACGGGTTGGAGCGAATCTGACGCTAGTTTGAATTCACATGTCGACACGTCCGGTAGTGACACTGCAAGCCGGGCCTGTCTCCTTGGGATTGGGAGGGACGGGATGGCCAAAACCGTCCTGATCGTGGAGGACAACGAGCTCAATATGAAGCTCTTTCGCGATCTGTTGGAAGCGCACGGCTATCAGACCTCCGGCACCAGCAATGGTTTCGAGGCGCTCGATCTCGTGCGCAAGATGCGCCCCGATCTGATCCTGATGGATATCCAGCTTCCGCAGGTCTCCGGCCTCGAGGTGACGCGCTGGATCAAGGACGATCCGGAGTTGCGCTCGATTCCGGTAGTTGCGGTCACGGCATTTGCAATGAAGGGGGATGAGGAGCGTATCCGCGAGGGCGGATGCGAGGCTTATTTGTCCAAGCCGATTTCGGTCGGCAAGTTTATTGAGACCGTACGGCGTTTTGTTGGGTAGGAGTGAGTTTCGATGTCCGCGCGTATCCTGGTCGTCGATGACGTTCCAGCCAACATGAAATTGCTGGAAGCCCGCCTGTCGGCGGAATATTTCGACGTACTGACCGCGACCAACGGCACCGAGGCGCTGCAAATCTGCTCGCGCGCCGAATGCGACATCATCCTGCTCGACGTGATGATGCCCGACATCGACGGATTTGAAGTCTGCCGCCGGCTCAAATCCAATCCGATAACCCATTTCATTCCGGTGGTCATGATCACCGCGCTGGATAGCCCGGCCGATCGCGTGCGCGGGCTCGAGGCCGGCGCCGACGATTTCCTGACCAAGCCGGTGTCCGAAGTCGTGCTGATCGCGCGGGTGCGTTCGCTGACGCGGCTGAAGATGATGACGGATGAGCTGCGCATGCGCGCCATCACTTCGCTCGAGATCGGCATCCAGGCGCCGGAGCGCGAAGCTGTTGCCGACACCGGCAAGGGCGGACGGATCCTCTTGGTCGACGACCGGCCGTCTTCCTACGAGCGGCTGGCGCCGGTGTTGAGCGCCGAGCACACGGTCGATGTCGAAACCAACCCGGCGGAGGCGCTGTTCCATGCCGCCGAAGGCAATTACGACCTTCTGATCGTCTCGCTCAGCCTCGATCAATTCGATGGGCTTCGGCTGTGCAGCCAGGTGCGCTCGCTGGAGCGGACGAGGGCGGTACCTATTCTGGCGATCTCCGATGCCGACAACAATTCGCGGCTGTTGCGCGGACTGGAGATCGGCGTCAACGACTATCTGTTGCGCCCGGTCGACAAGAACGAATTGCTGGCGCGGGCGCGCACACAGATCCGCAAGCGCCGCTATACCGATCATCTGCGCGACAACGTGCAGAGCTCGATCGAAATGGCGGTCATGGATGGGCTGACCGGGCTGCATAACCGCCGCTACATGGAAACCCATCTGGCGACGCTCGCCGAGCAGGCTGCAACCCGCGGCAAGCCGCTGGCGCTGATGATGCTCGACATCGATTACTTCAAGTCGATCAACGACAATTACGGTCACGACGCCGGCGATGACGTGCTGCGCGAGTTCGCGGTGCGGATCCGCAAGTCGATCCGCGGCCTCGATCTCGCCTGCCGCTATGGCGGCGAGGAATTCGTGATCGTGATGCCGGAAACCGATCTCCACGTCGCGGGCATGGTGGCGGAGCGGCTGCGCCGCTCGATCGCGGGCGAGCCGTTTGCGGTTCACAAGGGAGAAGAGCGGATCGAGGTCACGATCTCGATCGGGCTGTCGACCCTGGAAGTGAAGGGCGAGGCCGTCGCGGACCTGCTCAAGCGTGCCGACACCGCGCTCTATCGCGCCAAACATGACGGCCGCAACCGCGTGGTGTCGCAGGCGGCGTAGGCCTCTGTCATTGCGAGCGCAAGCGAAGCAATCCATATCGCGGCGTAAAGAAAGAATGGATTGCTTCGTCGCTTCGCTCCTCGCAATGACGACAGAGACACGTCCGCATTCCCGCGGCGCGAAGTGCGCCCGACTCATGCATGAACTTGTCCCTCAATAAACAGAGGGCGCAGGGAAGACCGGGTGCCCAATGCACCCGCAGCCTCGCGTGCAAAAGTAAAAAGCACACGAGTTAGTCACTACAGGTTCACCGGAAACATCCCGGCCTTCCCTGCGCAATGGGTTTACGGCTTATAGCGTGCTCTCCCCGGTGAACGGGCTCTTTTGCCACCGTCGCCGGCGGAATTACTTCCGCCGACTTGGCTCCAGCGTCGCGGCGCCAGGACCACACGATTTCGCCGTCCGCTTCAGCGCCACTCGTCAACGGCACCTCCGCGTCCATCGCATCCCGCCCCACGTTCGTGACGATCGCGAGCGCCCCTCTAGAGGAGCGGGACATGCGGAAGGTACCACAATTTCTGAATTTCGGAAAGCAATATTTTTAGCGGTCAGGACTGGAAACCCAAATCAGCTTGAATCCACTCAAGAAATTGGTTTTTAGGCGCACGCGATTTGGCCCCGCTGAGGGCGGACGAGCGAGATGAATCGGTGCGAATTGATCAAACTGATTTGCCCGACGAGGCAAATCACCTAACGGAAAACCAAGTATTCCCGACGTTTGACGGAGGCGCGGTCTACTTGTTCGGGCGATCAGCAAATTGCTCAAGCGCTGGTAGTCATTTCGGCTGTCCCTCACGTTTGAACACTGGGCGTAGACCGATTTTCGGCGATTGGAGAAAGTCCGCGACCAACTCTGTCCTCTCCGCCAATCGGCATCCTAACTAGGGCGTGGGCTGCCAGCGCATCCGTGAAGCGGTCCCAGACGCGAGCCCACCGCCAACCACACGGCTTGTTCGGGAGGAACGGCCTGATGGCAGCCCATTCAAAGTCCGTGAGTTCATAGCGCATGATTCAAGATTCCCGTTTGGCCGCTTGAATCACATCCAAACTGATGCCTTCAACCGACAAAACCGCACAACCGGCAGTTCCGAGATTGCCCCCTAACCGGGCTCAGTCCCGCGAGGCACGAACCTCGGCCGCCGTGACCTTGCCTTGCTTGCCGCCGAAATGCCCGATGACGTAGTTGCTGACCGCGGCGATCTCTTCGTCGGAATACGCGTCGGCGAATGGAGGCATCGTGTTGTTGCCACCAGGCGATCCGATCTTGATGCCTTCAAGCACGGCGCGGATAACATTTGTGCCGGCGGGGTCGTTCACGCTGCGAGAGCCGCGAAGTCCCGCATTGTCGGTCTGCTGACCATTGCCGTCCCAACCGTGGCAACTCGCGCAAGCCGAAGCGAATACCTGGAAGCCGGTACTCTCGTCGCGGTCCGCTCCGGGCGACCAGGCCGTGGCGCCGTTCAGCGGGGCCGGATGGTGATCGACCCGGTCGGCGAGCTCGGATCGTTGTGGTGGAATGGTCCTCAGATATCGGGTCAGCGCGGCGATGTCTTCGGAGGATAGATGACGAAGACTGAGGTCGATCGCCTCGGCCATGCCACCCCCGGCGCTGCCGTGAGCGGACGCGTGCCCGGAAGACAGATACTGTTCGATTTCGGCGTCGGACCACGCGCCTATGCCGGTCTCGTTGTCCGAGGTGATGTTGTAAGCCTTCCACCTGTCGACGATCGCTCCGGCGTATTTCCTGCTACTCTTCGTCGCGAACATCAGATTGCGGGGTGTGTGGCAATCGCCGCAATGCGCGAGCGCTTCGGCGAGATACGATCCGCGATTCCATGCCGCGTCGTGGGCCGCAGAAGGTGTCCATCGCCCGGGCGGCATGAACAGAAGCTTCCAGGCTCTCAACACGTACCGCTGGTTGAAGGGGAAGACGAGCGTGCTATCGGCGTTCCGCGAGGTCACCGGCTGCAAAGTCGAAAGATAGGCACGGATGGCAAGAACGTCGTCTGTCGACAGAAGCGCGTAAGCCGTATACGGAAAGGCGGGATAGAGATCCTCTCCATTTCTCCCGATTCCCCGATGGAGCGCTCTCACGAATTGCGCATCGCTCCACCGGCCAATCCCGGTTTCCTGATCGGGCGTGATGTTGGTCGAATAGATCGTACCGAACGGAAGTTTGAAGGCACGCCCGCCCGCAAATGGTTCGCCGCCGGGAGCGGTATGACAGGCGGCGCAATCGGCCGCTTTGGTCAGATACTCGCCTTTCGCGACAAGTGCGGTTCCGGTTGGTTGCGCGTCCGTGGCCTGGACCGCTTCGATAGAGGCAGGCCAAAAGAAGAAGCATGCGGCCGAAATCGCACCGACTACACCTATTGCGCCGCCGGTGATGAGCGTGCGACGCCGATTCATGAGCTTTCCCGCTTTGAAAGTAGCTTCCGATCGATCGGCAGGCGGCGGATGCGGAC
>Ga0210406_10003934_pt1 | contig 16115 bp, 14 predicted proteins | sample IncBWC30MmetaG_FD_155454 | JGI IMG/M metagenome (GOLD analysis project Ga0210406, IMG submission 155454) | Forest soil microbial communities from Barre Woods Harvard Forest LTER site, Petersham, Massachusetts, United States - Inc-BW-C-30-M | ecosystem: Environmental > Terrestrial > Soil >... | reverse complement strand
ATTCCCCTGCGGCTACACCATCGCAGCAGACCGAGACACAATCAATCTTTACTACGGCGCCGCCGATTCGAGCATCGCGTTGGCGCATGGCAGCATTCGTGCCCTTTTGAGCTGGCTCGATTCCAATGGGCATTCCGAACACAGTAACGAGCGCCGACACGCCTGATCTGACTCACTATTTACGGAACACCCGAAAAAAACTAAAGGCCAGACTGCAAAGGTCAATTCGGGTAACGCGACCTCCGCAGCTGGCCTCGGTGAATCAGCCTTCGGAACTCACAGCTTGCCGAGGTCAGCACGCCCCCGCAAAGCTGCTCACTTCCAGCTACTGATTCGACCCGCTCGGATTCGTTGCGCGGTGCGTTCTTCTGCAGAACGTTGACCAGGTGACGGCCTGTTTCGCAATCGTCGTTAGGTGGGCCTGAAGGTAATCCGCTTCCGTACAAATTTTCATTTTCGTTCTCAGTTGTTCCCGTGGCGTAAAACTTGTCTCAGCATAGATGGTTTTTCGCGAACAATCATCTTTCGCCTGAAAAAACGGCCTCAGTGCCGCTGCTCCGTTACTGGCTGGGTCGCCGCTGGCGCTGCCGCGTGCAGCCCTCCTCCCAACCCTTGCCTCAGGAGTTTGAAAATCGTGCGCCGATTTTCGATTATTGTTTTCAGCCAAGCGAAACGGCCCATTTGCGAAAAATAGATTCCCCGGAAGCACAACCGCGCAATGAAAATATTGATGCGATAACCCAGCGGCTTGTGGTTCAGCGAATCCACGGCCTTTTCGATTGCCTGCGGACTGTAGGAATTGGCCCAGCCGATGCGAACCTCACTATGAGCTTGGTCGATGCTCATCTTCAGCGGCGTATGGGCCATCGCGAAGGGAATGAACTCTTGCCAGTGCTTGGGGCGGGTGAGCCGTCCGGCGGCTTCCAGTCTCTTGTAAAGGGGCGTCGCAGGCAGTGGAGTCATCAAGCCAAAAATCGGCAGACCCGGAGGCCAGGTGCGAATTTCCTTCAGAGTTCGTTCGGCGACGCCAGTGGTGTCATTGTCCATTCCAAAAATGAAAGAGGTTATGGCAAAGACGTTGCGCCGCGCCAACCGGTCGAGGACCACGGCATATTCACCCGGCTTATTGAAGCCCTTTTTCACATCCGCAAGGTTCTCTGGATCGATGGATTCCATTCCAATGAATATCCACTTACCTCCAGCGGCCGCGATTAAATCAACCAGTTCCTCGTCACGCAGTAAATTAGCGCTGATCTGGGCTACCCAGTGCACTTGCGCGTTAGCGGCGATGATATCGCGCAGTAATGATTTTGTCCGTTTAACGTTGATGGCAAAATTGTCATCGATGAAAAATACCGCAATCTGGCCGCCCTCCTGCCGGGCGCGCGCCTTCAGCAGCAATAGCTCGTTCACCACGCTCTCGTTGGTGCGAAAGCGAATGGAGTCGCCAAAAAATCCGGTCACCGTGCAAAATTCGCAGCCGTAAGGACAACCTCGCCCGGATTCCACTGGAATAATGCGAAAAGTTCCCCAACCCGCTCCCACGCGCTTGAGCAGGGGATGCAAAATGCCCGGCAGCAGATTGAATTGCTCGAGCTTGATGTGGCCCCAGGGAATCTTGGGATAGGGCTGTAACGATGGTTTACGTTCCTGGCCAAAATCGTCCACTGGCGCGTAGACATCTTTGAGCGTGCCGCGCACCGCGTCTTCCACGATTATGGGCCATGTTTCGTCAGCTTCGCCGAGCGCAACTGCGTCGGCATGCCGCGGGCCGCCGTCTCGGCCGAGCGCTTCATCAGCCAATTCCGTGACGTGAGGCCCGCCCATTACAACTTTTACGCCCACCCCGCGCACTGCGTCCGCCATGCGATAGGCTTTGGCGATCATCCGGGTCATCGCACCGATGCCAACCAGTCCGATGTCATGCTCAAGCACGTAGCGCGCAATACTTTCTTCATCCATGGGTTGCGCATTACCGTCAATCAGCACCACATCGTGGCCAGCCGGAGTAAGTGCTTGCAGCAGAAACATCCAAAGATGCGGCATGAAATTACGAGTGACGCCGTTGTCTGGGTTGTACAGTAAAATTTTCATTAACGACGCTACCTCGCTCACGCGCTTTAAAGCCGGGGCGAGTGTACGCTACCGTACGGGCAATTGCCTAATGGGAATCACAGAATCAGTGTCTTTTGTTCGCCGTCTTTAGTTCGCCGTCTTTTGTTCGCGCTGATCGAACATGGCTATTACTGCCGCCAAGAGCCATCATTAAGGCTAATCAAACGATGCTTAGTGTGCGGCTCCCACTGCGAGCCCCTTTTCTCCTGGTTCGGAAATAGAATCATTGCAGGACCAGCCCAGTCCATTGCGGCTGGTCCGCCTGGAAATGGGCGAGCGTTTCAAACCGTTGTCTTGTCGCTGAGGAACACGAATAAGTAGCCAACACCTTTGCAGTTCGGGCATTCTTTGTTGCGGTAATATCCGGTTGCTTGGCATTGAGCACATTCGCTCCAAACAGTTTCGATAGCAATTGCGTTGGAGCCGCTGCAGCGTCGTTCGCTGATGTTTCTGCAACAACGACCATTTGCGACCCTGATGTTGTAACCAGCGCCGCCACATTCTGTACATCGGGTGACAGGCAGTTCCCGCTTCATTTGTTGATGATACGACCGTGGCAGCGCTTTCACCTGTTCCATACAGGACGCTGCGCGAATATTTCGCATCCGCCTCCGAGGCTTCGAAGGAAGAAAATCACGGGTGACGGGACATGAATTTCGGAGAGCTCAAGGTGTTCCGGTCGTGGCCTCGTTCATTTGATAGAGCGCGCGGTCTGCTGCGTAGAGCAGCGTCCCAATAGTCGTGGCGTCGCTTGGATACCCTGCAACCCCGACACTTACGGAAAGTATTGGCTCTTCGCTTTCTTTCGCCAGAAGTTCACGAATCCGCTGTCCCACTAACCTGGCAGCATCTGCGCCCGTCTCAGGCAGCACCAGCGCGAACTCGTCGCCGCCGTGGCGCGCCGCGGTGTCGATGGACCGGCTGCAATCTTTTATGATCTGCGCGAGCCGGCATAGAGCGCGGCAATGGACTCGCAGCTTCGCTGGAAAGAACAGTCTCTGGAGCTCGTGCGGAATACGGACGGCACTCCCGAACAGGAACGCGAGCAGAAACAAATCATTCGCTTCCTGAATTTGCTGGTTACCGACGATTCCAGCGCCGCGTCAGCGCAGAGTAATTAAACACAAAAGCATGCGGTTGGCCTTTGCGGTCTCTTCCGTTTCTATCCTCAGCTATCGTGAACCACGCACTGTTGCCTGACACCTTTTTCGGCGTTGGCATTGTTTAGGAAAGCCGATTTGCCTAAGGCTTTCCCGCCCAGGTTGCATGTGCATAGAGAGCAGCAGGAGCTCTGAATTTATATCGGCGCCTTCGAAGCTACAACTCCGAGATCAGCTATGTTATCGCCTTTTTTCAATGAGGGAACAGCGTTCACATGAAGGACTACGCCGGCTTCGGGAGCGCGTGGTTCGAGGATGACTCTTCCGAAATAGTCGGTGACGTAACCGAGCTTCATGCCTTCCTGAACATATGAGCCGCGCTTAACCAGCGGATACCAGATGCCAGAGCCGTCCGAAATGATGTCAACGGTCTTCTCCAGCCAAACAGGATTTTCGATGTAATGCGGCGCACCAGTGAGCATTTTCAAGGCGCGCATGGTGCTCAGCGTCCCGTTGATCAGGAGCGCTACATCATCGGTTTCGACCGTGCCAGCATACCCGGCTTCTACAACAATAGAAGGCTTTCCACGGAGAGAAGCCGTGTTGTCAAGATACCGGCTGGCCCCGAGATCAGATGGGCGGTTGTGCCAAATAATGATGTGATCCAGGCCGAACGCGAGAACCATCTGCTTCGAGATCTGGTCCTGAGAGTCATTCCCGGTGGCTCCCCAGTAAGCGTAGGGCCGGAGGCTCTCGTCGAGGTCGCCGCCGTGATAGTCGATCAAGTAGTCCGAGCGATCCACGACCTGTTTGGTGATGAGGAAGGAAACGCGGTCCGTTTGCGTTCCATCGGCTTTGCCTGGGTAGAAGCGGTTCATGCTTTTGTTATCTACCGGATTAACGTGCGCGACCTTTTGTTCGAACGACGCAATGTTGACCAGCGGAATCAGGATGACCGTGCCCGAAACCTGAGCGGGGTCGAGATCAACGATCAATCTTTCGACGGCAATCACGGAAACGTATTCCGTCCCATGCGCACCGGTCACCAGTGCAAGAACCGGACCCGGCTTAGCGCCATTCACCACGACGACGGGAATGTTCGTTCCGGCATCGACGCCAGCGGGCACTTCAAGGTATCCGTTCGCTTTCTCGCCAGGCGCGGCAGAAGCGGTGCCGACGGCGAAAGGCGTTCGCTGAGCCAAGGCAAAGAATGGTAGGGCTGGGATGATGAGGGAAAGGAGAAAAAGACGAATTGAGTGAAGCATGAAACCTCCTCGGAGCGGATCCTTGGCAAGCTCAGGGCGACCAGCGATTGGCTTCAGAGCGCGACGCAGGGGACGATTAGATGGGTCGCGAACGGCAGCACAACGCCAAATAGTACCCTGTAGGGTCCGATGGCCCCAATGACTATGACTCCCTTGCACTCAGAGGCAGCATCTGCGTCTATCTGAGAGACTGTGAGGAACTTGAGTACATGGACGAACGGGTTTGGAACAGTGCGGATCCATGGCGCGCTGCCGCTCCTTACGCGATACACGGTCGATAAGGTGGCCTGAGGAGCGAAGATCGGAAATTACCATCTCACTCTGCTTTAAGCCAACGAGTAGAGATACTCGACGAAGGAGCGCACAGCTCCATCAATTCCCGCAATCTTGACATTGGTGGAATCAATCAGATAGTACTCATTCGGAGCATGTGCGCCGGTCCCGTGTCCCACTCCAAAATGTCCGGCAGGAAGATTGAGAGGTTCGGAAGTGAAGATGTATCCCGGCCAGGAGCCGGCGGATCGAGGCCACAGGACGGGATCCAAACCCAGCTTGCGGTACGTGTCTTGGGTACGTGTCTTGGCCCGTGTGTCACTGGACGGAGGAGATGACTTGCGATGGCGCTCTCACTTGTCGGAAGCAAAAAGCTTGAAGCTTCGAGCGAAACGGCAGCAGGTCACAGATGTTGGTAATTAGAATTGGTCGTGGTCACGACGAGCTGTTTGGCGGTCGCGCTCAGGACGGTCTGTTGCGCGTAGTTAGTACCATCTGGGAGGCTGGCCATCTGTACCTGCAATGTAACAACATCCTTGGCTTCGCCCAGGTAGCTGTTGACGTTCAAAGAGACGATCTTATGCGCGGCGGTGTCGAACGTGAGGGTCATTTGATCACCAGGCTGGGCATAATCCTTGAAGATTAAATTCACCACGCCCCCCGCCGGATTTATTGAGACTTTCCCAGCCTGGTAGGCCTGTTGCATTTTCTGCGGGTCCGGTGGCACGTATTGGCTCAGTAGGACCTTTACGTCTCCCATGTAGTCCTTCATCTCTTCTTTTTTCTTGGCAATGATTTTTTGCTTCATCCTGCCACCGCTGGGTGGTTCTGGGGGTGGACTGTCCAGATTTTTCTGAACCTGTCCGTCAGGACCGTAGCGGCACAGGTTTGTCGAGGCTGGCTTGGGATCTCCCTTTAGGGTGAGTTGTGTGGTTTCGGTCCATTGATACTGCTGCAGCTTCTGTTTATTTTCCGCAGCGGCTTGTTTCACAGCTGCGACTTTTTCCTGCAGCTCACTGTTTTGCGCAATCGCTTGCCCCACTGCCAGAAATGTAATCGCGCCACCGATTATCAGGCGTTGACTAATGGCGGCGAAGGTGCCGGTGGCAGTCGGTTTTAAGTACGTAATTGCGTGTCCCCGGTTCATTCGAATTCTCCCTTAAAGCTGCGTTGAATCTTACGAACGCGAACTGTCTTGGCATGGCCCTGGTGCGAACGCGAGCCGTGTCCTCCCACCGATCGCCGGACTACTTCTTCTGCGGCGGCGGGTAATTCTTCAACAACTTCGCCATAGCCTTGTCCAGATCCTTTTGGTTCTTTTCCTGGTTGCTGCTGGGATTGAGTGTCTTCGTGGCTGTTCCTGTCCAAACAAGCTGTTTAGTCGTCGGGTCATATATATCGAGAACTAGCGATCCATTACTTATCGTAGAACTTGTTGCGGTTCCCATTCCGCCGAAGCGGGGGCCGCCCATACTGTATGCGTTCCACTGCTTTTCTTTGTCGATGGCAACCTGATAGCCAATCAGGAGATCGGCCTTGTCACCGTCCGTTTTTGTCAGTCCTTTGGCCGACAATCGAGAATCCACGGAACTCTTGATCTGCGCGTCCGCAATCTGGTTCGGGTGCGATCCGCCTTCAATTACAATCCATTTGTAAGTGTGATATTTGGCAAAATCCGTTCCGGGCATGAAATTGTATTTTACGTCCTGCGCTAGTACCGACCCACACATGAACAGAATCAATGCAATTAGTACCGCGAGCTGAACCACGCCTCTGCTGCGCTTCGAATTCATAGTTACTCCTTCTGGAAATATCGTTGGTCTACGGAAAGTCGCTCAGAAATATCTAGACTGCTACTCAAGACTTCAGGAAGCCAGGTGCTGCGCGCCGTAGGTTGCGGCAATTGAGCCGTCACGACGAGCCCCGCGAAGAAGCAGCCCAGATCTGTTCCTCCGCGAGACTGCACAATGGACACCGAAATGTCGGAGTGAAATTCCCTTTCCACTCTGAAGTTTCATGTTTCATTGTTCGTTTGACACCTGTCGATTTTGCTAGTTGCTTAAGATTAGGCTGCCGACCAAAGTCGCGCCTTGTTGAGACGTGCGCTATATGGAACGACGGAAGCTTTTGCGAATTCACTGACGTAAGGCAAATCCCACTCGAATGCATCTCACCATAATGTGCGCGGGCCCGGGAAGTCTCTCTGGACAGCGCTAGTTCCTAGAGCGCATTGCGTTTTCGGCCGACTCAAGGCATAGCATGTGAGAAAGAGGAAGACAGTCATCAAGCCTGCGCAGCCCGCAACGCGCGCCCCCCTGCGCATTATAGCGGGCATCATTGTATTGCTCGTGGGCGTGGCGGCGTGGAAGATGGTGGCCACGCATTCGTCGGAAGCCAACCCAATTGTTGCAGCTTCTACGCCGGCCCCTCTGCCCCCGACAACGAACTTCATTCCCACTATTCCAAATACAACTCCTGCGCCTGCCAGCATCCCGGACGGCATGGCATGGATTCCCGGCGGGGAGTTCTCCATGGGGGCTCAGAATGCGCCGGATATGAATGAAGTCGGTATGCAAGCCACGACAGACTCTCGACCGATCCATCGCGTGTACGTGGACAGTTTCTGGATGGACAAGACCGACGTCACCAACAGTTTGCAAAATTCGTGAAGGCTACACGCTACATGACGGTTGCTGAGCGAACGCCCCGCGCGGAGGATTTTCCAGGTGCTCCGCCCGAAAATCTCGTCGCGGGTTCGGTTGTGTTTTCTCCACCCGATCACCCCGCCCAGCTGAATAACCACTATGCTCATCGTTCCTCCATTGCCTTTTTTCGAACGCGCTTGCGCGGTCAGCGACTCGCGACGAGGTTGCCGTTGCTCGATGCGACCGGGCAGATTCATGGCGCGAAAGAATAAGTCCACTTCACCGCAAATCGAGTCTCGCGCACCTGCGGCGGGTTTGCTGGAGCGATGCTGGCAAATTGCGTGCCGACGTTATAGATGATGTAGAGATCGCTGTCCGGCCGGTAGTTATATCTCAGGCGAACATTGGCGCTTACAGCTTGTGTGTTCGACGTGTCCACCTGAACGAGGCTCGTGAACGTCAAGAAGCGAGTAAAGGAATAATTTCCCTGCAAGCTCGCCAGCACTACGGAGAAATTGCCGTTCGCTAACGGCAATCGAAATCGGTCCCAGGTCTCGGAAGCGGATATCGAAAACTTCGCGGTCGGGCGATAGTTGACCCGCACACGAAACTCATTGAGAGTTCCTCCGTAGTACCCGCCAAAGCGTTCAAAGAAATTGTAGGTAAACCGCCGATCTTGTCCTGATCCGTAAGTAATTTGATGCCGGGCGAAGTGATACAGCCCGTCTGGAATGAAGACACTCTTGTAAATGTGAAGCGGAGTTGTGATTCGTTGCGTGAAGACATCGGCGATGTCATCGTCAGAGTAGGCACCATTGTTGAAATCCGCTCGAAAAGTTCCCTGCCACTCCTGAGTTTGCACGACACCCTGAGTATCCGGCGCGTGGAGAATAAAACCTTCGAATTGCAACTCTCGGACGCCACTGATTTTGGGCCTTGCCTTGAAAGTTAAATCTCCATAAGTTTCATTGGTGTTGGTGAGTTCGATGAATCCCACCTCGGGATTGAAATTCGGTCCGATTTTTCTGCGCTCAAACTTTCCTTCGACCCAGTTTGACCGGTAGGATAATGAAGCGCCGACATCGCTATTCCCACTCGGGTGGCCGGGCGACTGAGTGCCAGCCATGTGGGCATCAACAAACCAGTCCTTGAAAAAGACCAGACGGGTGTCTACGCCGCCGGTTTGATTGAAGCTATCGAGCGGATCGCCAGATTGCTTAGAGATCCCCATCACCCCGATATATGAACCGGCCCAAAGAGATTCTTTCAGTCTAGCAACGGCATAATTGGCGTAAGGATTAGGCCCACTAGAGCGCGTGTCCACATCCATAAAACCGAACTCTGTGCGACCAATTGTTCCTGTAAGCCTCGCTCCGCCGTTTATAGGCACCTGTTGCCCAGTCACCGAATCTATTCCAATCTGACGGCTGAAGAATAATTGGTCCTGGTCCCCAATATCAAAATTGAAGATTCCGGCATTTTCGAGGAAGAACTGGCGCTTCTCCGGGATGAAGACCTTGAAGGGTGTCAGATTAAACGGTTCCACGTCCACCTCGGTATCTGCAAAGTCGGTGTTGCCTGTTAGATTTAAGACGACGTTGGAGGTAAGGCCGTATTTGATGTCGAGTCCGCCCGTCAATGGGAATTTGGGGTCTTGTCCTGTCTGCTTATCGTATTGAACGAGCCCGTATGGCTTCACGATGAAGAGCCTTCCGCTTCCAATGTCCTTGATGCCGATAAGGTCTCCTGCCTGTGAAACTTTGGTGATGCCGAACGTTCGCCGGTAAGCGCTCCAGAGATCTTCTTCATTCTTTCTACGGATGAACCGTTTGAAATTTAGTCCCCAAACCACATCGAGCGAGTGGGTAAAGTTGAGCGTCTTGAAGGGAATTTCTACTGTTGCTGTCCACCCGTCAGCAACCATGCGCGCCTCCGATGTCCAAACACCGTCCCAACCCCTGTCGAAGTCACCTCCCTCCGAACCCCCTTGCTCTTCCACGACGAGGCCATCGTTTTGGGTTCCGAAGGGATTTATCTCGAAGACGTAAGCACCCCGACGATCGTGGTTCGAATCGATGAGAATCTCAAAATGATCGTCCAGGTCTTGGCTGACATCGCGTCGCAGTTCGGTTGCGATGATTCGTGAGGGCTCCGAGTCGTAGCAATGGATCCCGAAATAGACTGCGTGTCGCGTGTAGAGAATGTGCACTTCTGTCTTTTCCGTTGGTGGCTCCCCTTCGTGGGGCTCCCGCTGACGAAAATCGGTGATCGGTTTGGCATTGAGCCAAAGGGGATCGTTCAGCGTGCCGTCCAGCTTTGGGGGATGCTCCACCGGCACGGCTTCTGCCACTCGTGCTTGCGTCTGGGGAATTGGGGGCAACCTCTCCGGACGAGGTCGGGCAGCGCCCCAACACGGTGAGAACAATGCGAAAACGAGATAGGCAAGGCATGCGAGGCCGCGCAAACATTTGCGTACGTTTTTCACGTGTCTCTACGCCCATCCCTGATGCCGAGGCACATACCAATACGGGTCATAGTACTCAAATTTGTTTTCATGATCGTTCCTCGGCAGGTGGAACGCTTACGAACTCTTTGTAGAGCAAAAGATCGTAGAGAATCTTCAACGTACCCGCGAGGAAGAAGGGCACATTGATCCAGGATGCCCTCGCAAACATGAACCCGACGAACAAAGGGCTGATAGCAGCGCCCGTGGTTCGCGCGACTCCCGTAAATCCACCCGCAGCCGACCGCTCTTCGGTCGGAACGACGGCCATCGTATAGGACTGTCGGGTGGGAACATCCATCTGGCTGATGCTGAAGCGGAGAAGAAGCACCAGCACTGCGAGCCAAAGATTGGGCATCAGCGGCACTAGGATGAGAAGAATGTTCGACGGAAGATGCGTGACCACCATCGTGCGTACAAGACCGATGCGCGACGCAAGGCGTGAAGCAAAAAGAGCGGAGATTCCTGCAAAGACGTTCGCCCAGAAGAAAATCGCGCCGAGTGCGGCGGGTTGAACGCCAAACCGCAAATAGAACCAATACGCGGCGAAACTTTGCACGACAAATCCGCCCGCAAAGGAATCCAGGGCAAAGAGCCCCGATAGTTTCAGAACAACGTTTCGTGACCGTGAAATTCCGAACATGTGCGCAACGCTGGAGGAACGCACCGGCCGGTTTGAAACGGGATTCACTTCCACGGATTTCGAGAGACACAGGAAAAGAAATGCGAGCCCAGCTCCCAGCGCCGCATACAAAAACACCACGGCCCGGTAGCTCTGCACGTGGGTCATCGCCGTATGTTGCAGGGCCTGTGTCAAACCGCCGCCACAAAGAGCGCCTAATGCAGTCGCCACCGAACCGGCGAGCGTGTACCACGCAAAGACTTCTGTGCGCGCGGCAGCCGGAACAATGTGGGAGAGGGCGGCCTGTTCGATCGAGAGAAACGGCCCCACTTCATTGCCGCTGGGACTAATGACACCAATAGTGCCGGCGATGACAAGGAAAAGCAGGTTGCTGGTACAGGCAAAAGCCAGACCCGCGGCGGCCATGAGAATCGAGCCCATGATCAACATGCGCCGCCGTCCGATACGGTCCGCCCTCGTTGTCAGATAAAGCGAGACAACGACATCACCGACCAGCGTCAGAGTAAGAACGAGGCCCACTTGGGCCTCGGCGAACCCTAGACCAACTAAGTAGAAAACCAGAATGACGGAGAGCGAGCCATATGCGAACAGACGTGCGAACCGGGTGGCGAAGAGAAGCCACCCGTCGCGTGACAGTGTTCTGAGCACACTCGGGATGAAATTCGTCGTCGCCATTGGGTGAAAGGCCGCCGCAAGTTTCTATGGATTCGTCATCGCCTCGTATACCACCATGCGTGCGACGGGCTTGCCGTCTTCCTCCTGTTCGGGAGTGTACACGCGGTGCGTTTTGAGATCGACCGCCAGAGTGTGCACGGCGTGCTGCACGTGGAAATCCTCTATTTTTCGATAGTGGTCCGCATCGTCCTGGTGAAACACCGCAATCGCGCCGCTGTAACAGGCGACGTAAATGCGGCTCAAACCGGGGTCGAACTTGATCACGTCGGGACCGCCAGACATTTTAAGAAATGCAATCGGCGCGTGCTTGTCGAGATCGAAAACGGTCATTAATTCGTTTCCCTCACACGAAAGAAAGGCGCGATGGTGTTCCGGGTCCAGCGCCATTCCGTGGTTTCCTTCGCATTTCCCAACCGGATAGCGTCCAATCACCTGATCCGTCGCCGGATCAATGACCGCGAAAATGTTCTGGTCCTGCAGGTTGACGTAAACCTTCCGCGCCACAGGATCGTATTGCGGCATTCCGGTCTCGCTGTCGAAATGCAGAGTCTTGATGATTTCGTCCTTGGTCACATCCACAATCGCTTCCGCTTTGCCACGCTCGTCTGAGACATACAGTTTGTGAAACGGAGCAGCGTACGCACTGCCATCCGGCTTGGCCTCGGTCTTCAGCTTCTTAACGACCTTCATCTGCTTGAGATCCACGACCCCAATCGTGTTGTCGTGCGCGTTTGACGTGTAGAACTTCTTGAGTTCCGGAACGTATTCGACGCCTTCCGCACCCGGAGTATCTGTGATCGTCGCAACGACTTTGCTTGTGCCAAGATCAATGACATACGTCTGGTCGGCCGCGAGATGCGCGGATAACAAGTAATGATCGTCTTCATCGATCGTGAGGTAGTCGAAGCGCTTGCCCGGCGGTCCCGGAAGATCAAACTCCGCGACCTTCTTCAGCGTAAGGCCATCGGACGGGAGCCTGGGGGCTCCCGTCATCATCACTACAGAACACAAGAACAACAGCCACGTTCGCATCATCACTCCTTCCAAAATCGTCATTTCACCGCCACACGACTCAAGGCCGCTTTGATGCCGCTACCTTTTAGTCCGTACATTCATTTCTGTTCGATGTTATAGCTCTAACGAGGTATAGTCAAATCGGAACAGCAAACTTTACTTTCGGGAGACACGCGGGAACATCACCGGCGAACGGCGATGCGGACAAGAACTGCTTCGCGTTTTTTTAAAGAGAAGTCCCTACAACTTCATTGCACCGTGCTTGGGGAGGACGACCTCTGTCGTCCAAAATGAATCACGCTCCTGTGCTGATCCCTCTCTTCCGCGCTTCTATAAAGATCGCTGTACTTTTGCAGCTTCTGGTCGTAGTCATTGACGAGCGGCCCGATTCGCGCATAGACCTGGATGTACTGCGCCATGGACTCGAAGTCGTGGTCCTTCATTTGTGCGATTTGCGCACCGATGAGCCTCATTTCGGATTGACTCTCTGTGATTCGCGCGTGCAAGACACGGTCATTGTGGCTCTCGATGCCCTCCGCAATGACGTCTATCACCAACCCGATCAAGACGGCGGCTACTACAATAAAAATCAAAGATCGTTTTGGATGGTTCCGATAATATTTGGCAAGATTGATCGTCACATTCGGGTTGCACTTGCATCCCGCGCCCTCTAGTTGAACCATTACGGCACCGAATTGCAACCAGCACCGTCTGATACGCTGGGATCGTGAACGGAGAACATACGGATGCTCATACCCGGCGTACATTGCGTAGCCGGCATAGTTCGCATATCGCGCGTATGAGCCTCCCGTTCTTGGTGCAAAGCTCGACTTGACCCAACTGCTCTTGGAACGGCGCGTAATAAACCGGTTGCGGCTTTTTATCTCGCCCAGGTAGCGGCCGTCGCTTCCGTAAATCTCATCATTGTGGAATCTTCCAACTTCCTGGCGGAAATACGTGAACAAGCTGTGCCCGTTTCGATATCCGAAACATTCACCGCCCCATGTCCACATCCAGTCCATGGAGACTCCCAATTCCGGCCGGAATGAATTCGGCCCTAGAGTTCGTTCGTGTGAATTAAGACAGACCCGTCGCGTTCTAGCTGATCCGCCAGATATTTTCTGCGTGCAATCTCTTCTATCTCACTTTGGTGGTTGAGAAAGGCTTTCAACTCGTCCTTTCTATCGCCCCCGAAGTGGTCGTCAAGAGCCTCCTCGCTGATCTCGCAGCGAATGCGCGTGTCTCCGTCTTTTCCCCAGAATATGACGACTTCGCGATCAAAAATATATCTCGCGTCCGGCTTCGGAAACGTAAGTGCTTTCCCTCGGCCTCCCTCAGGTAAGACGCGCTCGGGAAATAGGCCTGGCATCCAGCGCGAGGCGAGCGTCGCCGGGAATACGAGGCGAAGCGGCGCGCGCGCGCCGTCGGCGGTCAGAATGCCCCGCTCGGTCAGGGCGGAGACAATGCGCCGGGCGTGGCGGTCTGTCGCGCCCACCGCAGCTGCGGCGTCCGCGCGCGGCAATTCTCCACGATAGAGAATGGCTTCGAGAATGTTTCCCGATTTCGCGGGCAGCAGGCCCAGCTTGATTTCTTCCTCTGCCCACGAAAGGATGCGCGTGCGCAGCTTCTCGGGCTGCATAAGCCCCTCCATGAAAGTCACCTGATCAATGCACATGGAGAGAAAGAAATTCGCGAAGCGTGCCAGCGCTTCCTCGCTGAGGGTGCCGCGCCCGTCCAGATCATTGCGTCGCGGATTGTCGCAGTCGGCAAGATGACTTTTGTAGGCATCGACATTGCGGGCTAATCCGCGCGCGACCGACCACACCGCACCCGTATCCAGCGTCTCCAACAGCATCGCGTGGGACATGAGCCGTGCAACCCGGCCGTTGCCATCGAGAAACGGATGAATCCAAGCGAGTCGATGATGCGCCGCCGCCGCCCCCAGGATGGCGTCGGTCCGACTCAGGTGGCTGTAAACTTCCTCGAAACGTGCCAGAAAGCGCGGGATGGCACCGGGGCTGACCGCAACATGCCTCCCAACCATCACCTCTTTGCGGCGTAGCTCTCCCGGAACGAATATAGCGCGCTCTTTTGTCTCGGGATCTTCGACCCAAAGGAGATCCTCGGGCAGAAGTTCGCAGAAGCGGCGGTGAATTTCGCGAATGCCATCGCCTGTGAGCGCGCGGCCGCGTAGGCCGCCGCCGTCGATCCATTCCTGGACGGTGATGTGCGCTCTTGCTTCGAGCTGCAGATCGCGCTTCCGCGAGTCTTTGCTATAATCGTTCTTCAGAGCCCGTTCGATATCGACGGGGTGAGTGTCGTGCCCTTCGATAAGGTTGCTGTAGTAACAGTTCATCGCCCGCACGAGCCCGGCAAGTGAAGTCAGTAGGCTTTCCGGCAGGCTTCGCCGGAAGCCTGCCGCTTTCTGTGCGAGCTCGACTGCTAGGTCTGTGAGAGCCGCCCGGTGACGGGAGGTTTCTCCGATAAGCAATGGCTCCATGAGGCCCGTGGTTTCGCCCCGGTCTTCTGCCGCTAGGATGTCCGGTTTAATGTCCGGTTTAATGTCCATAACAACACTATATATAACATAGACTTACGAGACTTTCAACGGACTTAATGTCCGTATGAATGTCCGCATAAATGTCCGCTTCCTCTTACCCGCACCTCTTAAAGGGGATGCGACAAATCCGCGTGGCGCTGGGCTCCGAATCGTCGCTCACATTGTCAGCAATCGTGGATTGGTTTGGGGTGCAGGTTTTGGACGTGCAGTTAGAAAGAAGTGGCCGAAAGTTCAAGATGAGTTTGCGAAGTGGGCGGTGGGACATCATGACGATTTTCATTTGGGCAACATTCGCCTTTCGCGTGTCGACGACTCCTTATTGATCGCTCACTTAGTTGCACAGCACGGGGTTGGTCCGTCCAAAGACACCTCGAGGGTGCAATTGAAAGTGTCTGCGAAAAGCTCGCAGACTTCGCGCTGGCGCAAAATGCGTCTGTACATATGCCCAGAATCGGCACAGGTGAAGCGGGCGGGACTGTCCGAGTCGGAGGCCCGAACGCTGGCCACAGAGTCTTTCGGGAACCGGGACCTCGGCTCCGGCGGCACCGAAGCAAGAATAGTTGTCGATGCTGTCAGAATTGGGTGCCGATCTCGCTCAAGTTCCCTTGCCATCTCTTCGAGCAGTGCGAGCAGTTAATATCTTGCAGGCCGTCGCGGTCAACAAAACTGCTTTTCTCGACGGCATTTGTTTTCTTGCAATACGGGCAGGCTGTTTCAATTTTGCTCATGTAATTCCTCATTCACAAGTCCTGAGTTGTCAAAGGCGTAGCACCGCTGCCCTTCTTCCAATTGGTGTCAAATGGTGTCAAATTCCGAACTGCTCATGATAGGTCAGTGTTGGCAATTTCGACGCGCAGTGATTGCGCTTTACGGGGCGCATTCCAGAATTTCTATGGTCCGTCTCTGACTTGTTCTCCGTTCAAGATCTGCGAAAGCGGCATCGCACAAAGGTGTTCCCCAAATCCCGCGAAGCGGCGAGGCGAGCCTTGGGTCCGGCGCTCTCCAGGAAATCTGTTTAAGGGTTGGCTTCGCCGCTGACATTAGGTTGCGACGTCAAAGGAATCCTGGCTGGCAGAATTTCGTGGGCGCGCCCATCGGAACACTCCCTCTTTGAGCAGCCTCAGAATCGTTCGCCGGTTCTCGAGAACGACACGCAGCCACGACGACTTCTTCATCATCGGGAAATAGATTCCGCGAAAACAAAGACGCGCTAGGAAGATATTGAAGCGATCCCCGACATGCTGGTCGTCCAGCGCCGCAACGGCCTGGGCAAGTGCTTCCGGGCTATAGGAGTGAGCCCAGCCATAGTTCAGTTCGGCCTA
>Ga0210406_10003933_pt1 | contig 16121 bp, 9 predicted proteins | sample IncBWC30MmetaG_FD_155454 | JGI IMG/M metagenome (GOLD analysis project Ga0210406, IMG submission 155454) | Forest soil microbial communities from Barre Woods Harvard Forest LTER site, Petersham, Massachusetts, United States - Inc-BW-C-30-M | ecosystem: Environmental > Terrestrial > Soil >... | reverse complement strand
GCGAATTCTGCTGCTACTGAACGAAATCGCGCGCGAGTTGACTTCAATTTTGAACCTGGACGAACTGCTGGGGCGGATTGCGGAGCTTCTGCGGCGCTTGATTGACTTTCAGATGTTCAGCATCCTGTTGCTGGATTCTTCTGGTGAAAAGCTGCAGCATCGTTTCTCATTGCGCTTTAACGAGAATGTCCACGTAAAGCACGAGATTCCGTTGGGGCGAGGTTTGGTTGGACATGCGGCGGAGACGAGGCAGGCGATTCTCGTTCCCGACGTTAGCAAAGATCCGCGCTATATCGAAAGCAATCCGGAAACTCGGTCGGAATTGGCGGTACCGCTGATCTATAAAGACAAAGTAATCGGCGTGATCGATATGGAACACACGCGGCGTGGATTTTTCACCGAAGACCACCGGCGCACCATGATGACGCTCGCTGCGCAGGTGGCGATTGCCATTGAGAACGCGCGCTTGTACGAGGAGATTGCAAGGCAGGAGCGGCGGTTGGAACGGGATTTAGCGCTGGCCCGGGAATTGCAGATGCGTCTGCTCCCCCAGACCCTGCCGAAGCTGGCACATCTGGAATTAGCCGCGAAGTTTGCTCCGGCACGCGCCATTGGCGGAGATCTTTACGACTTCATTCCTTACTCCCTTTCGCGGCTGGGAATTGTGATTGGCGACGTCAGCGGGAAGGGGGCGCCCGCGGCTATATACGCGGCTCTGGTGAGCGGAATTCTGCGGTCGCACGCGCCCATTGAGCCGGGTCCTGCCGAGATGCTTTCCGCAGTGAACTTGTCTTTGGCAGAGCGGCGCATTGAGGCACAATTTGTATCCCTCATTTACGCGGTCTGGGACGACGAGCATCGCACTCTTCTGGTGGCCAACTCGGGATTACCCCGCCCCGTCTACGTGCACGATGGAAAGAACAATGTGATCGAGGCGACAGGTCTGCCGCTGGGGCTTTTCGACGAGGCGGACTACGACGAGTTCCGATTCAAAATGAAGCCAGGAGACATGTTTGTGTTCTTCAGCGACGGCATTCTGGACGCGCGTAACCGGAGCGGAGAACTGTTTGGCCGGGGAAGAGTCGAGAAGATCATCGCCGAATGCGCAGGCCGATCGGCGGATTGCGTGGTGGACTCTCTCTTCACAGCTGCAGCCGCGCATTCGGCCGGGGTCGAGACGTTCGACGACCAGACTGTGGTGGCGATTAAGGTCAAGGACGGCGCGACGCACAGCTCTTCCAAACGAAAATGACCCGGCGTAGCGAAGTTACGGGACCTGTCTACGTCAATTCCGAGCGGCCGCCGGGATTCGTTCTTCACACACACCGAAAAGGGTTATTGCGCCGCGGTGCGGATTCCGTACTGTATTGCGAGGCTCTTCCGATAGCGAAACTGGCGGAGCGGTACGGGACTCCTCTCTACGTTTATTCGGCAACCGCGATCCGCGAGCGGTTGGCGACATTTCAGAACTCGTTCCGCGAAGTTCCCCACACCATCTGCTATTCAGTCAAAGCAAATTCCAATGTAACCATTCTGCGCTTGCTGGCGCAGCAAGGATGCGGCTTTGATGTAGTTTCAGGCGGAGAACTGGAGCGGGTGCTGGCCGCCGACCGCCGCGCGGCCAGGAGGATCGTATTCTCCGGCGTGGGGAAGACTCGGGACGAAATGACCGGCGCGTTGAAAGCGGGGATCCTGCTGTTCAATGTGGAAAGCGAATCGGAACTCTGGGCTCTGGCCGAGTGCGCCGCGCGCTTGCGCAAGGTTGCCGGCGTGGCTCTGCGCGTGAATCCAGACGTAGCCACCGACACTCACCCTTACATCTCTACTGGTTTGCATAGACACAAGTTCGGCGTGCCCATCGGCAGCGCGCGCGCCCTTTACGCCAAGGCCTCGGGAGTGCGGTATCTGAAAGTGGCGGGAGTCAGCGTTCACATCGGCTCACAAATCACCGATGTTGCGCCCTTCGCAGAAGCTGTGGCTCGAGTCGCCGACTTGGTTCGCGAGTTGCGCGCAGACGGGCACCAGCTGAATTACGTCGATACGGGCGGTGGGTTGGGGATTCCCTATCAAGAACCAGGAGTGGATTTTGCCGAGTATGTTGCCGAGTATGCGCGTGCTGTGACGAATCCTTTGCGCGGTCTGAAGGTGCATTTGCTGCTCGAACCGGGACGGTCAATTGTGGGGCCTGCGGGCGTGCTTGTCACCTCTGTCATTTACAGGAAACAAAATGACGGCAAGCGATTTCTCGTGGTGGATGCAGCGATGAACGATCTGATCCGGCCAGCACTCTATGGCGCTTACCATGAGATCGTTCCCGTGGTTCAGGCCAGGGGCTTGCCAGCCCAGAAGGAAACTGTCGATGTTGTCGGTCCGGTGTGCGAGTCCGGAGACTTTCTCGCACGCGATCGGGAGTTGCCTCGAATGGAAGAGGGCGATCTGCTGGCAATTCTTGATGCCGGGGCTTACGGGATGGTGCTTGCTTCTAACTACAACACGCGTCCGCGGCCGGCAGAGGTACTCGTGAATGGAAAGTCGGTCAAAGTGATACGACGGCGGGAAAGAGTGCGTGACTTATATTCCGCGGAGTTGTAGCAAGAACATTCATTCAATTGCGTGGGCTTATTTCTCTCCCCACTTTAACTTCGTGCGGAGCACGTGGAAGAAATCAGTATCGGTGCGGAACAGGCTGACTTTGTGCTCCGACCGGCGGCATCGGACCCGGTCTCCATCCCGCAGGTCGAGACCCGGCTGGCCGTCCAGGCTGAGGTACGCCACTTCCTCGTCGCTGCGCAGCACAATCTCGACCACGGCCGAATCGGGCACAACCAGCGGCCGGTGCGTGAGCGAATGCGGCGCCACTGGAGTAATCACAAAAGCATTGACCGTCGGCATGACGACGGGGCCGCCCGCGGAGAGAGAGTAAGCAGTCGAACCTGTGGGCGTGGCTACGATCATTCCGTCGGCCCGGTAGCTGGAAACAAACCCTTTGTCCACGAAGAGGTCGTAGTTATTGAGTCGAGCCAGCGCTGTCTTGTTGACCACGACATCGTTAAAGGCCAGGTAGCTTCCAAGTATCGCTTCTCCGCGGAGCAAGTCACAGTGCACTAACGAACGTTGTTCGACGGCGGCGCGGCCGTGCGCGATCTGATCGAGCATGGAAAACAACGACGGAAGCGGAACGTCCGTGAGAAAGCCAAGCGAACCCAGGTTCACACCGAGCAGTGGAGCATCGGTTGCGGCCGTGGCTCGAACCGCGGAGAGCAGCGTCCCGTCGCCGCCCAACACCACCACCAGATCCAAACGCCGTGAAGACATTTGTGAGCGCAGGACTTGTTCCTGACCATTGGAATATTTGGCGGTCTCCGGATCGACGATCACCTGATAGCCGTGAGCATGGAGCCATGCCAGCAGTTCGGGAACAGTGCGCGCAACCTCGGGCCGCGCCGGCCGGGAGATGATGGCCGCGATTTTCGATGGGGACGATGAGGGCGAGCTTGCCATGTCGGAAGAGAGAAAGAAAGATTGTACAGAATCCGAAGGAAAAAGCTTTAACCGCGGAACACACAGAGGACACACAGAAGATTAGAAGAGTCCCCGGAGAAGGAATTCACGGTTGCCTTCGGCACCGAGAATTGGCGATTCGATGACGTCGGTGCTAGTGCAGTCGAGGTCCAGTAAGGTTTTCCTCACCTTTGCGACCGACGCCAACTGAGCCGCCTCGTCGCGCACAATGCCTCCCTTACCAACGAATTCCCTTCCCGCCTCGAATTGAGGTTTAACGAGGACGATCGCCTCCCGGCCACGACGCTCGTCGGGAGCCTGCGGGAAGGCGGCTTTTACTACAGGAGGGAGAACCAGCGTCGCGGAAATGAATGCCACGTCGATCACGATCAGGTCTGCTTTTTCGCCGAGGTTTTCGCTGGTCAGGTAACGGGCGTTAGTTTTCTCCAGGAGTTGCACGCGGGAGTCATGGCGAAGTTTGAAATCCATTTGCCCGTAGCCGGTATCAACGGCGACCACACGCGCGGCGCCATGCTGCAGCAGGCAATCGGTAAACCCACCGGTGGAAGCGCCGACATCGAGGCACATCTTACCCACGACATCAATCTGCCAATACACCAGCGCGCGCTCCAGCTTGAGTCCGCCGCGGCTGACGTATTTGAGATCTTCGCCGAGCAGGCGGACTACGGCTTCCGCGTCAACCTGCGCGCCCGCTTTGTCGACCTTCTGGTCGTTGACCAATACTTTCCCCGCGAGAATGAGAGCCTGGGCGCGCTCGCGTGAGGCAACCAGTCGGCGGTCGACCAGAAGTTTGTCCAGTCTGAGTTTCAAGATTTGCTCGGATTGGGGCGCGGTGGACGGCGAGCGGTGCTCGCCGGAGGTTGCAGCACAAAAGTGCCAGCCCTCGCTCCGGTGCAAAGTGCTGAAATGTCTCGCGCTGAATCACTTACAAAGATACTTGCGTGTTTTTCCACAGAATTTTCCACGGTTGTGTTGAAAACTTCTTCGCCTTCTTTCCCTTAAGAAGAAAAGCCGCCCGCAGGGGCGGCTCTGAGGCGAATCCTCGGGTGTGCAGTTAGCCGGCCACTTCTTCCAGCAGCTTCTGGTCAATGTCGAAGTTGGAGTGCACGTTCTGCACGTCGTCCTGATCTTCGAGCGCTTCCATGAGGCGGATCATGGTGCTGGCCGCCTGACCTTCCAGCTTGATGTAGTTCTGAGGAATCATAGCAACGCTGGACGATGCCGGTTCGATTCCAGCTTTCTTCACGGCCTCGAGGACCGTCTCGAACGCGGAGGGCTCGGTCAGGATCTCCCAATTCTCGCCATCGTCGTTCAAATCCTCGCCCCCGGCTTCGAGAACGATGTTCATCAGGTCGTCTTCTTTCGCGGCGTTCTTGGGAATAATAATGTCGCCCTTCTTATGGAACATCCAGGAGACCGCACCGGCTTCGGCCATGTTGCCGCCGTTCTTGCCGAAGCAGTGTCGGATTTCGCTGACGGTACGGTTGCGGTTGTCAGTATTGATATCGAGAAGGATGGCTACGCCACCCGGGCCATAACCCTCGAGGGAAAACTCCTCGTAGGTAGCCCCGGGCAGTTCTCCCGTGCCGCGCTGAATGGCCCGTTTGATATTATCGGCGGGCATATTCTCGGCTTTGGCGGCGACGATAGCGCCGCGCAGGCGCGGATTAGAATCAGGGTCGCCGCCGCCGTTCTTCGCGGCTATACTGATTTCCTTGATGAGGCGGGTAAAAATCTTGCCGCGCTTGGCGTCGAGCGCGCCCTTCTTGTGCTTGATTGTGGCCCATTTTGAATGGCCAGACATGGTTAGACCTCGTATTTAGTGATCTTGATTGACGCGGGATTCGCCCGTAGAAAGATCACAGGCTGCCTCGAAACGGTGCAGGCGAAGAGGAATTATAGCACGGCACGACTCGCGGCTACCCGGCAAAACTACCGGCCGAACGTAACCGGAACAACCCTCCCCAATCGTGCACGCCCAGTGGCCTTATTAGGTGATTGACTGCAATGGACGTGCGCCCCTAACATGCCAGCGAGGCTGCCCCTGCACATGACTGGCCAAGTCATAGGTCACTACCGAGTCCTCGAAAAAATCGGTTCTGGAGCCATGGGGGAAGTTTTTCGGGCGCGCGATGAAAGGCTGGGTCGCGATGTTGCTCTGAAGCTGATCCGGCCAGCTTCCAGCGCGAACCCCGATCATCTCCGCCGTTTCGAACTGGAAGCCCGCGCCGCGGCGGCACTGAATCATCCCAACATTGTCGCCATTTATGACGTCGGTTTCAACGAAGGGTCTCCCTACATCGTATGTGAATTGCTGGAAGGTAAAACCCTGCGCAAACGGCTGGCAGAAGGAGCATTGCCGGTTCGCCTGGCCGTCGACTACTCACTGCAAATGGTACAGGGCCTGACCGCAGCCCACGATCACCGCATCATTCATCGTGACCTGAAGCCGGAAAACCTGTTTGTGACCAGCGATGGCCGAGTCAAGATTCTTGACTTCGGAGTGGCAAAACTGCAATCTTCGCCTGAAGAATCCGGACGCTCCGTGGAAGAGTTGACGACGGTCACCAAGAGCGGCTCTGTGGTCGGCACCGTCGCTTATATGTCGCCCGAGCAACTGCGGGGCAAGGCGGTCGACCACCGCAGCGACATCTTCAGCGTGGGCGCAATTCTCTATGAAATGTTGAGTGGGCGCCGAGCTTTTCGCGGTGAGACCGAGGTAGACACAATCACGGCGGTGCTTCGGGAGGACCCTCCCGAAAGCAATCTGGAGCAGGCCAACGTTCCCGCATCATGCCAACAAATCGTGCGCCATTGCCTGGAGAAGGAGCCGGAGAATCGCTTTCAATCGGCGCGCGATCTGGCCTTTGCGCTCGATACTCTTTCAAACGCTTCCGGCGGGCAAGCAAGCCGCCTCGGGGCTTCTAGGTTGCAAGCGAAGATCGTCCCCTGGGCAGTGGCAGGAGTACTTCTGGTTGCAACGCTGCTCCTTCTAGGCAAACAGTGGCAACAAAACACGCAGGCTCCATCTTACCGGCGTTTGACCTTTGAAGAGGGCACGTTGTACTCGGCGCGCTTCGCGCCCGACTTTCGGGCAATTGTGTACGGTGCGGCCTGGAACGGCAAGCCGCTCCAACTCTTCTCCACTGTCGGCGATTCCCTTCTGACTCAGCCGCTCAACGTGACGGACGCAAACCTACTCGCGATCTCTCGCACTGGTGAACTGGCGGTGGTCCTGCACGGGGCACACAGAGCACATCTGGAGACGGAAGGAGGCACGCTGGCTCGTACACCCCTTGCCGGAGGTTCTCCCCGAGAGTTGCTCGAAGACGTTCCATGGGCGGACTGGGATGCAAACGGTGAACTCGCGGTCGTTCACCATACCCAGCGCCGTGATCGAATTGAATACCCGATTGGTCACGTTCTATACCAAAGCAACGGCTGGATCAGCCACCTTCGTTTTTCTCCGCACGCCGATAAGATCGCCTTTATGGACCACCCTGCACTATGGGATGACCGCGGGTCCGTTCTCCTCGTCGATCTGAGCGGCCATGTGAGTGTGCTATCGCCCGAATGGGAATCTGAGGACGGCCTGGCTTGGAGTCCCGATGGAAAAGAAGTTTGGTTTACAGGCGTCGAAAAGGGCATCAACCGCGATCTGCTTGCGGTGAATATGTCTGGACGGATTCGGACAATCCTGGACCTGCCTGCAGGCATGACCCTGGAGGACGTCGCGCCGGATGGCCGAGTACTCGTGAGCCTGGATGCGGAACGGATTGCTATGGCCAGCGCCGCACGGGACGGCAAGCCTGTGGATCTCTCCTGGCACGATTGGAACATTGCCAAAGACATTTCGCGCGATGGGCGGTCGGTCTTGTTCGAAGATTCCAGTGAAGCTGCCGGGACCCACTATTCAGTTGCTATCCGCAAGGTAGATGGGGCACCGCCTGTTCGACTGGGGGAAGGAAGCGCGGGCGGCCTGTCTCCGGACGGAAAATGGGCGATTTCCATTCTCCCTGGTAAACCCGGACAAGTGAAGCTCGTTCCCATCGGCCCTGGCCAACCGCGCACGATTGCTTTAACCGGGCTGGAGGAGATTCAAAACGGCTCTGCTCATTTCCTGGCAGACGGAAGACGCATCACTCTAAATGCCAACGAACCCGGCCACGCCGTGCGCTGCTATCTGGTGGACTTAGATGGTGGGAGACCAATACCGATCACGCCCGAAGGCGTTGCTGGCGGGTTAGTGTCAACTGACGTTCAATACATTCTCGCCAACGACGCGGTGTATCCGATCGCCGGGGGTCCGCCGCATCCCATCCCCGACCTCGAACCAGATTTCATTCCCATTCAGTGGTCGCAGGACAACTCTTCAGCGTATGGGTATCGTCCCGGCCAGATTCCAGCGAAGGTGTACAAGGTCAACGTGGTTACTGGCAAGAAGACTATTATCCAGGAATTGCAGCCTGCGACAGCTACAGGTGTGGTGACCATAGCCCCCGTGGTTGTGACCCGCGACGGTTCACGCTTCGCGTACAGCTACTACCAGGTCTTCTCAGTGCTTTATCTAATTTCGGGGTTGCGATAGCGCAGCCAATGCGCGGAAGTTCTGTCTATTCCAGTGGCCCAGGAAAATCAGCCGGCACGTAATGAAAGAAAATCGACGTCGACGTGTGCCCCTCGGCCAGGACATGACGGTAATGAGGAACCTTCGTTCCCCGGTAGACCAAGCCATCGCCCAGAGCCTGATAGACCGTGACGGCGCCTTCAAGAGTATCGAGGCGTATCGGCCACGAGGTTGCCAGCTCCGGTTCGGGAGAAAAATCCAGACATAGTGTGACGCTGAACTCACACTGCTGCCGGTCGGTGTGCTTCTTCAACTCGGCGCCACTCAAGTAGGACGCCAGATAAACATAGGAAGGTTTGATCGCTTCTCCGGCGATGGCACTGACCGCATTCGCAATCTGGTGATGGAAGAAGCGCGCCACACTCTCATTGTGGGCCACGTAGCGCCGTGAGCTCTGCTCGTCGCCCAGTCGAATGGCGCCCCGCCGAATCGCATGCCGGTAGTAGCGGCGCAAGGCCGCAATATTAAGAGGGTGAATCAAGTTGCCCAAAGGTGCGTACCCTTTTTCTCGAAACTGGCGAGCGCCCCTCCTGACCACTTCGGCCCACTCTGCGAGACGGCGCTGGCTCTGCTCATGCCACGTTAAAACGCCGGCGCCTGCCAACAAGTAGCGCACGTCTTCGGGAAGGGACGCGGGCACGGGTTCGCCTGCACGAAGGCACGCAACCACTGCTTCCAACCGTGGACCCAGCCAAAAAGGATACAGAGCGCTGGTGGCCGGGTCACGCACCCAGGCCACCGTTCCCTGCAAGTGGAAATTCTTTAGCAAATCCCGATGCGGTTCCAGGTCCGCAGGCACCTCCCCGGAAGGCAGCACCGAACACCGCGGGTTGAGGAACAGCTGCTGGTGACGCAGGTTCTGCCACCAGCCCTGTGCATCGAGTTGACGCTGCGCAATCAAGTGCAGCGGCAACTCGTCAAGTAGACAATGGAATTGGTCGGGGGGCAGCGTCGCGGTATGAGTTTGCCGCGACCCTACCCCCATCAAGCCTGCGATCCAATCAAGCCACGCCGTGTCTTTTACTTGTGAAGCCATCCGTTTAGGGTGAAGCGGCTGTCAGCAAAAGCCCGTGATGGGCACTCCACTGGAGTTATCTCGTGCAGTAGCGAGCACGGGAAAAACACGATTTGGTTTTGCTGCGGGACTATCGTCTGATACGTGCCGGTTCGATAGCTGCCCGTGCCGATCTGCTCCTCGGCTTTCCCACGCGAATCGTGAAGGCGTAATTCCCCGCCTTCAAATTGGCGTGGCTCGCGATGGAAAAAGTAAACGAACGTCAGGCGGCGAGACGCAATCATTTCTTGCGCATCATCGCTGTGCGCGCCGAAAAAGTCGCCGTCATTGCTGGCCGTGATCTGAGCTTCCACGTGCGTGACGGGAAACTCTTCCATCCCGAGCTGATCCAGAACCCTTGGCAGCACGCCCCGAATTCGTTCCAGGATGACGTCCTGATGTTTTCCCAAATCCATGAGCACCCGCGAGCGGCGATGGTTGTAGTCGGTGACTCCGGGGTCTCCGCTGGGAGAGATTACCTCGCTGCTCTGGAACTCTGCCTCATGCTGGAGCGCGTAGCCAACAAGTTCGTCGAGTTCTTGGGGAGCCAGGAACTCGTCCAGGACGACGCATTGTGCCCGAACCATCGCTGGCGCGTCCAACACACCGACGCCGCTGCCGGATTCACAGTGGCTTTCTTGTGCCCCGTGCTGCACGGGTACGCTTAATGGCCGGACCATGCGGGACCCGCTCGGTGGCTGAGGTGCGCTCGGTGGTTGGGGCGCATGGCTTGGCGGTTGCGGTGCGCTCGGCGGCTGTGGCGCTCGGCTGGGCGGCTGTGGCGCGCTCGGCGGCTGTGGCGCTGGGGGAGTGCTGTGGCTTGGCGGTTGCGGTGCGCTCGGTGGTTGGGGAGCGCGTAACTCAACCATGCCGGCAGGCATGGTCTCGTCTGTCGCAGGGACTCCCGACTGAGCCAGGATCTGCTCCACAATGCTGCCGCCTAGCAACGCAAAAGCGCGCTGCGCTACTGTTTCACCGACGGACCTCGATATGGCTGCGGTTACAGCGGATTGAGTCTCTGAGTTGCCGCTGGACACTGCCCTGGAGTTTTGCAGGAGACTCATCAGTAACTCCCGCTCTCGCGGGCTCAGAATTCGTTCATCCTGCATCAACGTTTCAGAAAAGGCATCGAGAATCTGCTTCGCCGTCATTGGGCACACTCCTCCCTGAATTTGCGTGAACCGTTTAAGTTCCGTTGGGCGAAATGGGGAAGCAGCTCTGGCCGAGACAGTACCACCAAGCCGGAAGATTATCAAACAGAATTTTTACCAGCGCGAAACGGCAAGCATAGCGCTTAAGTGAAGACCTTACCTGCTGGCCATGGCGCCCACCATTGAGTGGAAAACCTTCATCCCATCGGTGCACCCCAATTCGGGTTCGGAAGACCGTTCGGGATGAGGCATCATGCCGACTACATTGCCGCCCACGCTGCAGATGCCGGCGATATTGTCCAGAGAACCGTTCGGATTGGCGGACGGCGAGAGCTCACCCGCCTGGGTGGCATAGCGAAACACGATACGGTCGTCGCGGCGCAACTCCTCCAACGTTTCCGGGTCGCAGAAATAGTTCCCCTCCATGTGGCCGATGGGGATGGTCAATACTTCTCCTTGCGAGCAGGCGTTGGTGAAAGGAGTCGCAGCATTCTCAACCCGCACCTGCACAGGCTTGCAGACGTATTTCAGGCCGGTGTTGCGCATAAGGGCTCCAGGCAAGAGCCCGGACTCGCACAGGATCTGAAAACCGTTGCAGATTCCCAGCACCAGGCCTCCGCCATCGGCAAAGCCGCGCACCGACTCCATCACTGGAGAGAACTTGGCAATCGCACCGGTTCGCAGATAGTCACCAAAAGCAAACCCTCCGGGGACGATGATGGCGTCGCAGTTCTCCAGATCGTGCGATTCGTGCCACAGGAAAGTCACGGGCTGCCTGGCGACCTGCTGAATGGTCCAGTAGGCATCGTGATCACAGTTTGAGCCGGGAAAGATGATGACTCCAAATTTCATCGCCTGTCCTTAATCCTTAAGGGTGTGGGATTTGAGGTCAGTTTAACACGGCAGATTCGCGGGTTGACGGCGGGTGACTGGATTGCCGGCGGAAGCCACTTCCAGTGGCGCGCTGATGCTTAGTGAATCGTCGCATCCGGATTGGATGGCGACGGATTCGATGGAGGCGGAATCGGTGGCGAGATCTGCGGGCCAGGCTCAGGCGGTCCCGGCGGAGGCTGACTGGCGGCTTCGCCTTGCATCATCGTCATCACATCCGGCGGAGCTTGCGGCGGAATTCCCTTGGCTTTCACGATGGCCCAGTGCCATTCCTGGTCGGGAAAGAGAGCGAAGTTCAGCGCAGTGCGAAAGGTCGCGGTCATGGACGGAGCAGCCGATCCCTTCACGTGCAGGAGCATCGTGACGTCTGGCTGCTTCTGGACCGAGTCTTGCACTTGCGTGAAACCGCTCGCAACAGCGGGAACAATCCGTAACTGGCCAAGGTTCGAAGCCGCGTCTCCCGGTTCGGCGCGCTTTACAATGGTCAGGCCGATGACCACCTCGCGCAGTTCCCAGGATGTTCCGTTATGCATCGAAACTTGCAGCGAATCGCCGTCGATGGTCGCCGGGCCGTCGAGCTTGGCCAACTCGGCGCTAGGCAAATCGTCCAGCAGCAAGGGATCGGCGAGCGAACTGGTTTTCGCAGTGAAAGACAGGCTGCAGGTGACGTCAGGCGAGGAGACGTGAAAGCCTTTTCCTCCAGGTCCACCGGGATCGAACGAAAACACAGGGGAAGCGCCGGATGCGCGTCGGGACTCTGCGTCGTCCATTACTTTCGACAGATTGTCGTCATCAACATTAATGACCGCTTTGGAAGGCATGGGCTTCTTGCGGAGGCTGCGGGCTATGTCTCCCAGAGGAGCGTCGGTGTCTTCTTGCGCGAAGGCTTGGGAGGGCAATGCGAGTAGAGCTCCCGCGAGAGTTCCCGCGACCAACAGGGTCAAGATCAACCGATTTGGTGTAGTCGTTCGCACAGGCAATGGGGACGCCCTGCACTTCGGCGGAACTGCAACCTGGTGCAACAGGGGAACCCTACGAAGATTGTAGTGAGGGCGAGCGCAGAAGCGGAGATTACCCTGGGTTACTAAAGTTCCGGAAGACGTACGGGAACGTCAGGCAAAGAAGAAAAGAAGGGCGCGCGCTGACGAAATGGAAGCGCAACGGGGCGCGCGCCCAAACCCTAACCCCAAGCTTTCTAAAGAAGACCCGAAGACCGCAACCGCGAGACTGGATCCGCAACCGGCTGCCGTTTGAATACCCAACGGGCCACCGCAAAGCCCAGAGCTGCGTAACACAGATGCATGAACCTCATGTGTACCCCCAACGATCTGAATCGGCCATCACCTCAGGGGAGGATCAGCATCACTATCGGCAACATAGCAGTGGAATACTCGCGGGACAAGGCCCAACCGTGCCACTGCGATGGCCCGGAAGTAATACGGGAATGGCCCGAAAGTGGGTTACGCAAGGGTAGGCGGCAAGATCAATTTTCAGTGAGCATCGGTGTTTTCGGCCTCTCCCGTTTGACCCACGGGTGGAACCACTACCGTGGAAAGACTGCTTTCTGAGGTCAGCTTGCGGAAGGCCGCCAGATCGTGGCGCTGTAAGTCGTCCCAGCGGCTGAGCAACTCCCCGCTTTGCCGCTTCAGCTTTTCGAACTGAAGCTGCTCCGCTTCAGTTGGAGCTGAATCAGCGCTCCCCACGTCCATCGCAAGATACGCCAGCTTGGCATCGATCTGTGGCGGGTAAGCCAGTGAATCTTCGTTCGCGCTGATGGTCAGGTTGACGAGCTGATCGCGCACCGCTACGAGCTTTTTCTCCAGGTCATCGGCCGAGACCGCAATTGGCTTGGTGCTGGCATTCTCCGGCAACCGCCGTCTAAGGCCAGCCACCTGCGAACGCACGTCCTGAATCTGGTTAACCGCGTCGTAGACATTGTTTAGCGCCTCATGAACCTGCATCAGCATGCTGAATTGCTGCGCCAGATCTGTCTGGCTGACGTTCACCCGGGGATCCAATTTCACCTCCAAAGGCACAACCTGGCTCTCGCCGCCCACCGTCAACCGCACTTGATATTGGCCGGGCGCAGCCACCGGTCCGCGGGCCCCACTGCCATATTCCCAGAGGTAGTAACCGGGCACGCGATGCGCTTGTTCATAGCGCAAGTCCCACACGAAGCGATTCAAACCGGCGTCCGGCTTGATCTCTTTTTCCGGCTTCTTGTCGTCAGGATCGGGGGGCTCATCGAGGCGCTGCGCCTCGGCACTCGAATATCTGCGGATCGCCTTTCCGGAGGCGTCGAGGATTTCCAGCTTGGTCTCTGTCCCCGCTTTCGGCGCATCCTTCAGGTAGTAGTAAAGCAGCGCGCCCGTGGGCGGATTCTGTCCCGTCAGCTTGGAGGGACGGCGCTCCCCACCTTCGCCGGCCTGAACCCGGTAGGCTGGGCCCGGGATGTAAAGATGAACATCCTTCTTCGCTACATCGTCATTGAACTGGCGTAGGGGACTGACGTCGTCCAGGATCCAGAACGCGCGCCCGTGCGTGGCCACGACGAGATCGTTACCCTTGATCACGAGGTCGTGTACGGGCGTGGTTGGCAGATTCAGTTTCAGCGAACGCCAGTCCGCGCCATCGTTGAAAGAAATGTAGACGCCGTTCTCCGTTCCCGCATAGAGCAGTCCGCGCTTCTTCGGGTCTTCGCGGACGGCACGGACAAAGCTGCCCTCGGGAATCCCGTTGGTCAGTTTCGTCCAGGTGTGGCCGTAGTCGCTGGTCTTGTAGATGTAGGGTTTCAGGTCGTCGTTCTGATGCCGATCAACGGCAACATAGGCTGTGCCTGCATCCAGGGGAGAAGCATCGATCTGGCTGACGCGGCTCCATTCCGGCATGTCCTTGGGCGTGACGTTGGTCCAGTTTTTTCCTTCGTCGCGCGTAATCTGGATAAGACCATCGTCGGTCCCCACCCAGATCAAACCCTTCGTGAGGGGCGACTCCGCTACGGCGAAGATGGTGTCGTAGTATTCGGTGCCGGTGTCGTCAAGGGTGATGTCACCGCCGGAGGGCTGCTGCTTGCTCCTGTCGTTGCGCGTGAGGTCGGGACTGATCGCTTGCCAATGGACTCCACCGTCGGTGGTCTTGAATAGACGCTCGCCTGCGTGATAGAGCGTGTTGGGGTCGTGCAGGGAAAGGAGCACGGGCGCGGTCCACTGGAAACGATGCTCCATGCTGAACGCACCGTGCGCGTCGGAAAGCTCAGGCTGCTCGGTAATGGATTTTACCTGCCCAATGTGCCGGTCGTAGCGCGAGATGTTTCCCTGGTAATCGGCGGCATAAACAATGTTGGGGTCGGGCAGATAGGGCGCGATGTAGCCGGCCTCGCCTCCGCCCACGTCGTACCAATCGGAGCGGTCGATAGCGCCGTCGTCGCCGCGGCTGGTGATGGCCACTGTGCCGGAGTCCTGCTGCGACCCGTAGACACGATAGGGTGAGGCATTGTCAGTGATGACGTGGTAGAACTGCGCCGTAGGCTGATTGTCTTCGCGCGTCCAGTTCTTGCCGCCATCGAGAGTCACGGTGACACCGCCGTCGTTGGTGGCGATCATGCGGCGCGTGTCGCGGGGATCGATCCATAGGCCGTGGTTATCGCCGTGCGGAACTTTGATCTTGTTGAACAGGTGACCACCGTCGGTGGACTTGAAGCTTTCCACATCCATTACGTAGACAACGTTTTCGTCCCGCGGGTCGGCGAAGATGTGCATGTAATACCAGGGCCGCTGCCACAGGCTGTGACTGGGATTGATGAAGTCCCAGGTCTCGCCGCCATCGTCGGAGCGGTAGAGGCCGCCATCGGGATTGCGCGCCTCGATGAGGGCGTAGACGCGATCGGAGTTGGCCGCGACGGCGATGCCAATGCGCCCGTAGGGACCTTTGGGCAGACCGTGCTCTTCGAGCCGCTTCCAGGTTGCGCCACCGTCGGCGGAGCGGTAGAGTCCGCTACCAGGGCCACCGTCGGTCATGCTCCATGAAGTGCGGCGCGCCTGCCAGAGTGCGGCGAATAGAATATTGGGATTGTGGGGGTCGAAGGCCACATCGATGCCTCCGGTGTTCTCATCTTTATAAAGAACCTTCTCCCACGTCTTGCCGCCATCGACCGTTCGGAAGATGCCACGCTCGGTGTTTGGTCCGTAGGGATGGCCCAGGGCTGCTACGAAAACTATGTCTGGATTGTTGGGGTTGATGATGACTTTGCCGATGGCGCGGGTGTCGTGCAGACCGATGTTCTTCCAGGTCTTGCCCGCGTCGAGAGATTTGTAGACTCCGTCTCCCTGCGCAATGTTGCCGCGGATGCAGGCTTCGCCGGTACCGACGTAGATGGTGTTGTGATCGGAATTAGCCACGGCCAGGCTGCCAATGTCGCCGCTTCCCTCTTTATCGAAAACTGGAGTCCAGGTCATGGCGCCGTCGGTTGACTTCCAGACGCCGCCACCGGTTGCTCCGAAATAATAAGTCGTGGGATCGCCGGGGATTCCGGCTGCGGTCAGCGAGCGTCCGCCGCGGAAGGGACCGATCAGGCGGTACTTCATGCCTTTGAAGAGTTTGTCCTCGGGCTTACCATCGTTCTCAGTACCGGACTTCTGGTCAGCGGTGGGAGCGGTGGTTGACGCGGCGGCCTGGGTGGGCTTGGCGGCTTTGGATTGACGCTCGGGCTTGGTCTGGGCAAAGGCTGCGGTCTGCGCGCCGATAGTGAGGATGACGACGATCAGCCACTGACTCCAAGGGATCGGAGTCCTTCCAGCTTGATTCTTGCGAAATGTATTCCGACCGCCCATGTTTGGCCCCCAGTTTAGAAAATGTGGAAAGAGTAAAGAGTAAAGAA
>Ga0210406_10003932_pt1 | contig 16122 bp, 19 predicted proteins | sample IncBWC30MmetaG_FD_155454 | JGI IMG/M metagenome (GOLD analysis project Ga0210406, IMG submission 155454) | Forest soil microbial communities from Barre Woods Harvard Forest LTER site, Petersham, Massachusetts, United States - Inc-BW-C-30-M | ecosystem: Environmental > Terrestrial > Soil >... | reverse complement strand
GCCCGTCTATCCGCAAATGGCCAGGACCCAGCATGTCTCCGGGAATGTGCAGATCGACGCACTGATTGATGCGGACGGGAATGTCAGCGCGATGAAAGTGCTTTCCGGCCCGGCGCTTCTTCGCGACGCCGCACTGCAATCCCTGAAGCAATGGAAGTATCAACCCGCCGAACTCGACGGCAAACCCACCTCCATGCACCTGACTGTGGTGCTCCAGTTCCGCGCTCAGTAATTTCTGTCAGCGATTCGTGAAAGGACTGGCTACTTCGCGGCCAGCCGCGGCGCGATTCCTTCAAAGGCGCTCTTGGAGCTGGAAATGACCTCGTTGGCGCCAAGCGTTTCCAGAATTTCCGCGAAGTCGTCCATGTAGCAGCGCACGATGATGTGTGCCTTGGCATTCTTCTCCCGAGCCTTCTTCGTCACCAGCAGAGCCGTCTCCACATTATTTGTCGCCACCACCACGGTTCGTGCGTGCGCGATGCCCGCATCCACCAGAGTCGAATCCTGCTTCGCGTTGTCCACCACCACCGGCTCGCCGTCGCGAACCAGGTCATCCACGACCGCCGGGTCGCGGTCCACAAGCACGTAAGCCAAGCCCGCCTCGCGCAAGTGCTCAACGATACGCGCTCCCAGATGCGTGTAGCCCACCACAATCACATGATCCCTCAGCTCGCCTGCCACCATGCGGCACTCCTCCTGCGGGTTGTAGCGTTGCAACGCCTGCAAAAAGAAAATGGAAATCACGATGCCGAAAAGTACGCACTGTCCCCAGAACGAATACAAATCCCAGATCTCGCCGCCGCTCTTTTTCAGATAGACGGCGTTCAGAATCGCGTCGCGCAAAGGCAAGCCGCTGTAGCGGAAAATCAGTGTGCCCAGGAAAAACCACGCGCCGATCACGGCAAAACCCCAGCGGGCCTGCCGCAAGAACAGTTTTGCGCGAATCCAGAAATGCCGCTTCATCGTGTTTGCGAATCCTAGTGGGCCCGGCTGCCCGCGTCAACGCCATGTTCGTGGATTCGCAACACGTCTAGCCATTTCTTCGGTCCGGTCGCCTTGCTCTCTGTGATTCACCTTCGTATACTGGCCTCCCGGCCAATTTTCGGGCCCGGCGGGTGGGTAGCCCGCCCGCGACCTCCTTTTTGGCCTCACTTTTCACGCCTGCGCGAATCATACAGGCGAAATATGCTGTACAGCCGGCCGCTCCATGAGCTGTCCTGGCAAAGGAGATTTTTGCATGCCTCACACGCCTGCACCGGAAGAGATGAACGTCTACCAGAACGCCGAAGCGCGTTTTGAGGTGGCAGCGAACAAGCTAGGACTCGAGCAGGGAATCTATCGCTATCTCAAATATCCGGACAAGGAAATCACCCTCTACATTCCCGTCGGAATGGATAACGGGCAGTTGGAAGTTTTCACGGGCTATCGCGTGCTGCATTCGACCGTGCGGGGACCCGGCAAAGGCGGAATTCGTTTTGCGCCGGACGTCAGCATTGACGAGGTGCGCGCTCTCTCCGCCTGGATGACGTGGAAATGCGCCGTGGTGGACATTCCGTTCGGCGGCGCGAAGGGCGGCATCATCTGCGACCCGCGCAAAATGTCCCGCGGCGAACTCGAACGCATGACCCGGCGTTACACAGCCGAACTTTCCGACTGGCTGGGGCCAGAGCGCGATGTTCCGGCGCCGGACGTCGGCACCAACGAACAGACCATGGCCTGGGTGATGGACACCTATTCCATGCATGCCCGCCAGGCGACCACCGCGGTCGTCACCGGCAAGCCCATCGAACTCGGCGGATCCCGCGGACGCCGCGAAGCCACCGGCCGCGGCGTGATGATTTGCGTGGACAAAGCTCTGGCGAAGCTCGGGATGAAAAAAGAGACCACCCGCGTCATCATCCAGGGTTTTGGAAACGTTGGCTCGCTCGCCGCAGACCTGATGAAAAAGGCCGGCTACAAAATCATTGGGCTCGCCGACATCGGCGGTGGTTTGTACAACGAAAACGGCTTCGACGTTCCCAAGGTGATCGACTGGGCTTACACACAGAAAAAACCGCTGCAGGACTTCCCGGGCGGCGGCACCAAGATGAGCTCGCGCGACGTTCTCTTCCAGCCGTGCGATGTTCTTATCCCCGCGGCCATCGAAAACCAGATCACCGAACAGAACGCGCACCAGGTGCAATGCAAGATTCTTTGCGAGGGCGCCAACGGACCCACCACCTGGCAGGCCGACGCGATCATTGATGCCAAGGGCGTATTCACCGTTCCGGACATTCTCGGCAACGCCGGTGGCGTCACCGTCAGCTACTTCGAATGGGTGCAGGACCGGCAAGGGTTCTTCTGGCGGGAAAGCGAAGTCAACGAGCGGCTCCTAGACGTAATGGAACGCTCCTTCGACGAAGTGGTCCGCTACGCCGAAACCCACAAGGTCAACAACCGGATCGCCGCCTATATGCTGGCGATTGACCGCGTGGCTACCGCCTTAAAGCTGCGCGGCATTTACGCGTAATTTGCGCTTGGCTTTCTGAGCCACTCGGCGTACTCTCTCTGCCAGAAGTTACGCTATATTTACACTTCGATTCGGTTCGAACCGTCCCTCGGCCGAGGAAAGGGTCCGCCACGTGGGCACGGACTCGACCCCTGAAGTTTCTGGAAACCTGGAAGATCAATACAGGCGTGAGATTTGCCTGGTCGGCCGCTGGATGTATGAGCGCGGCCACATCGTTGCGTGCGAAGGCAATCTATCCATCCGGCTAGACGCCAACCGCATCCTCACCACGCCCACCTGCATGAACAAGGGCATGATGTCACCGGAAGATCTGGTGATTATGGATATGGACGGCCGGCACCTGCAGGGCGACCGGAAAATCTCCTCGGAAGCGGGGATGCATCTGTTGTTCTACCGCATGCGCCCAGATGTGCAGGCTGTTTGCCACGGGCATCCCCCGACGGCGACGGGTTTCGCGGCGGCGGGACTGGGGCTGGACCAGGCGCTGCTTCCCGAGGTAATTGTCTCGCTGGGAAAAATTCCACTGGTGCGTTACGCCACGCCAGGCACCCCCGACTTGGGCGCTGTCCTTGAACCCTATGTGCCGCACTACGACGCGTTGCTCCTGGCGAATCATGGCGCCGTCACCTGCGGCCCCGATTTGCGAACCGCATTTTTCCGCATGGAAACCCTGGAGCATTTCGCCAAGATTGCTTTCATCGCAAAATTGAGCGGCGAGCCGCAGCTTCTTACCACGCGCGAAGTCGCCAAGCTGATGGCGGCGCGCGCTCGGTACCACGTCAGCCCTCCTCCGGGAGGCGGAGCGGAACTGCCCGAAACCTGCGACGGCGGCGAGAACGAGACCGACGAAGTGACCCTGACGCGTTCCGAACTGGACGCGCTGGTGGATGAAGCCGTGCGCAAAGATCGCGCTCGTCGCTGAGTTTTCCGATTCTTATTGCCTCCAAGCGCGGATATCCCATCGCTTTCAAATCTCATCTAATTGGGAGAGGAGGGTTATTCCCATGACTGCCAGATTGGATTACCGCAAATTTTCGAAGGAACCCCTCAAGGCTCTGCTGGACATGGAAGCCTACATTGCGCAGTGCGGCCTGGATCATAAACTCCTGCACATGATTAAGCTTCGCGCGTCGCAGATCAACGGGTGTTCCTACTGCATCGACATGCACTGGAAGGATGCGCGCGCCGCGGGCGAAACCGAGCAGCGCCTCTATGGTCTTAACGCTTGGCGCGAATCTCCGTATTACTCCGATCGTGAACGTGCCGCGCTGGAGTGGACCGAATCGCTCACTCTTATTGCAGCCAGCCAGGCGCCTGACGAGACATTTGCCGCCGTGAAGTCTCAATTTTCGGATAAAGAGATCGTCGATCTTACCTACGCGATCTCCACGATTAACGCCTGGAACCGCATCGCGATTTCCATGCGTGCCCTCCCCGGGCATTACCAGCCGGCACAGAAATCTTCCGCAGCCACCTGAGGTGACAGAGTGTCAGAGCAAAAAGGGTTTTTTGAGGCGATTCGCGCCGGCGATCTCGCCGCGGTGAAGTCGCTCGTTGCGGCCGATGCTTCGCTAGCGTCGGCCAGGAACGACTCTGGGGTTTCCGGAGTCTTGGCGGCGGTTTACATGGGGCGCGGCGAGATCCGCGACTTTCTGATCGCCAGCGGGGCTTCACTCGATTTGCCCGAGGCCTCCGCCGTTGGGAATCTCGGGCGCGTCCGCGAACTAATCGAAAACAACCTTGCCCAAGCTAGCGCGTTTTCTCCCGATGGATTTCCCGTTGTGGCGCTCGCGGCTTTTTTGGGCCACCTGGAAATTGTTCAGTATCTCGCGGCCCACGGAGCCGACATCAACGCGACGGCCACCAACGGTTCCGGCTACAACGCTCTCACGGGGGCCGTCACCAGCGGTCATGCTGCCGTTGTGCAATGGCTTCTGGAGCATGGTGCTAACGCCAATTACCGCTACTCCGCGGGCTACTCTCCGTTGCTGACGGCTGCCGCCAATGGCCGCCTGGATATCGCCAAAGCTCTACTGGCGAGCGGGGCCGATCCGCACGCCACTACCAACGACGGGAAATCCCCATTGTTGCTTGCCAAGGAACGTAACCACGCGGAGATTGCCGCGTTGTTTCAAGCCCAGGCGGCATCCTCCTAATTAATCCGCCGCCCCTTCCTGCGTTGACACCGTCACACCCGAGCGGCAATACTTTCATGCGATGATCGGACTCCTGCGCGGTCGCCTGCTGGAAAAAAGACCCAATCAAGTTATTCTCGATGTCGCCGGAGTCGGCTACCTGGTCGCCGTGCCACTTTCCACGTTTGCTGCTCTAGCTGATCTCCACGCCGAAGTGACGCTTCTGATCCATACTCACGTACGTGAAGACGCACTGTCCCTCTACGGTTTTCTCTCTGCGCGCGAAAAACATTTTTTCGAGCTTCTTCTCGGCGCTTCCGGCGTGGGACCGTCGCTGGCCCTGAAGATTCTTTCCGGCATGAATGTCGAAGAACTGGTTCCCGCCATTCGCACGGGCGATCTTGCGCGCCTCACGAAAATTCCCGGTGTCGGGCGCAAAACCGCCGAACGCATCGTCGTTGAACTCAAGGACAAGCTCGAAGCGGTAGCCATCGAAACCGAACGGCCGGCGCCTTCCTCGCCGGCGGGCGTCGAGGCCGACGTGAAATCCGCCCTTCTCAATCTCGGCTATGACGAGCGCACCGCCGACGCCGCTCTCACCGAGGCCAAGCGCGAGGCCGGTACCACCAATTTTGAAAAGCTGCTTCGTGTTACTCTGGCGGCGCTGAGCACCCCGGCGCGAAAGTGAAATTGTATCGGCCGGAAGTTCCGGCGGAAAGCTGATCGGCAGGGCCTATGGCGGAGTTCAGTCAGAAAAAAGCGATCGCGCGCGGCGATGAGCGTGCGCCTGAGCGGACAGAGCGCATCGTCAGCGGCGCCCCGCTGGACGACGACGCGCGGCTCGACGCCAGCGTGCGCCCGAAAACGCTCGCCGAATACATCGGCCAGAAACGCGTCAAGGAAAACATTGCCATTGCCATCGAAGCGGCTCGCAGTCGCGGCGAGGCTCTCGACCATGTATTGCTCTATGGCCCTCCCGGCCTCGGGAAAACCACCCTCGCGCAGATCATCGCCAACGAACTCGGCGTCGTCATCAAGACCAGCGCCGGGCCGCTCCTTGAACGCAAAGGCGACCTCACCGCCATCCTCACTTCGCTGGGAAAAAAAGAAGTATTCTTCCTCGATGAGATCCATCGCCTGCAACCCGCGGTGGAAGAAGTGCTATATCCCGCGATGGAAGATTTTCGCGTTGATCTCGTCATCGGCCAGGGGCCCGGCGCGCGCATTCATCCATTCCATCTGAGCCAGTTCACGCTAATCGGCGCTACCACCCGCGCCGGACTGATCACCGCGCCCTTGCGCTCGCGCTTCGGCATAGTGCACCGCCTCGATTTTTACGAACCGGCGGACTTGCTGATCATCCTCCACCGCTCGGCGAAAATCCTGAACATCCAGATGGACCCGGCGGGCGCCGAGGAAATTGCCGGACGCTGCCGTGGCACGCCGCGCGTCGCCAACCGCCTGCTCCGCCGCGCCCGCGATTTTGCCGAAGTGCGCGCGGCCGGACGCATCACCCGCGAGGTCGCCCAGGAATCCCTGCACATGCTCGGCGTGGACGAACACGGCCTCGACGAAGTGGACCGCAACCTGATGATCGCCTTGCTGGATAAATACGCCGGCGGGCCCGTCGGCGTTGGCACGCTCGCCGCCGCCCTCAGCGAAGAAGAAGACGCGATTGAGGAAATGTATGAGCCCTACCTGATGCAGATCGGCATGCTCGACCGCACCCCCCGCGGCCGTGTCGCCACCGCCCGCGCCTACGAATATTTCGGCCGCCAGCTTCCCAAGCGCCAGCCGCGTCTGTTCTGAACGTCTGGCAGTCTCCCGGCTTCGCCCTTCCTAATTCATCATTGACCCCCCGGGTGTTATGGAGTACCTTTCCCTCACTTTTGCCCTCGAAACGCCCAAGGTCGGAGAACAATCATGGCTAGACGGAAATTTCTCGCGCAGTTGCTTGGATTGCCATTTTTGCCGATGGCGGCAAAAGCCGAAGAGCCGAAGAAAACCCTGAAGATCATGATGAAAAGCGCCTGGGGTACCGACGACCCCACGCGAGCTTCGTTTGCCTTTTCGCATGGTCTGGCCCTGAGCGATGCGGGACACGAAGTGCAGATCTTTCTGCTCGCCGACGCTAATTACCTGATGCGCAGGACCACGGCCGCAGCTGTGCTTCCTGTGGGCTGGCCCCCGCTGGTGGAAACTCTTGAAAAACTCGCGGCCAAGCATATTCCGATTTTTGCTTGAGGGGCGTGTAGCCGGGCGCGTGGCGTCACGGAAAACGACCTCAGCAATTGGGGCGCGAAATTTGGAAATCCGGCAACGTTTGTCAGTCTTGTGGAGTGGGCCGACCGCATTATCGTCGAATAGAACCGGCCACGGCGATCAGCCCAGATGAGCCACGCCGGCTAATTGTGTTTCAGAAACTCGCCCTTGCTGCCGGTCAGCGAGTTATAGAGCGTTTCGATGAATTTGTCCGCGTCGAGAAATTCCCCGGACCATTTGGCCCACGGCGCCAGGATTTTCTCCTTCTTCATCTGGTCGACCGTCTTGTGCTCCTCAATCGCCTTCTGCACTACGGCCGAGGTTTCCTTCAACATTTTCGTGAACGCGCGCACGTCGTCCAAATTGGAGAGCGCGCCATGGCCAGGAATCACCTTTACGTCCGGAGGGAGTTGCGCCGACACCTTTTCCATCGCGGCAATCATTCCCTGTACGCTGCCGCCGCTGGTCACATCAATAAACGGAAATCCGTAGCGCACAAAATCGTCGCCCATATGCACCACGTTGTTCTTCGGAAAGAAAATGATGGCGTCGCCGTCGGTGTGCCCGGCGGGGAAGTGCAGCGCCCGGATGTCCTCGCCATTCAAGTGCACTGTCACGTCGTGGTCAAACGTGATCACCGGCAGCGCCGCTTTCGGCGCGGCCTTGTAATCAAATTTCAAGGCTCCGCCATTTCCGGAGGTTCCGGCGGATTCAGCCGCTTACGCACATTGTCCTGAGCAATCACAGTGGATCCGGCGTTCGCGAACGGCTCGTTCCCACCACTATGGTCACCGTGGAAATGCGTGTTGATCACAAAACGCACCGGCTTGTCGGTGATTTTCAGGTTTTTCAGCGCCATTTGAATCTTCTCCGCCAGCGGGGCAAACTGGTCGTCCACGATGACGATTCCGTCTTCACCTACCGACGCCGCGATATTTCCGCCCTCACCCTCCAGCATGTAAATATTTCCGGAAACCTTGGTGACCTTGATTTCCACCTTGGAAAAATCCTTGTCCTGCGCGCGCAATCCAGTGCAAACGAGAAGAGCGACACCCAAAACAATTGCCAGCTTTGACTCTGCCATTTGCTCAACAATTTTCATCCGGTTCATCTTTGCCTCCGAAACCCCGTGGAATTCTACCATTGCAAGCTGCCACGTCCCGCTTAGACGAAGAAAAAGTAGATTCAGGTCACACTCGTTCAATTCGCGCCTGCCAGCCCTTTTCGGGTAAGGTATCTTCAATCTACGGAAACATAGGAAGGAATAAGCCGCTTCGGCGTGCCTGGAAACTTTCTTGACTGATTCTTCCGCCACCCAATCCGCACCCGCAAGCTCCCGGCGATTTGCCTTCCTGGTCGCTTCGGGAATTTTCCTCAGCCGCGTCGCTGGATTGATCCGTGATCGCGTGTTTGCCCATTACTTTGGTAATTCCGACGCCGCAGACGTGTTCAAAGCCGCCCTCCGCATTCCCAATTTCCTGCAAAACCTGTTCGGCGAAGGCGTACTCTCCGCTTCCTTCATTCCCGTATACGCCAGCCTGCTTGCCCGCGGCGATAAAGAAGCGGCGCGAAAAACGGCCGGCGCGGTTGCGGCGCTTCTCACGCTCAGCACCTCGATACTGGTGTTGCTCGGCGTGCTCACGGCGCCCTGGCTGATTGACGCCATCGCCCCCGGCTTTCAGGGAGAAAAGCGCGAACTCACCGTCCTGCTCGTGCGTATTTTATTCCCCGGCGCCGGCCTGCTGGTAGCCTCCGCCTGGTGCCTCGGCGTTCTGAACAGCCATCGCAAATTCTTCCTCTCTTACAGCGCGCCCGTGCTCTGGAACTTCGCCATGATTGCCGGAATGCTGGCCTTCGGCGCAGGCCGCGCGCAGAATTCGCTGGTCGTCATCACAGCCTGGGCCTCCGTCGTGGGCAGCGCGCTGCAAGTGCTGGTCCAGCTTCCCATGGTTTTCAAGCTCCTCGGCGGCCTGAAACTTTCGCTGGCTCACCAGGCCGAGCACGTGCGCACCGTGATCCGTAATTTCTTCCCCGTGTTTGTCAGCCGTGGCGTGGTGCAGATCAGCGCGTACATTGATGCATTCCTCGCCAGCTGGCTTCCGACAGGCGCCGTATCCGCGCTCGCCTACGCGCAAACGCTTTATACGCTGCCGGTCAGCCTGTTCGGCATGTCGGTCTCCGCCGCGGAACTCCCCGTGATGAGTGGCGCGCTCGGCGCAGCCGACGAAGTCGCTGGCATCCTTCGCGCGCGAATGAACTCCGGCCTGCGGCAAATCACGTTCCTCGTCGTTCCATCCGTCGTGGGTTTCCTCGCGCTCGGTGACGTCATCGTCGCCGCCATTTATCAGTCCGGCCGCTTTACCCACGCCGACGTCATTTATGTCTGGGGCATCCTCGCGGGCTCTACGGTCGGGCTCCTTGCCTCTACGCTCGGGCGGCTTTATTCGTCCGGCTACTACGCGTTACGCGACACGCGTACTCCGCTGCGATTTGCCATCGTCCGCGTCCTGCTCACCACCTTGCTAGGCTATCTGGCGGCATTGCCGTTGCCGCGGCTTCTGGGTATCGAGCCGCGCTGGGGTGTCGCCGGCCTCACAATCTCGGCGGGAATTGCGTCGTGGGTCGAATTCACTCTGTTGCAGCGCGGCATTCGGCGGCGCATCGGCCAAGTGGGTGTGCCGATCGCATTTCTCGCGCAGGTGTGGGCAGCGGCCCTTATTGCCGCCGGGGGCGCGCGAGGTACACTGCTCGCGATCGGCCATCGCGGGCCAATCGTCCTCGCCGTCATCGTCTTATCGGTTTACGGAATCCTCTTTTTTGGTGTATCTACACTCTTAAAGCTTCCTGAGGCCCAGGCCATGTTTGGCATTCTCCGCCGCCGCGCCGGCATCAAATAATTCCGCCTCTGGGACGCAGGGCGGATTCAGGAAATCGCTCCATGATCACGGTGTACATCGCGCTTGGCACCAACGTAGGCGAACGCGAAGCCAATTTACTTCAAGCCCTTCGTCTGCTTCCTGAATCCGGCGTGCACATCCGGCGGGTCTCCAGCATTTACGAAACGGAGCCGGTGGATTACCTGGACCAGGAATGGTTTCTCAATGCCGTTCTCGAAGCGCAAACCGAACTCGACGCTCTCGATCTGCTGAGCGCGCTCCGCGTCATCGAAGCCCGCATGGGCAGCAAAAAAGCCTTCGCCAAAGGGCCTCGCAAGATCGACCTGGATATTTTGTTGTACGGCAACGAAACGATTGACACGCCCGAACTGCAGGTTCCCCACCCGCGCATGCTCGAGCGAAAATTCGTGCTGATCCCGCTCGTCGAAATCGCTCCCGGCCTTCGCCACCCGAGCTGGACGTCGGGAGCGGCACACATTCTCGCCGCCAGCCCAGACCACAGCGCCGTCAAGAAATTCCACGACGCCCCAACCCTGTAGTGGCCGGTCTTCAGACCGACGGCTCTTACTTTTGAGTGCGGGAGCGAAGCTCCCGCTTTTACGGACTAGGCCAAGCCAGCAATCGCCGATTCAAGCGTACAACCCCGCCGATACCGTCCCCTCAACTCGTCCTCCGCAGCACCAGCCGATGCAACGTAAAGGCCTTCGGCGCCAACGCATCCAGTTCAATTTGCGACAATCCACCTTCGTTGATTTCCCGCCAGCGATAAACCCCCGGCTCGGATTCCGTCTGCTCCCGCCCATTCAACCGGCGTAGAAACTCCCGCGCATCATCCGCGGAAGGTTTCTCCCGCAGGGTCGGCCGTGCCACCGCCTCCACCGCATAACTGCGCAGCAACTTGTTCCAGTAATGATTGAATAGCTCGTCCGAGGCGAAAATATCGCTCCAGGCCACTTCGCCCCCATACGCCACGACCACGCCGACCACACGCTCTCCCTTCAGTCCGGAAGTCTCCCGGCGAAAGCGCCGCTGAATTTCATTGACCACCGTCTCCACTGGGATGCTCACGCGACGCGATTCATACAGCTTGGAGTAGGATTGCGTCGGCGCGTCGGTCTGAATGGTCTCGGCCAGCTCGGTGCTGCTCACTTGCGGTGGCGGTGCAGAGCGGGGCAGCCCGGCCACGGAGCCCCCGGTCACCGCCGCCCAGACGTCTCCCTGCTTCTGCTTCACCGCGGCTTGTTCGCGCACGCTCGGATGAACGATGGTCTTCGCTTCATTGAATTTCGAGCCGGCGGACCAGCGCCCGTGCTCCACGCAAAAAACGTTCAGCGGCAGCGGCTCGCTGAATGGCGCAACGATCCGATCCTTGGCAATCACACGGTCCTGCTTTCCACCGCTGACCAACTCGCCCGCAAGCAACAACAGCGGCCGCTTTCCGTGATTCACCAACACCAGTTGGTTTACGGACGGTCCGCCGTAATTCTGCACCGTGGGCCGCGACCCGTCTCGATTGCGGTAAATCACGTCCGCGCCCTGCTCGCTTACGGTTACTTCGCCACTCGACAGTCCCTCTTCCAACGTCACAAACGAACTGGTGTCATACCCGGAAGAGCTGACCACGGGAAACACGGTGAGGTTTTCGTAGCTCACTGGGTCCAACAGCCGCCACTCGCCCTCCTGCTTTCCCGCAGGCGTCGCCCCGGTCGGCGAATACCAGAAAAAACCAAGCGCCGCTACTCCCAACGCCGAAAGCCCCAACAATCCATGCCCGAACATGCTGACCAATATGCGGTTCATTCCATCCTCCCGGACGTGCCGCGGGGGCGCGTCTGGAGTTAGAACGCAGACTGAAATCTTTCTTGCAAAGAGATTCTGGAAGGCGGGTGGGCCGAAATTACCGCAGGCTTTTCCTGGATCGGTGCATCTTTCCCTTATTACTTCACTGCTTCGTTCTTCTTATCCTCTGCCATTGCCGAGGTTGTTGCGATTCTTGTTCTTACGCATCAACGAGGTTGTAGCCTCTTGCTTCTCATATTCCGCGATTTCTTCTTCAGAATAGGAATAGGACTCGCGCGAGGCGAACATCGAATTGGTTTTGTTGGCAGCCTTCTTTTTCTTGCGAGCGGCGCCAAACTCGTAGCGCGTCATGCGCAGCGGCCCTTCAATCGCCTTGACCTCCACCAGCAGGTCGCTCACTTTTTCCAGAAAATCGTGCAGGTGGAATGGCCGCAACACATACGGCAAGCGCGCTTCTTCGATCACGGGAACAAACTGGCTGCCGGTCATCTCCGGCACCACAAACAGAACACGCAGCCGTGCTCCCTCTTCCACGCTTACCGAAGCCAATTCTCGCAACACATGGAACAAGGGAGTGTCGGCGCCGACCATCGCGATATTCGCGATCAGCAAGGAATATTCCCCGGTCTTCAACTCGGTTTGCAGCATCTTCATGTCCGCGGCCACGCGCACACGCCAGCCTTCCGAATCGAGCATCTGCCGAAGCGCGGTTCCGCTGTACGGGTCATCCTCAAACACAAGGATGCCGACCTGCGGAGCCAGCGGGGTGGGAGGGGTCGCCATCCCCGAAGTATAAGGGGCGGGAGTGTCAAGGTCACCGGCCACAAACTACTAGGGACCTAACGGGCACCTGTACGAAAGTACGGGCGGCGTTGGTGCCGCCGGCTGAAGGGAGTTTCAGGGTTTTGCGGCATCCGCGGGCTTGTCCAGTACGCATCCTTTTACCAGCAGTTTACCGTCGCCGTCTGGGGTGTCTTCCTGCAGGAACCCCGTGTCGCCCTTGCCCCACCAGAGGATCTTGCCGTCGGAGTAGCGGTTGCCGTCGGCCAAGCCCGTCTGGCGCATCATGTAGATGTGATCCTGGGTGCGGACTTTGGCGACGCTGTCGTGCACATAGACTGCGATTTTGGCGCCGCCCTCGCAGGTGTAATCGGACTGTTTCCACTTTATCGCCGGGCGCACGTTGTTCTTGGGGCCGGGCGTTGCGGCCTGCTTCTCAGGAGTGGCCTGTGCCGGATTTGCTTGTTGGCCGGAGGAGATTCCGCTGGTGAACAGACTCAATCCGGCCCACGTCAGCGAGACGCGCATGACCCAGGCGCGTACTGGTCTGCTAGTTCTCATGGCTCCCCCCAGTCACTTTGAGTTTAGCGCGACGTCTAGCCGGGCGGTTGCTTTTCCGTCCCAATTTTATTCCTACGCCCGGCCCTCCTTCACCTTCGTCATCTGCACGATGGGATGCCCAGTGCGGCCCGAGATTCGAAAGATCGGAGTCTCACGAATCACACGCGAAAGTGTCCCTATGTGTACAGAAATGGGACACCACAGCGCCTACTATGGTGCCGGTAGCGGGTAGGCCACGGGCATGAAGGCACCGCCACCCGTTACGCAAGAAGAGGAGAAAGTCTATGAACTTCCCGGAAATAGGCCCTATGCAAGTACTGATGGTCGTCGCCGTCATTCTACTGTTGTCCGCCGGCATCGCGATCTGGGCATTTGCCCGCAAGCGCAAGACACAAGCATTGCAAGCTAAGTTTGGCAGCGCGGAATATAACCGCACCGTCAGAGCCGGCACCAGCCGCCGTCAAGCGGAATCGTCCCTCGAAAAGCGCTCCGAGCGCGTCGACAATTTGCACATCCAACCGCTCGCGCCGGAGGATCGTGCACGGTTCATCGACTCCTGGGCCAAAGTTCAGGCGGGATTCGTTGACGGTCCCGGAAGCGCCGTAACGGAAGCCGACAAACTCTTGGGCGATGTGATGTCCACTCGCGGTTATCCGATGAGCGATTTTGAACAGCGCGCCGCGGATATCTCCGTTGACCACCCGCTGGTACTCGATAATTATCGGGCAGCTCATCAGGGTGCGATGCGCCAGACGCGCGGAGAGGCCAGCACCGAAGATTTGAGAAAAGCCATGATCCATTTTCGGACCCTGTTTGAAGAGTTGGTCCGCGAGCCGGAGGCGGCGCACTCCTAAGGCGCGGAAGTACCTTTGCCGGGATTCTAATTACAAGCGTATGGAAAATCGCTTCGGAATGGCGGACTTGGAATCTTTCCCAGGCCACCATCCGAAGACAGGAGAAACGAAATGGCAACCGCGAATCTGGGAAATACAATCAGCCCCGTGATCGCCCCGAAATGCGCCCACCCGGTTTGTTCTTGCCCGGCTAGCTCGGGGAAGTACTGCAGCGTCGAGTGTGAAGCCATGGAGAAGATGCCGGACATCGATTGCCGATGCAATCATTCGAACTGCAACGGCCACACCCACTGATCACCCGCCAAGGGCGGACGAGATCCGTATTTCTATTTAGAAAAGGAAGCTCCAAATGAAAATGCTCCGATTGTCTGCAAATATCCTTACGTTACTCGCGGCCGGAATTCTCTCCGGTTGCTCCGGCACAGCCGCGTCCCCCGATGTCGCCGCCAGTATTCGCAAGTCGCTCGACGAAGCCGGGTTCAAGGACGTCTCTGTCAGCCAGGATCGCGAAAAAGGCATTGTTACCCTTAGCGGAAAGGCCGTCAACGAAAACGACAAATCGCAGGCCGAGTCTCTTGCGAAGTCGCTCGCAGGCTCCCAGGTCGTTGCCGATCAAATTGCCGTGATTCCCATCGGTGCCGAAAGTGACGCCAAGGCAATGAACTCCGACCTGGATTCCGGCATCGAGAAAAATCTCGACGCCGCGCTCATCCAGAACAGGATGCACGACCTTGTGAAATATGCGGTTAAGAGCGCTGTCGTCACTCTGACGGGCGAAGTCAACTCCCAGCTCAAACGCGACCGCGCCGAAAAAGTCGCCGCCGGGGTGCCCAATGTCCGTCAGGTCGTGAACGACTTGCAGGTCAAGGATCAAAAAGCCAGTTCCTCACCGTACTGACAACGCTTTGGCTCCCCGCGCGGCAAGGCCCGGGTGCGCTGCCCGGTATTTGTGTGGATAATGTAGTGTGTGGCGCAACTACAAAACTTCCGTCCGAAAATCCTTCGCCCCGAGTGGCGGCATTTGAGCGTTCCGCTTCTGCTAGACTCGGCGCATGAGTAAGAGCCTTTTTTTTGTGGGCGTCATCCTGGCGGCCAGCGGGTTTGTTTCCCCGCCCTTCGCGCTGCTGGGTGGCCTCATCTATGGCCTGACCCTCGTTCACCCGTTTCACATCGAGAGCAAAAAACTCTCCAAATTTCTGCTGCAAGCTTCGGTCGTGGCTCTCGGCTTCGGCATGGATCTTCACGAAGTGCTGCGTGCAGGCAAATCCGGATTTGTTTACACGGCGCTGAGCATCACCGGCGCGATGCTCTTGGGGCTCGGCCTCGGCTACTTGATTCACGTACAGCAGAAGCCGTCCTTCCTGATCAGCGCGGGCACGGCCATCTGCGGAGGCAGCGCGATCGCCGCCGTCGGGCCCATCGCCCAGGCCAATGAAGAAGAGATGGCCGTATCGCTCGGAACGGTGTTCATCCTGAATTCCGTGGCGCTTTTCCTGTTCCCGGTAATCGGGCTGGCGTTGCACATGAGCCAGACGCAATTCGGCCTGTGGTCGGCGCTGGCGATTCACGACACCAGTTCCGTGGTCGGCGCAACCGCAAAATACGGTGCGCAAGCGCTCGCGGTCGGCACCACCATCAAGCTGGCCCGCGCCCTATGGATTGTGCCCCTCGCGGCAGTCACAGCGATTGTTCTGAAAAGCAAAGCCCGCATCCAGTGGCCCTGGTTCATCCTGCTCTTCTGCCTCGCGGCCCTCCTGAACACCCTGCTCCCCGCCTACACCGGCGCATTCGGCGCACTGAATCACCTCGGCCGAATCGGCTTGACCGTAACCCTCTTCCTGATCGGCACCAGCCTCAGCAAACAAACCCTAGCCAAAGTCGGTGTTCGCCCCCTCCTCCAGGGCCTAATCCTCTGGCTTATCGTCGGCACCACCACCCTCGCCCTCATCCTCACCAACTGGATCCACCTCTAACCGAAGCGACGAATGCAGCCGGTCCTCCCAAGCGCCGTAGGCGCGGCATAAATTAGCCCAGCGCGTAAGCGCTGGGTAGTTGATATATAAAGATATCCAGCGCCGGAGGTGCGACACGTGTCCCATACCTACGCTCAAAACGTGATTCACGTCGTATTCAGCACCAAAGATCGCCGCAAACTCATGCCGGCAGACTTTCGGCCGCAGATGTGGGCTTACGCGGCCGGCATTTGCAAAAAATTCGACATCCCTGTTCTCGCAATTGGAGGGACGGAAGATCACATTCATTTCCTAATTCAAATTCCCCCGACCCTGGCCGTGGCAAAGGCGGTTCAGGTAGATGAGAAACAT
>Ga0210406_10003931_pt1 | contig 16127 bp, 13 predicted proteins | sample IncBWC30MmetaG_FD_155454 | JGI IMG/M metagenome (GOLD analysis project Ga0210406, IMG submission 155454) | Forest soil microbial communities from Barre Woods Harvard Forest LTER site, Petersham, Massachusetts, United States - Inc-BW-C-30-M | ecosystem: Environmental > Terrestrial > Soil >... | reverse complement strand
CCCGTTGGCGTTCGACAAAAGAGCCGGGCAACATTTCGCGGAACAAACCGAGGCTGCGAACGAGTTTGCCGCGCAGTTCCAGGTCGGGATCGTGGGGTGGTTTCATATGACACCTATGATGGTGTCATAAACACGTAAAATCAAGTACCTTCGAAGATTCGCAAGAATGACGCAAACTGCGGCCGGAACGAAAACCCTTGCGGATAAACGGACTAGCCTCGGATCTCACCCCTACCTTGCGGAATCACTGCGGGAAGCATCGGGAAGCATGGTAACGATTCGAGGGGATTATTTGTACATGTGGAAGCTGACGGCAACTCCTATTTCAACTGCACGGGTTTGCCTTTCGTGCTTGCCGGTTCGAACTTCCACTGTCTGACGGCATCAATGGCCTTCGCATCGTAATAGTGGTTCAGGCTCTTCGACACGTCGACCCTGCGCCATCCTCGCCAACAACGATCCGCAAGATTGTCGAGCCGGGTTCCACACTCTGGTTGCCCTCTGTCTTATCCCCGGCGGAGTCTATGACGGGTACGGGACTTGACATCTTCCGAGGAGCCTCGACATCTCCACCGACGTGATAAATCTTGACCGGCCTTTCAACCTTGGCATCTGACGCGACGTCTACGGACTTATCTTGCAACGATTGGCTCGGATAAGAGTGTGCGGTTCGATGGCAAGAAAGCTAATACCAAGAAGAGCGAAATGCACGGCCCTCAAGCCTTTCATAAACCTTCACTCTTCCAAATTACTTGGTTGCCACAACCGGCTCCCTTACTCCGATCGCGGGCACGGTTCTTCCCACCACCGCGGCGATCTGGCGCACCTGCTTCATCAGTTCATCGAATTGATCGGGGAACAGCGACTGCGGGCCGTCGGAGAGCGCCTCATCCGGCTTGTGATGCACTTCCACCATCAATCCGTCTGCGCCTACGGCGACCGCCGCGCGCGACAGCGGAGTGACTTTGTTGCGCTTGCCGGTGCCGTGGCTGGGATCGACCAGAATGGGCAGATGACTGAGCCGCTGCACCGCCGGCACCAGGCTCAAATCGAGCGTGTTGCGGGTGTGGTCGGCAAACGTCCGTACGCCCCGCTCGCACAGCGCCACGTTGTAATTGCCTTCGCTCAAAATATATTCGGCCGCCATGAGGAATTCTTCCAGCGTGGCCGACATGCCGCGCTTCAGCAGCACCGGCTTGCGGGCGCGTCCGGCGCGTTTGAGCAGAGAAAAATTCTGCATGTTGCGCGCGCCGATCTGAATCACGTCGGCATACTCTTCCACCAGGTCGAGCGACTCGTTATCGATGGCTTCGGTGATGATCTTCAAGCCAAACTGCTGGCGGATTTCTGCCATGATCCGCAACCCTTCCTCTTCCAATCCTTGAAACGAGTAGGGAGAAGTGCGGGGCTTGTACGCGCCCCCGCGAAAGAATTGCGCTCCGGCACGGGCGACGCGCTCGGCCACGGTGAACGCCTGGTCGCGATTCTCGATGGCGCACGGCCCCGCAACAATCGCCAGTCCCGGGCCGCCAATCGTGGCATCAGTGCCGGCGAAACGGATGACCGTGTTGTCCTGCTTGACGTCGCGGCTGACCAGCTTGTAGGGCTTTGAGACCTTGATGACTTCCTGCACGCCGGGCATTTCCTCGAGCGTACCCTGCTCGACTTCGCCCTTGTTGCCGGTGATGCCGATGGCGGTGCGCTGCGCGCCCGGCATGGAATGCGCGCGATAACCCAGCTTCTCGATCTTCTGACAAACGGCGCGCACCTGCTCTTCCGTGGCTTGCGCCTGCATGACGACTAACATAATTTCACCCTGGGAATCGCATATGTAAGGACAGCCGCCTCGGCTGTCCCTCGAGAAGCCCTACTTTCTTAATGGCTAAGTTTACCGTTGCCAGCACCTGCACCGCAAATAGGGCGGCCCGTGAATCCAAGGAAAAGTAGCATGCATCCAAGGGAAGCGTATCCCGACTGTTTCAGTAAAGATCTACCAGGAGCGTTCCCCATGAAAGCAGCAGTCGTTCCGTCCGTTAACGGCAAATGGGAAGTGAAAGAGTGGCAGACGCCCAAGGCCGGTCCCAACCAAGTCGTCATCAAAATTCACGCCAGCGGCCTTTGCTATACCGATGTGCATATCACGCACGGCATGATCCCGACACAGTTTCCCCGAGTGCTCGGCCACGAACCGGTGGGAGAAATCGTGGAGGTCGGCCCCGGCGTAACCTCACGCAAAGTAGGCGACCGTGTCGGCGTCGGCTGGGTGCAGAAAGGCTGCGGACGCTGCGAGAGGTGTTTGCGCGGCCAAAAAGAACGGTGCCAGAACGCAATTTCCACCGGCATTGGCCTGCAGGGCAGTCACGCCGAATACATGCTGGCCTTCGCGGACGCGACCATGCTGATCCCCGACGCCCTGAGCTACGAGCAGGCCGCGCCAATTTTTTGCGCGGGATATACCGTGTGGAGCGGGCTTCGTATTGCCGATCCCAAGCCGCACGAGCGAGTGGCTGTCGTCGGCATCGGAGGACTCGGGCACTTGGCGCTGCAGTACGCCAAGGCCGCGGGTTTCGAGACGATTGCCGTGACAAAATCGAAAGACAAAGAAAAGATGATTCGCGACCTGGGAGCCGACGAGGTGGTAGAAAGCGGCGCCCAACTGCTGGCGTCCGGTGGCGCGGATGTGCTGCTTGGGACTTCCAACTCCTGGGCTGCGACCGCAGAGGCCGCGCAGGGCATGCGTCCCGACGGCCGAGTCGTGGTCATGGGCGCGTCGAACGAGCCTTTCGGCTTCAATATGGGAATGATGCTCACTCGCGTACGCATCATCGGCTCGAGCCAGAACGGTCCCGAGTTTCTGTACGAAGCGCTGGATTACGTCGCCAAAGGCAAAGTGAAGGTGGTAGCGGAAACCTACAAACTCGACGAAATCGGCAAAGCCTATGATCGCGTCGCCGAAGGCAAGGTGCGCTTCCGGGCAGTGATCACGATGAATTAAAGGGCGGAGTGAAGGTGCGGGGATGGGAGCCTTGGCCCGTCCCCGGAGAGTGAGAGCGAGGCGCCGTCCACATTCTAGTTATACTCTTGCCATGCCCCGCTCCCTGGCGCAAGAACAGGACATTCTCAAGCGGCCCGCGTCAAAGCGCCCGCCCCGCCTGACTTCTCGCCGCATCGGCATTCATACATCTTCCGCGGGCGGAGTGCAGAATGCCGCCGAGCGAGCGTATCGGCTGGGTGCGAACACATTCCAGATTTTTTCTTCCAGCCCGCGGCAGTGGGCCCCTTATGAGCTTGGCGAGTTGCAATGCAGGGAAATGAATCGGCTGCGCGCGGGTTATGATCTGAGGCCGCTGGTGATCCACACCAATTATCTGGTGAATCTAGCCAGCTCGAATGAACTCTTTCTGCAAAAATCGGTGGAGGCGTTTCGCGGCGAAGTGGAGCGAGCCCTCTCCCTGTGTGCGGAATATTTGGTCTTGCATCCGGGTTCGTTTCGCGGCGCGGATCGCGAGCAAGGATTGTTGCGGACCGCTGCTGCCATCGCCGCATCTACAGAAGGGCTCGACCTGGCAAAAGCCGGCTTGACCATTCTGATCGAGAACACGGCCGGCGCGGAATTCTCTCTCGGCGGAAGCTTCGAGCAAGTCGCGGAGGTGCTGGAGCGCTTGCGCGGAATGGTTCCGGTCGGCGCGTGCATCGATACTTGTCACACCCACGTTGCCGGCTACGACATTGTCAGTGAGGAGGGCATTTACCAGACGTTGCAACATCTCGATGCCACCGTTGGCCTGAATACCGTTAAGGTCTGGCACTGCAACGACGCGAAAGCCGCGTGTGGATCGAAACTGGATCGTCATCAGCACATTGGGAAGGGAAGTATCGGCAAAGAAACATTTCGCATTCTACTCAACGACCTTCGGCTGGCGCATGCCGCGTTCATCGCCGAGACGCCAATCGATATGCCCGGAGATGATCGAAGGAACGTTGATGCATTAAAGAAGCTGGTCGTAAAGACGTAGCTTGCTAGGTCTTGCGGGCGGCATTCTCGGAGGCTGGAGAGAGGTTCGAAGCGCCGTCTCTAGCCTCGTCGTTGTAGAATCTAAGTTTCAACTCTCGACCAGGTTCGCTTATGCCGCACGAAGAAGGATCGGACGCCACCTTGACGGAACGTCCTCACTCGGAACCAAATGACGAACGCTACGATGCCCAGCGCGTCGAACGCAAGTGGTTCGAGCGCTGGCAGCAGAATGCCGCGCTCTACGCTGCCGAGCCCGAAGCGGACCAGGCTAAACCCGCGAAGAAAAAATATTACGTCCTGGAGATGCTGCCCTATCCCTCGGGCGCGCTGCACATGGGACACGTGCGCAATTATTCCATCGGGGACGCGCTTGCCCGCTATATGTGGATGAACGGCTATAACGTTCTTCATCCCATGGGCTGGGATTCGTTCGGCTTGCCCGCGGAAAATGCGGCCATTCAGAACAATACACCGCCGCGACAATGGACGCTGGGCAACATTGCCAACATGAAGGCGCAGATGAAGCGCCTGGGCTTTGCTTATGACTGGTCGCGCGAGATCACTACCTGCCTGCCGGAATACTATCGCTGGAATCAATGGTTCTTCCTGAAGCTGTTCGAACAAGGCCTCGCTTATCGCAAGAAAAGCAAAGTGAACTGGTGCCCGAAATGCGCGACCGTGCTGGCCAACGAACAGGTCGTAAACGGTTGTTGCTGGCGCCACGAAGATACCGTGGTCGGGCAGCGCGAACTGGAGCAGTGGTTTGTGCGCACGACCAAGTATGCCGACGAATTGCTCCGCGGATTGGACAAGCTCGAAGGCTGGCCGGAAAAAGTACGCACCATGCAACGTAACTGGATCGGACGCAGCGAAGGTACCTTGGTTGATTTCAAGCTGGACGGCGCCAGTGGTGCCGCGGGCTCGGCCATCAGCGTGTTTACCACGCGTGTGGATACGATCTACGGCGCCACCTCGGTCCAACTTGCGCCCGAGCATCCGATCGTAAGAGATCTGGCGGCGACGAATGCTGGTCTCCGCGCCAAGGTAGACGGACTCATCGCCGAGCAACGTAAGGCGAAGGAAACAGGAGACATTGGCGAGATCGAGAAACACGGTGTTCCCACGGGACGCTATGCCATCAATCCATTCAACGGTGAGAAGGTGCCGGTCTGGGTCGCGAATTATATTTTGATGGATTATGGCACCGGGGCCATCATGAGCGTGCCGGCGCACGATGAGCGCGATTACGAGTTTGCGCAAAAGTATAAGCTGGAGATCCGCCTCGTCGTCGTTCCAGTGGTAAACGATCCGGAAGAAACCGTAGCGGAACCGCCTTTGCCGTTTGTGTCGCATGCGGGCAGCCTGATCAACTCCGGGCGCTATAGCGGTTTGGCCTGCGATGACGCGATCAAGAAGATGTCGGCATACGCTGAAGAGAAAAAGTTCGGCAAAGCCACGGTTACCTATCGTCTGAAGGATTGGGGGATTTCCCGGCAGCGCTACTGGGGCACGCCCATTCCGATGCTCTATTGCGAAAAAGACGGCATCGTCGCCGTGCCCGAAAAAGATTTGCCAGTGATCTTGCCGGAGAACGTCGACATCACCCTCACCGGCGGATCGCCGCTCAGCCGCGTGCCGGAATTCGTCAACGCCATCTGCCCCAAGTGCGGCGGCCCGGCGCGCCGCGAGACCGACACCATGGACACGTTCGTCGACTCGTCTTGGTATTTCTATCGCTACACCGATGCGCAGAACGACCGCGCGCCGTTCGACGGCAAGACTGCGCAATACTGGTTTCCGATTGATCAGTACATCGGCGGCGTCGAACATGCCATCTTGCACCTCATCTATTCGCGTTTCTGGACGAAATTCATGCGCGACCTGGGCATGGTTAGCAACGACGAGCCTGCCGATCGTTTGTTCACGCAAGGGATGGTGATCAAAGATGGCGCCAAGATGTCGAAGAGCCTCGGCAACGTGGTCTCGCCCGACGAGATGGTCGCGCGCTACGGAGCCGACGCCGCACGGCTTTACAGTCTGTTCGCCGCGCCGCCCGACCGCGATCTCGACTGGCAGGACTCCGGCATCGAAGGCATTCAACGATTTCTGGGGCGCGTGTATCGGTTCGTGGTCCGCCACGCGGAACCGAATCACCCCAATTGGCGCAAACCCGTGCCGGGGGACTTGCCGCCGCCAGCGCGCTCTATCCAGCGCAAGCTGCATCAGACGATCAAGCGTGTCAGCGACGATTTTCAGGGGCGCTGGCACTTCAACACCTGCATCTCCGCCATCATGGAACTGGTGAACGTCTTGTACGGTGCGGAAGATGCGATCGCCAAGAACGAGATTCCAGGGCCCTTCCTGGCCCAGGTGGAGCGTAATCTCGTCTTGCTGCTGGGCCCCTTCGCGCCCTATCTTGCCCACGAACTCTGGGAGATGCTGGGCGAGGAAGGGAACCTGCTGAAGGCGCCTTGGCCGAAGTACGACGCGACTTTGGCCAAAGAAGAGGAACTCGAGATTCCGGTGCAGGTCAATGGCAAGCTGCGCAGCCGTATCGTCGTGCCGGCGGATGCCAGGGAAGAGACGATTCTCGAACGGGCGCTCGCCGACGAGAAAGTGCAGGCAGCAATTGCCGGCAAGCAAATCGTGAAAAAGATCTACGTCCCCGGCAAGTTGGTCAATGTGGTCGTGAAGTAAAAAAGAAGCGAAAATGACTTCCTGGTCGGATGAGTTATCCTAAGCACTCATGCCCATATCGCCCACAGCGGAAGGATTTCGCGCGGCTTTCCGCCGTCCGTCGCTGACGCTGGCAGAAATCATGTGGCGCTGGATTGTTGGCGCAACCGCCGCAACGCTGGCCGTTTTCGGGTTCTTCGAATATCTCGACACCCTGCCCGTGACCAACGGCGAACTGCTTTTTCTGCGGACCCGCCATCCCTATCTGGTCGGAGAAGCGATTGCTCACATCCTCCGCGGAAGTCTGAACCGGGTTGCGATGGGCGGTCTGGTTGCGGGGTTGATGCTGACGGTTCTGTGGATCATCACGGCATCGGTGGGCCGGGTTGCCACGGTGAGCGGCCTGCTGGACTATTTTCGCAGAGATGTGGTTCGCACAGAACCGGCGGGCGGCATTTCAGACGATGATGAGAGAGAGGTTGCAAGCGAGGTCTCTACGAAAGAGGCATTCCCGGCTTTGCTTCGTCTCAGTTTTTTGCGGGCCGCCGTTGCCCTGGCCGCGATCTTCGGCCTCCTGGGTGCGGTGATCGTGGCCGGGTTTGCCTCGCCTGACGCCCATCCGGAACCTGGACTGGCTTTTTCTCTCTTTCTTCCTTTGGCGGGACTGATCTGCTACCTGGGGTGGGCACTCAACTGGCTGCTGTCATTGGCAGGCATGTTCGCCGTCCGCGACGATGCCGACACAGTGAGCGCGATCGCCTCCGCCGTGGCTTTGTGCCGCGAACGTACCGCCGCCGTCTTCGCAGTCAGCACTTGGACAGGGCTGGCGCACCTGGTCGCGTTGGTTGGAGCGTTCACGTTTGCCTCCATGCCGCTGGGATTCGCCGGCGTCGTGCCGGGGCGGTGGGTGGTTGCGGGAATGCTTCTTGTAACCCTGGCGTACTTTGCCTTCGCCGATTGGCTCTATATGGCGCGTCTGGCTGGATATGTCTGCATCGTGGAAACGCCGCAGGCATTGCTGGCACCCTTGCCGCCCGCTCCGTCGCTCCGGCCCAGACCGCAGGTCCAGACAAGGATCCAGACTTCCATCGACCGTGACGAACGGATTCTAAGCGACGTGCCAAATCTCGCCGTGGAGATGTAACTTGTTGGGTCGCGGCATGCGTCGTTTCGAATGATGGCGAGAGAGACGTTGGCAGGCAACGTCTCGGCGAACTGATCTCGTCACGGTCGTCAGGGTCGTCAGGGCCCATCGCTTTACACCTTCTCCCCAATCTGAGAAACTCATTCGTGGAAAAAGAATCCCGGCAGAAGCAATCTCCGCTCGACCCGTCTTCCCTCGGCCCAAGCATTGTCATCCTCGACTTTGGCGCGCAGTATACCCAGCTCATCGCGCGCCGCATCCGCGAACAGAATGTCTTCTCGGTTGTGCTGCCCTGCACGGCGGAACTCGACGAGGTCAAAAGCTACGCGCCCCTCGGCATTATTCTTTCCGGAGCGCCCTGGTCGGTCTATGACAAAAACGCTCCGCCGGCTGACGCGCGCCTCTTCGAACTGGGCCTGCCGGTGCTTGGCATCTGTTATGGATTGCAATTCATGGTGCACACGTTGGGAGGCAAGGTGCGTCCCGCCGACAAGCGTGAGTACGGGCACGCGGAAATCGATATCGTTTCGGATTCGATTCTTTTTCAGGGACTGGCCAAAAAACTTGCAGTGTGGATGTCGCATGGCGACGAAGCGCTGGAACTGCCGCCTGGTTTTGAGCTGATGGCGAAAACTCATTTCGCCGTGGCCGGCATTCAGAACACGGCGAAAAAATGGTATGCGGTCCAGTTTCATCCCGAAGTCCACCACACGCCGCAGGGCACGCAGATGCTGAAGAATTTCATCTTCCAGATTTGCGGCGCGAAACCTGCATGGACTCCGCAGCGCTTCATCGATTCGACGATCGAGCGGGTAAAACGGCAGGTGGGGAGCGGACGGGCCATTTGCGCGCTTTCGGGCGGCGTGGATTCGTCCGTCGCAGCAGTATTAATCGATCGCGCTCTGCGCGACGCCAAGGGAAAGTCGCGCCTGACTTCGGTCTTCGTGAACAATGGCGTGCTGCGCAAGAACGAATTCGAAAAAGTGCAGAAAGTACTGCGGGACAAGCTCAACCTGCATGTGGTTGCCATCGACGCGAGCGATCGCTTTCTTAGCAAACTGAAGGGCGTGAGCGATCCCGAAAAAAAGCGCAAGATCATCGGTAACGAATTCATCAAGGTATTCGAGAAGGAGGCCCGCCGCATCGAGAAGACCGAAGGCAAGGTCAAATGGCTGGTGCAGGGCACGCTCTATCCCGACGTGATTGAGTCGCGCTCGGTGCGAGGCCCGTCGCAGGTGATCAAGTCGCATCACAATGTCGGTGGCCTGCCCGAAAAAATGAAGCTCAAACTCATCGAGCCGCTGAAAGATTTATTCAAGGACGAAGTCCGTAAGATCGGTCGCGACCTCGGCATGCCGGAAGAAATCCTGCAGCGCCAGCCGTTTCCTGGTCCCGGCCTGGCGGTGCGCGTACTGGGAGAAGTCACTCCCGAACGCCTGGCGCTGCTCCGGGAGTGCGACGACATTGTGGGCAGCGAAATCAAGGAGGCTGGCCTGTACACGAAGATCTGGCAATCGTTCGCCGTGCTGCTGCCAGTGATGTCGGTGGGGGTGATGGGTGACATGCGGACCTACGCCTATACCTGCGCGATCCGCGCCGTCAGCTCCGAAGACGGCATGACCGCCGACTGGGTAGCGCTGCCGCACGAAGTGCTGAAGACGATCTCCACGCGGATTGTGAATGAAGTAAAGGGCGTGAACCGCGTGGTCTATGACGTCACCTCCAAGCCGCCGGGGACCATTGAGTGGGAGTAGCAGCTTCTGGCTGCGAGCTTCGGAAGAGCGTGCGAATCTTCATTGGTCCCGGTGAACCGTCTCAATCGAGAATGCGGGCAGACATACTGCGATGTATTCCGCGCCGCCGTCCTGCGGCGTGGAGTAGCGGACCCATTCGCCGGCGTGGGCGATGACCGCTTGTCCGGCGGCCACGTCGAGCGTGCCGGTGGTTCCATTCGCACCTCGGTGCTCGACGCGCAAGGTTCCTTTTAGGACGATCGTGAATTCGTCGAACTCGGGAGTCTGACCGGGTTCGAGCCATCCCTGGGGGCTGCGCATGTGAGCGACGCTGGCGGCAGACGTCTTGGTAGTTACCCGTCCGACGTATTCGTCGATGAGTTTGGGCTGGTTGCCGGCGGAGGGAATGCGCGTGGCTTGCGGAATCAATGTTGGCATGGCTTGGACTTTGGATCTCGGCTTCTCGAGACCTCATCGGGGTAACAAAAGATTTTACCGCAGGGGTAACGAACTAGACCCGAAAGCTGTCAGGGAGCTACATCTCTAACTCTAACGGGGGCGTCGCCGCGCGCGATAAGTCTGTGGAAAACCGAAGAGTCGAATCTTCGGTTTTCCACTCCGATTTTATGGGCAGGGATACGGCGTGCTGGGGGTTGGCGGTGTGCCGGGGATCGTCGTTGAAGGTCCTGGCACGCCATCAGGCCCCGGAGGTCCTGGGATCACAGTATCCGGTGTTCCCGGGCTGCCGGGGGTGAAACAGGTATGGTTCAGCGCACCGGTGTTTGGGAACTGGGGCGCTACCGGACGCCTGGCGACGGGCTGCAGGGCTACCGGCTGCTGCGCAGAATCTCGAACTGCGTCGGCGACTGGAGGTTCCTCCAGGGACAGAGGTTGCCGCAGGATCATTTCCACCGGTGTTCCAACGTCGAGGAAAAAATTGTGAGAGCCGGCGAGCAGCACCAGCGACGCCACGAAACCGACAGCACCGCCGACTGCCGCACCGATGACGGTGCTTTCCCCCTTGTTGGGCGGAACGCTTAGGCTGGACGAAATACAGAATGGCGGTGGTCCGGTGCAGCCGGGCGGGAGCGAGCTGGTAATTGTACTGTTTTGCGAACTGGCGACGGAGTGACCAATCAGTGCGCCCAGGCCGGCGCCAGCTGCGGGCAGGGTAACGAAGGCAATCATCCTGCTCGGGCCCGGATCTTTCACTGCGTAGCCCTCGTCGCTTTCGAGCGTCACCGGGCCAGCAATCGGAGCGACGTAACCGTCCGGGAAGGTTATCGACATGGATTGAAGATGTAGTTCCGCGCGCCCGCCCCGACGCTGGAGCTTGTCGACCGTACCTTGGACAAATGTGCCGGGCGGAATCACCATCTGGTTGCCGGAATTGACCGGAGAAGTGATCTGGGCATAGAGGTCGTCCCCGCGATGCATGGATCTGCTCTGAATATCGTGCGTGAGCACAAGAGCAATTCTGGTACCCGCGGGAAGCGTTACTGGAGGTGATTTGGCCGGGGGTTGAGCGCCGGTCTCTGCCTCCGGGGTTGAAGGGGGTTGGGGTGGAGCTTGAGCATTATCTTGCGCCACGCAGGTGAGGGCGAAAAGAAGTGCAGTGAATGCGGTGAGAGTTTTTCTCGCGCTTGTTCCGGCCAGAATCAGAAAGGTCGAAACGGGGTAACGGCTGGTGGATACCATTTGCTACCTCCTGTCGAAAGCCTGTTAGGCGAAGCTTTCGATCTCGTAGACCTCGGAAGCGGATGCGCTCCCGCTTGCTTAGACCCGCCTGTTAGCAGAAAGTATCGTCTTTGTGGGTAAAGGTTTGCATAAAGAAAGTAGTGATTTGTAAACATGGCCGCGGGATACCGGTTTTGAGAGAAATTCGTATCAGCGTGCATCCGTCGTAGAGCCATGGCTTGCCGCGTCTTGGCGGCATGGAGCAAGGCATTGTCTTGGTCGCGCAAAATCTGATGCCATGCTGCCAGAGCCGTTGCAAGCAACGTCTCTAGGAAACTTTTTCTGCTACCCAGCGCGAGACGGCGGTGACTATTTTGCGCGGCGTGAAGCGTACCGATTGCGCCACGATCCAGTTGTGCAGGCCACAGATGGCGAGGGTGCGTCCTTGCATCAGGGCGCGATAGCCCTGGCGAGCGACCTCCTCGGCTGGCATGGCACCGACCTTCTTGAACAGGCGCGAATTCGCTATTCCAGCGCGTTTCGCGAAGCCGGTGTGAGTTGCGCCGGGACAGAAACATGTCACGGTTACGCCCGAACCACGCAGTTCGTTGGCGATCGCTTCGGAGAACGATAGAACGTACGCCTTGGTCGCGTAGTAGACGGCCATCAGCGGACCGGGCTGGAAAGCCGCGGTGGAGGCCACATTCATGATGCGGCCGCTGCGGCGTTCGAACATTGCTGGCAGGAAAAGACGAGTCAGTTCGGTGAGCGCGGTGATGTTGAGGTGGATCTGGCCGAGGATTTCTTCCTCGGGCATTGTCGCGAATTCCCCGTAGGCGCCGAAACCGGCGTTGTTGATGAGGACGTCGATGGGAGTGGCCTCGCTTTGAAGCCGGTCGAAGAGAAACTTTGGAGCCAGTGGCGTGGCCAGATCGAGTGCAATGGTCTTCACTCTGACACCGTGCGCTTGCAGTTCGGTCGCGACTTGCGTGAGTTTGTCGGCGCTGCGAGCGACTAACACTACGTTGTGATGGTCGCGGGCGAAGAGTTTGGCTAGCTCGTATCCAATTCCGCCCGAGGCGCCGGTAATGAGAGTGGTCATCCGGCTATTTTAGCGTCTCGGGGCAGTGCGTTTGAGGAACTCGAGGCAAGTCAGAAGCCAGAGGGTCGGAAGTCAAAATCCCCATCCCAAGGTGGCCAAGGCGCGACGTTGGGATGGGGCACCCCATCTCAAATCTTGGTAGCAACTTCTATGCGTGTACCAACTCCACGCCGTAGATGGAGTGCCAACTGGTCGCGGCCTTTAGTTTGTCGTTGACGTTGTGGATGTTTTTGACGCCTTCGGTTTCGAGCCACTTGCGGAAGGCAGCTGCGCCTTGCTTGGCGTAGATGGGGATGCCTTCTTTCCAGGTAGCGCGGCCGCAGAGGACGCCGTTGAACTTCACGCCCGATTCTCCGGCAAGTTCCAGGGTCTCGCTGAACTCGGCATTGCTTACCCCGGCCGACAAATAAATGAACGGCTTGGTGGCGACATTGGCGGCTTTGTGGAACAGGTCGATCGCTTCTTTCTTGCTGTAGGCTTTTTGTCCCCCGAACGACTTGGTGCCTTCGACGAACTTCATGTTTACCGGTACTTCCACCTTGAGCACGTCGACTCCGTAGCGGTCTTTGCTGAATTCGCGCATGCTTTCGGTGACGATGTGCGGTTTCTTCTTGGCGTAGTCCAGGCCTTTCTCGTCCGCCCCCTCCTGGTAGCCGACAAATTCCAGGAAATAGGGGATGTCGTTGGCGCGGCACTCGTCTCCGATGCGCTCCACCCAGGCGTGCTTCTGGTCGTTGACGTTCTTGGGATCGTCGGGAGTGTAGTAAAGCAGAATCTTTACGCAGTCGGCTCCGGCTTCTTTCAGGCGGCGAGCCGACCAGTGGTCGAGCAGATCGCCCAGGCGCCCGGGCCCGGTTTTATCGTAGCCCGTCTTTTCATAGGCGAGCAGCAGGCCGGCATTTTTGGCGCGGCGCTTGGAGGCGGGAAGACCCCACTCGGGATCGAGCAGGATGGCGGTGGCGTGAGGGGTGAGAACCTCGCTGACCAGGGTTTTGAATTCTTCCATCATGGCGTCGGTTACTTCGCCGCCCTTTTCCTTGGCCAGCGATTTTTGCAGGGAGCCGCGCTGATCCATGGCGGCGGCGGCGATGATGCCGCGTTCGTTCGAGACTTTCTTGAGGCCCGCAAGTTTGCCGGGTGTGATTTTCATAGGATCCTCCAGAATTGCAGAATCAGAATTGCACAATGAAGACGAGTGTGCGGAACGGATCATTGTAAACCAAGGGGAGGAAAGACGGGTTGCGTCTTGGGTGTCAACTTTCGGGAATCCCGAGTTTAGGGGGCACGTCAAGCGGCTATTTCGGCACTTGACCGTGTGAAGGCAAAGTAGGTAATATAACTACTTGGGGACTAATCATTAATCATTAATCATTAATCATGGAAAAGGCCATCACAGCAGCCGATGCGAACCGGAAGTTCTCACAAGTATTAAGGGAAGTCAGGGAGGGGCAGAGCTACGTGGTGACCAGCCACGGAAGAGCCGTTGCTCGCATAGCACCGTTTAAGGAGGATCGCGCGGCAAGCAATGCTCGATCTTCTCTTTTGAACCGCTTGCGCTCGGAACGTGTCGTCCGGGTTGGGCGCTGGAAACGCGACGAGTTATATGACTAGCCGATGCCGTGCCAGGCGTGGAGTGGACGTGCCGTGAGAGTAGCGCTTGATACTAACGTCCTGGCTTATGCAGAAGGCGTAAACGGCGCGTCAAGGCGGAAGATCGCTCTCGAGATGATCGGAAAGTTGCCCGTGGAGGCAACACTCCTGCCGGTGCAGGCCTTGGGGGAACTTTTCCACGTGTTAGTGCGGAAGGCGGGAAGGTCGCCGGAACGGGCGAGGACTGCCATTCTAAGCTGGCAGGATACGTTTCCGTTAATCGAGACGTCGCCGGCAGTCCTGCTCGCTGGGCTGGAGTTGGCAGCGAACCATCGTTTCGGAATTTGGGACGCGATCATCCTCGCCGCGGCGGCGGCCGCGGGCTGCCGGTTGCTTCTCTCAGAAGACATGCAGTCTGGGTTTACGTGGAGCGGCGTGACCGTGACCAATCCGTTTTCGCCCACCCGTCATGAACTATTGGCGACATGGCTGGGCGGTTGAATCGTCTGGCGTCCGCCTCGTAAAATCCGTTTCTAAACAACATTAATCATGTCCATCGCAAGCATTAATCCCGCCACCGGAGAAGTAGTCAAAACATTCCAGGCGCTTTCAGACGCCGAGATCGAGAAAAAGCTGCAGCTTGCCGTCAGCGCGTTTAAGGCTGAGCGGAAGACGCCGTTTGGCGTGCGCGCGAAGCGCATGCTGAAGGCGGCTGAGATTCTGGAACGCGACAAGGACAAGTTCGCTCACCTCATGACGCTGGAGATGGGCAAGCCCTACAAGGCGGCCGTGGCTGAAGCGGTGAAGTGTACGACTGCATGCCGCTATTATGCCGAGAATACGGAGCGGTTTCTGGCGGACGAAGTAGTGGAGACTGGGGCGAAGAAGAGCTTCGTGCGATATCTGCCGATCGGGCCGGTTCTGGCGGTTATGCCGTGGAATTTTCCCTTCTGGCAGGTCATTCGATTTGCGGCGCCGGCGCTGATGGCTGGAAATGTTGGACTGCTGAAGCATGCGTCGAATGTGCCGCAGTGCGCACTGGCCATTGAGAGCATTTTTCTGGAGGCAGGTTTTCCTGAAGGCGTCTTTCAGACGCTGCTGATCGGTTCGGCGCAGGTGGATGCGCTGTTGAACGATCCGCGGGTGGTGGCGGCGACGCTTACCGGCAGCGAGCAGGCGGGGATTCAGGTGGGCGTGGGAGCGGCGAAGCGGATCAAGAAAGTTGTGCTGGAGTTGGGCGGGAGCGATCCGTTCATTGTGATGCCGAGTGCTGATCTGGATGCTGCCGTGAAGACTGCGGTGGAGGCGCGAGTCATCAATAACGGGCAGTCTTGCATTGCCGCGAAGCGGTTCATCGTTGCCGAGTCGATAGCGGCGGAGTTTGAGCGCAAGTTTGTGGAGCGCATGGAGAGTCTGAAGATCGGCGATCCGTTTGACGAGAAGACTGAGCTTGGTCCGCTGGCTACGGCGGATGCTGTGACTTCGCTCGATGCCGACGTGCAGAAAACGGTGAAGGCGGGAGCGAAGCTGCTGACTGGCGGACATCCGCTGAAGGGAAAAGGAAATTTCTATGCGCCCACGGTATTGACCAACATTCCGAAAGATTCGCCCGCTTATGGCGAGGAACTCTTCGGGCCGGTGGCGTCGATTTTCCGGGCGAAGGATCAGGATGAGGCGATTCGCATTGCCAACGACGTGCGCTTTGGCCTGGGGGCGAGCGCGTGGACGAACGATGACAAAGAGCGCGAGCGTTTCATCAACGAACTGGAAGCGGGGATGGTCTTCATCAACAAGATGGTCGCTTCAGATCCGCGCATTCCGTTTGGTGGGGTGAAGGCATCGGGGCACGGGCGCGAGTTGGGAGCGCTGGGGATTCGCGAATTTGTGAATGCCAAGACGGTTTGGATCGCGTGAGGGCAGCGTCTGCTGCATTAATTCTCAACGAGGGCATGGCCTGATAAACGCCATTTGGCTCACTGCGCTGGTGAGAAAGACCATTCCAAACAGGACGATTCTCACAGCACGCAGGGTTCGCATGGATACTTCGCGGCCAGGCATTTTTCAGTCCCCCCGTAGGATTAATGCTGTCGTGTCCAAAGCGACGTTACCACGAGTACGTTGGCGTGAGAGAGGTAACTGTTGCGCGCCTATTGCCTGAGCGTCAGCGCTTGCAGGACGGCCTGTTGCTTG
>Ga0210406_10003930_pt1 | contig 16129 bp, 17 predicted proteins | sample IncBWC30MmetaG_FD_155454 | JGI IMG/M metagenome (GOLD analysis project Ga0210406, IMG submission 155454) | Forest soil microbial communities from Barre Woods Harvard Forest LTER site, Petersham, Massachusetts, United States - Inc-BW-C-30-M | ecosystem: Environmental > Terrestrial > Soil >... | reverse complement strand
TTGCGCATCTTTCACGTTGCCGGCGAAACCGGAGTGATGCACGCGAACGCGCGTGCCAGTTCCCTCTTTTCCTAGCTCAAAGCGGACCAGTGTCTTGGGTCCAGTCTGGTAGCTGCCTTGCCAGGTGTGCACCAGAAGGCGGGGAGGATCCACCTCAACATATTCGCCTTCGACGTGGAACGGCTTGCCGTCCTCGCCGACGCCGTCGGAGCGCCACTTGCCGCCCGGGCGGACATCGGCTTGCAACTTGGTCACGCGATACATGCCCTTCTCACCCCACCACTGCACAAGCTGGCGGGGATCTACGAGAGCATTGAAGACGCGATCGGGCGGAGCGGCGATGAAGACATCGACTTGAACGGTGTCTTGATCGGGAGTGGTTAGGGCGGCGGTTGTCATGACTTTGATTTCTCCACAAAGGTTTTGAGGCTGCTGAGAACGCCGGGCCAGCCGTTCGCGTAGTCGTTGCGGCAGACTTCTTCGGTGGCGAGACCGGAGTGAGTGACTTTGATGTGCGTGCCGGTGGGCGTGGGCGTCAGGGCATAACGAACGATAGTCTTGAGCTGCTTGTCGTCATGCCAGTTCCCTATCCAGGTATAAGCGAGCACGCGGGGTGGATCGAATTCGAGAATCTCGCCCTGGCAGTCAAATTCGGTCACACCGTTGACCGCATGCGTGGCCTCCCCGGTGTGGTAGTGGTACTGACCGCCCTTGCGCGGGTCGAGTTTCCAGAACTTCACGGGGCACGACGCGTCGCCGCTGAACCAGCGCGTGAGCTGCGCCTCGTCGATGAGCGCTTGAAAGACGCGCTCGGGAGGAGCCGCGATGTCGATCTCGCAAGTGACCGCGTCAAGGTTCGGACTGATGACGGATTGGGGCATGGTTGCTTTCGACATGGCGGCTCCTCCGGAGTAAGTGAGAGTTACTTCTTGCTGGCCATGGTGTCGGTGCGAGTGAGAGTGAAAACTTCCACCATCGTCTTGCCATGGTCGACGAAGGTCCATTCTTCGTTGTGATGGTCGGCGTCGGGCATGGTGAAGACGACCTTCTGCATGTGGCCGGCATCGGGCGTCTGGAGATTGGTGGCATCGACATAATTGAAGGTGATCGATTTACCGTCGGGCGAAAGTGATGCGCTCATGCGCGGCTGGTTCCCGGTGCTGCAGTAGTGCGTCATGAGGAGGCGATCATTGTCGACGTGGATCATGGAGACCATGTCGTGCGCGTGTTCGCCTTCGATCTCGCTCAAGATGGCGGAGCCGCCGGCGGTTTCTCGGAAGGTAATCTTTAACGGTTCACCCTGACTGTTCTTGCCCGTCCAGGTGCCGTCCAAGGTCTTGATTTGATCAAGCGTTTGGCGAGCGCCGGACTGGGCGAAGGTCAGGGTGGCGAGTAGCGTGACGGTGATTGCGGTGTAGATGGCTTTCATTTCGTATTTCTCCTCTGGAGGATGCTGCCGCATCCTCGGAATTATTGGTCTGACTTCTTGACTCGGGGCCTGTGGGGTTTTGCGGGACCGAAGGACGGTGACGGAGTCTTCTCTCCCGCAGTTTCTTTCTCGTATTCGGCTTCGACGAAAGCTTTCAAGTTCGCCAAGTTTTGCGTCCAGAAGGTTCGGTATTGCTCGAGCCAGTTGTCAACGGCACGCAGTGGCTGGGGATTCAATTGGTAGACGCGCAGACGGCCTTCGCGGCGTTCGTGCACCAGATGAGCACGGCGCAAAAGGCGAAGATGCTTCGAGATCGCGGGCCGAGAGATGGGGAACTCCTGCGCGATGCGGCCGGCTGGCTGGCTGCCGCGCCGAAGCAGGTCGAGCACGGCGCGTCTGGTCGGATCGGCGAGGGCGTTGAACGTGGCTTCCGATGAATATGTAACCGATCGGTTCCGCATAATGCGTAACTGTACGGTTACACGTCCGGAGATGTCAAGGAAAAAGTTTGGGGGCCAGGTGCTCGATCGAAGATTCTCGAGCATCCCTTTGGGTTCTCCTAATTTCTCAACAATCTCCTCTGTCCGGTTGCAATTGCTCGATCGGATAGACTCCACAGGGGATTTTCCGCGGCGGAGATATTAAATCTGCCATCCTCACTCCACTGGATCGGATGATATTCAGGCTCAATCTTCGGCAAAGGGCTCGGATCCCCTCCGTCGGCAAGATAAAAAGAGTACTCGCCGTCGTTCGGTCCCTCGGCAAGGATCTGAGTTCCATTCGGGGAGATCAGGAATCCAACAACTCCTTCAGGAGTGAGTGGATCTTGATCACCGGGCACTCTCCTGCCAAACCGTTCCGCGCCTATATCCAAACACCTGATGAAATCGCGCCAAGGATTTGGGGGGAAGTTGGCCAGTCTTCGATCAATGAGTGTGATCGCGAATTTCAACAGTTGAGACCGTTCGTTGAAGTCTCGTCAACTGTCCCGGTTTGCCGAGTTGACCACCCTGATTATGTTCGGAACCGCGATTACGCCCAAAGGTCAAGAGCCCGCTCCCATCCGTACGGACGGGAGCGGACTCGACCGCAATCATCTCTCCGACTATTCCTCGCACATCTACGGCAGGACAATCACCAATCCTGTCATACCCAAATTGTCGTGAAGGGCGCACTTGTAGGGAAACATGCCCGTATGGGGAAACGTGACTCGGAATCGCGTAACCCCCAAGGGTGTGATAGGAAGAAACACTTGGTCTTGCGGTGACGTACCAATGAGCCCGGAGTGAACGTTATCCGCGCCGGAATTCACGATGCCGTGCAGCGCGCCGTCCGGATCTGGCGTCGCGTTCACCGGGGGGACGGGATTCATCGGCTCCACGCCAAAGGTGATGGTGTGCCGCGTGACCGCGTCGAAATTCGTCCACTCCACGGTTTCCCCGGCATGGATCACTTTGGTAGGTTCCATGAAACGCATGACGGATGCGGTCTGCGAACCTCCGCCGTTGGCAACAATTTCGCCTAGACCGGCGGCCACGGCCTTGCGGTTAGCTGCGTGTCGATGCTTGAGGTCTTCGGTCGCGTCTAAGAGAAGCGCATTCAGTTCCTCACTCGCCAGCGAATCATAGAAGTGCTGGGCATGGGGAAGAGGCAGGGACAGATCAAGCACATGGACTACTCCGGTCATATTCGAATGAACCAGACAGACCAGCTTGAAGTTGCCGGCAACGGGGAAAGTGACGGTAAAGGTTTGCCCCTTGGTGAGCGGAGGAGTGGTCACACAGGTCGACCCGTCGAAGGTGGCCGTTCCGCCGGTCGTGAAGCCGGGACATCCCACCTGGAAAGGCTGGCGAATCTGGCGGCCGTCAGGAAGCTCACGGTGTGGATCTCGTCAACGTTGAATGTCCATGTGATGCTGTCGCCGGCGTGAATCCAGATTTCGTTCGGAAGAAACGCCAGGGCCTGATTTCCCATGGCATTCCGTTGAGCTCCTACAGTTGCTTGCCACTGGGCCAGTACGATCTGTGGAAGGATCAAGAAAGTAAGCGCGAGCATCCAGCGGATGCCCGAAAGTCGATGCGAACGGAAAGCATTCATTTGATCTCCCTATCCATGCAGTGTTTTCAATCAATGTTTCTCCAGAAGGGAATCTGCTACCGCACCCTGAGTTTCTCTGGCGGTTTCATCGTCTTGGGGTTGACGAGGATGCACCAGTCCAGAGCACGGAGTTCGACCTCCTCTGAAGGAACAACGAGGCCTTGTCAGATTTCGCAGGAAACCGTCACCCGACTGGGCGCGGCGGAAAAATGCTAGAGCGGACTGGCTAAGAGTACTCCTCTTTGCGTCCACCTGTTCCGAAATAGTGCTTTGGCCAGGATTTTGTGAGAGTGTTCCTCGTTAGACGATCATCGTGCCGTGCTGGGATTAAATAACCACAACAGTCTGTTCGGTCGAAATTGAGGACGTCCTTGATCAACCCTTTTCCCCGTTACTGTTTCTAACAGGCGACTCCGCTCATTGACCCGCCGAGCGCCCTTTCCGCGTCGCCTTTTGTCGTCAATCAGTGCGATGGCGATCTTTCGCCGAGAGTCGGGCCGGAGGGGGCGACCGTAGACTATTGAGTTGGATCACACTTGTCGCATAACGGAAAGGTGATATGCCAACTCTCGCCAGTGTGCCATGAAGTTAGCGTGGCGCGGCGCTGTTCCATGAGAGAACCACAATTCGGGCAGTCCGTGATTTGGGGAAGCTTACGTACGGTGTCAATGAACTCTCTGGGGGTGGGCTTATCTACTCGGTCGGGTGCCATGGTGGGCTCCTTGCTTCTGTCAGATTTCGCAGGGAACCATCATCCAGAGGCCGCGGCGGAGGGACGCTAAAAGAGACAATTCAAGTCTACTCTGTTTTCTTCTCGGCTGTTGAAATCAGACGATTCACTCATTAACTTGACGCGCGGGTGATGACGTCCACGAACAGCGCAGGGGCCGCAGCAAGCCTTGCGTTGACGGGGATCGGGGTGAATAACTAGTAGACCAGGGACGGGGGTGGGATTCTTCCCAACATTTGGATGAAGAATGGGGAGAGCGCCGGGCACTCTCCCCAAACTTCTTTCACCGCATGAGTTAGGCTTAGGTTCCGTTTGTGGTGGAATCCTCGAAAAGGAATTGCGGGCTTCCGCGGAGGAGAAGGTTTCATGTTGGCCAACCGTTCGATCATTCAGTGTACCGTCATCCCTGAACTTGCCTACCCAGATGTGAGTGAAGCGGTGGCATGGCTCTGTGAGGCTTTGGGGTTCAGCGTACGCATCCGCATGGGCAACCATCGCGCGCAGTTAAATGTGGGAGATGGCGGCCTCGTAATCACTGAGCTGGCATGGAGCGGGAAGCGGGGCCCGGACGGTTTACCGACACAGCCTTTGGAGGTGCGAGACGCGATGTGTTGCTCGGTGATGGTGCGCGTCGAGGATGTGGACGCGCGCTGCGAGCGAGCACGCCAGCGCGGCGCAAAGATTCTGCGGCCACCCGAGGATTTTCCATACGGGGAGAGGCAGGCCAGAGTGGAGGACTTCGCCGGGCGCAGTTGGACGTTTTCGCAATCAATACGGGATGTAAAACCGGAAGATTGGGGCGGCGAATCGGGGAAGCTTTGAGTCGTTGCGGTGAGTCTTCGGAAGGCAGCTAGCGGTGGCCGTTTTGGTTGCGGACTAGATCCAAAAAGGCGCTGTGAACGCGTGGGTCATTCGATAGCTCCGGGTGGAACGTTGCAGCCATGGCCTTGCCTTGGCGGACTACGACCGGGTCGTCTCCCGCACGCGCCAGGATTTCAACTTGCGGGCCAGCCTGCTCGATGCGCGGGGCACGAATGAAGACCATCTCCATGGGGCCGCCCGGGAGAGTTGTTTCTCCTTCGCGGATGGAGCTGTCGAGTTGCCGCCCGTACGCGTTGCGACGGATACGAATGTCGAGCGCGCCCAGGCCCGGCTGATCGGGATTGGTGACCTCGCGGGCGAGCATGATCGCGCCGGCGCAAGTACCAAAGGTTGGTTTGAATTGGACAAAATCGCGCAGCTTGGCGAAGCCCTCCGCGCCCAAGATTTTCAGGAAGGCGCCCGATTCGCCACCTGGGATTACGAGGCCATCGATCTCGTCGAGTTGCTTGGGTTGGCGGACGAGCACGACTTCGGCACCGAGTTCTTCTAGGCGCTTTCTGTGGGCGTCGAAGTCGCCCTGGATGGCTAGGACACCGATGGTCATGGTTTATAGCTAGGAGCCGCTCGCGGGTGAAGATACCATTGTGCTATAGCAGGCTCTCCAAATCGCGCGCACCGTGCACAACACGAAGGATAAATACCTCGTTATCGCGAAACGTATAAAACAGAAGATGCCTGGGAAAACCAGTCACCGCTTTTCGTCTCAAACCGACCAATTCCGGAGATCGAAAAGAGCATAGGGTTCCCGTCGCTGGACCGCTGACAGTACGCAAGACTGCAGAGGTTACTGCGCGCTCCCAACGCCCTGCTAAAACTGCTCCAGATTGCTGCTCGTACCAGGCGGCCTGTTCGAGGATGTCGGCGATTGCCGCATCGCTGACAACGAGGCGAGCCCTCTTCATCTGCGCCGAGTTCGTTCCTGGAGGACGGCGACTAAGCCCTTTCGCCGAATTTGCGCAACCGTAAGTTCGATCTTCTTTCCTTTGGCCGCAGCGATCAGTTCCTGCTCGAGGTTGCCCAGGCGGCGTTCCTTGTCCTGGCGAATCAATTCGCGGACATACTCGCTAGGAGTGCCCCAGTCTCCGGAAGCGACCTGGCCCTCGACATATTCTTTGAGAGCTTCGGGAAGCGAAATATTGAGTGAGGTCATCGCCATGACTTCATAATATGACAGTTTATGACGGTCACTCAAGAACTGCGGTAACCGTCTCCAAACGCGGGCCTACCAGCCGCGCGTCTGCAGCATATGGGCTTCGTCGAGCGCGGACACCGCGAGGCCCTTCATTGCGCCGACCAGGTCTTCACTGACTTCAAGTAACACTTTAGGGTCTTTGTAGTGGGTGGCGGCTTGCACGATTGCCTTGGCGCGCTTCTCAGCCTCGACTGGGTCGGCAAATTGCGTGGAGTCTTTCATGAAGATGCCGGAGCCCACGAAAACAGCTTCGGCGCCTAATTGCATGACCAGCGAAGCGTCCGCTGGGGTGGCGATGCCGCCCGCGGAAAAGTTCGGCACCGGCAGCTTCCCTTCCCGCGCGACGATGCGAATCAGTTCGTACGGGGCCTGGTGCTCTTTGGCTTTTGCGTAAAGCTCTTCCTCGCCGAGCACGGTGAGGATCTTCATTTCCTGCACGATCTGACGGATGTGCTTCACGGCATGAACCACGTCGCCGGTGCCGGCCTCGCCTTTGGTGCGAATCATGGCCGCGCCTTCAGCGATACGCCGCAAGGCTTCGCCAAGGTTGCGCGCCCCACAGACGAACGGAACCTTGAAAGCGTGCTTGTCGACGTGATGAGCTTCATCAGCCGGGGTCAACACTTCGGACTCGTCGATGTAATCGACACCGAGTGCTTCGAGAATCTGCGCTTCGGCGAAGTGGCCGATGCGGCATTTGGCCATGACCGGAATCGACACGGCGGCCATGATCTCGCGAATCTTTTTGGGCGAAGCCATGCGGGCCACGCCGCCTTCGGCGCGAATCTGTGCGGGCACGCGCTCGAGCGCCATCACGGCGACGGCGCCTGCACGCTCGGCGATCTCGGCCTGCTTGGCGTCGGTGACGTCCATAATGACGCCGCCTTTGAGCATTTCAGCGAGGCCGGTCTTCAGGCGCAGGCTAGTGGAATTTCCGTTCTTCGCTCCGTTGTCTGACATGGTTTCCCTCTTTCGTACGCGGCGATTCGCCTGGTCTATGCGGGGCCGCCTTTGTATGAGAAGAGTATAGTTTTGGATTGGTATTGTCGAACGATCCAGTTATTTGATTTCTACCAGACCACTTCCCGAAGAGCGATTTCGATGCCGCGCAAAGCAACCTCGTTACCGCTGAACCTGCCGGCTTCGGGCCCTGGTGTGAACCTCTACCGCTGGCTTTATGACACGCTGCGCAAGGCGATCCTTGCAGGCCGCCTACAGCCCGGAGCACGTCTCCCTGCGAGCCGCGATCTAGCGGCTGCGTACGGGCTCTCCCGCGCGACCATTGTGACGGCTTTTGATCAGCTGAAATCTGAGGGCTACGTAGACGGGCGCCCGGGCTCTGGCACGTATGTCAGCGCGGTGCTTCCGGAAGATTTGCTGCAGGTCCGCAAGGCTGGGATTGAGAAGAAGCTGCCCCGTCCGGCCTTTCGGCTCTCTGAATACGCGCGCCGGTTGCAACCGTTTCGCACTCCACGTCCCCGCACGATGCGAGCCTTTCGTCCAAACCAGCCGGCGCTTGACCAGTTCCCTGCGATGCTGTGGGCACAGGTCGCGGCGCGGCGTTTGCGGAAGGTCTCGTCGAACCTGCTTGCCGGTGGAGAGGCACTGGGCTACCGACCACTGCGACAGGCAGTCGCCGCCTACCTCAATACGTCGCGCGGCGTGCAGTGCAATGCGGATCAAGTGCTGATCTTGTCGGGCGCGCAGGAAGGTCTGGATCGAACCGCGCGCATCTTTCTCAATCCTGGCCAAGCTGTATGGATGGAAGACCCAGGCTATCCGGGAGCGGTCGCTGTGTTTCGGGCGCTTGGCGCCAAGATCCATCCGGTGCCCGTGGATGCTGAAGGACTCAACGTGGATGAGGGCCGAGTTCGTGAGCCGGTTCCGCGCCTGGTTTATGTCACTCCGGCGCACCAGTTTCCAACCGGCGTCACGATGAGCCTGCGCCGCCGCCTGCAATTGTTGGAGTGGGCACGGCACGCGCGGGCTACCATTTTCGAAGATGACTACGACAGTGAGTATCGTTACTCAGGCCGGCCGATTCCTGCGTTACAAGGAATGGATCGCTCTGGGTCGGTGATCTTCGCAGGCAGCTTCAGTGCAGTGCTTTTCCCCGCGCTGCGGCTGGGGTATCTCGTGGTACCGCCCGATCTGGTGGATGTTTTTGCGGCGGCCGCCTCGGTGAGCACGCACCATCCTCCTTTGCTCGAGCAGGCAATTCTCTGCGACTTCATCACCGAGGGGCACTTCGCGCGCCACATCCGGCGCATGCGCGAGCTGTATGCAGAACGTCTGCTGGTACTGCTCGAGGCCGCGCGCAGCCGCTTGGCAGGAATGCTCGAAATCTCGGAGGTTGAAGCCGGACTTCAGACCCTAGGGTGGCTGCGAGGCAGAGGAGGGGCGGAAGGAATCGCCCGACTCGCGCGCGAACGCGATGTTGAGATTGTTCCCCTCAACCAGTATGCGTGGGGGAAAGCGCCTCGAAACGGAATTGTACTTGGATTTGCGGCGGTCGATCCCCGGGAGCTAAGGCGCGGCGTCGAGGAACTTGCGCGTATCCTCGACAAGTCTCGACCGAGCGGGACGTCTCACCCCAGCCCACGGGAGTAAGTTTCAATGGGAATCGTCCGGCTAGCCCTCGGCCAGCTTTGCCATGAGCCGCTGCGGATCGACTGCGATAAAAAGGCCCTCGCTGCTGGCCAGCACTTCACCCTTCTCATTGAGGATCTCGGCCATGTTGGTGTGGTTGCGTCCGTTGACGCGAAGTTCGCGCGACTCCACACGCAGGGGCTGATACAAGGGCACGGGCTTGCGGTACTCGACTTTGATTTCTTTGGTCAGCGCAATTACGTGGCGCAGCTTGTTCACCTTGCCCATGGCTTCATCGAGGATGGTCGCGATGATGCCGCCATGACAATGCCCCGGCGGCCCAGTGTAGCGCTTGCCAAGCCGGAAGCGGCAGACGAAGCAGTTCCGGTCTTCGTCATAGGTAAAGCGGAGGCGCATGCCGTCGGGATTATTCGTCCCGCAGCCGAAGCAATGATTTTTTTGCAGGCGTATGTAGCGCGTGTCGTGGCCGTGTCCGGTAGTCTTACGCGGCATAAGCGGATCGATTGTACCTTGACGCAGATCGCTTTGAGATCTGGGCAGAGTAGAAACCTCGCGGGGCTTTGCGGCCAGTTCAAACAGGAAGTCTTTTGTGACTCACAGGAGTTTTGCAACCGAGATTCGACGGCTGGAGTCTAAGAAACGTGCGACGCAATCCCCCGACCGTGGAATTTGGCTCTGGCCGTTCGAGCGGCGCGCTGCCCCCACGAAACTCTGGCGACGGGCCCGGTGGACCAGACGGCTCAGCCCCGGATTACGGCGAGCGCTTGCGGCGCGCGCGACTGGGACTGGCGGTCGGATTGGTCCCGGTGATCACGCTCTTCCTGTCGTTTACTGTGGTGTATGCGATTCGTCAGGGCTGGATCCTCAGCGATCCCGCACACTCGGCTGCAGGAGCGGCTTTCCCGCGATACTTGCCGTGGAATCTGTTCCTGGTAAACACAGCGATTCTGTTGCTAAGTACGTTCACGATGGAGCGCGCCCGTCGCGACATCACCCGGCAGGCCGCTCTTGCCCCCCTCAAGAACATTCCCGGGATTTCTCTGGGCGAGGAGCGCACGTTGCCCTGGCTTGAGGTCTCGGGCGTTCTCGGCTTGCTGTTTCTGGCTGGGCAATATTGGGCGTGGCACCAACTGCAAGCGCGCGGAGTTTTTGTTTCGACCACGTCGGGCAGTTCGTTCGTCTACCTCGTCACCGCGATGCATGCCTTCCATTTGGTGGGCGGGCTGGCGGCCATCCTGTATTCGATCATTTACGCGCTTCGCGGCAAGCCGGTGGAGGCGCAACGCATTGTGGTCGACGTGAGCGCCTGGTTCTGGCATTTCCTGACTCTGCTCTGGGTCTATGTGCTTGCTTTGTTACTGCTGGCCCGCTGACCGCCGTCACATTTTCAGTGCTGCCTTATAATAGAGAGATGCCTGTAGCGTCCTGACGCCTTCTGGGTGGCTGGGCGCAGGCTCCAAGGAAACGGGATCCGCTTTCAAGATGTCGAGTGACAGCATCATTGTCCGGGGCGCGCGCACCCACAATCTCAAGAACATCAACTTCGAGATTCCCCACAACACGCTCACCGTGGTGACGGGCGTGTCGGGATCGGGGAAATCTTCGCTTGCCTTTGACACGATTTATGCCGAAGGCCAGCGTCGGTATGTGGAGTCGCTCTCGGCGTACGCGCGGCAGTTCCTGGAGCGGATCGAGAAGCCAGATGCGGATTCGATTGAAGGGATTGCGCCTGCAGTCGCCATCCGACAGAAGAACAGCACGCGCAACCCGCGCTCGACCGTGGCAACGGCGACCGAGATTTACGACTACTTGCGTTTGCTGTATGCGCGTGTGGGACGAACCTACTGCCTGAAGTGCGGGCAGCAGGTGCGCAAAGATACTGTGGACGAAGTCGCGGATCGAGTCGTGCAGCTTCCGGAAGAGTCGAGGCTGCAGGTGCTCTTTCCACTCGAGACTTCGCACAAACAGCCTGCAACCGAAAAGAAGAGAGGCCGGAAGAAGAAGACTGACGAAGTGGCCAGGCCCTCGGATCTCCTCAAGGGCCGCCTGCTAGACTTGCGCACGCGCGGGTTCAACCGGCTCTACCAGAATGGGCAGATCTTCGAATTCTCCACGCCCGAATCGTTGCTCGAAATCAACTTCGCAGAGCCCGTCTTCGTTCTAATGGATCGGCTGGTGGTCACGGGCGACGCTCGTCCTCGCATCGTAGACGCAATCGAGATTGCTTATCGCGAGTCCGGCGAGGTGATCTTCGAAACTGCGCCCCGCGAGGAAGACGAGGCACCCCAGCGACTGCGCTTCAGCCAGCGCTTCGAATGCAAGAATGATGGCACGCGCTACGAAGAGCCTGAGCCCAGTTTGTTTTCCTTCAACAATCCTTACGGCGCGTGCCCGCGCTGCCAGGGTTTTGGAAACACGATCGACTTCGATCTCGACCTGGTGATTCCGGATCCTTCGAAAAGCATTGGCGAAGGCGCGGTTGAGCCCTGGACCAAGCCGAAGTACCGGCCGTTGTTTACCGAACTTAAACGCTTCGCCAAGCAGGCGCAGATTCCCCTGGACGTGCCTTGGCACGAACTAAGCGCCGAGCACCAGAAACTCGTCATCGACGGCGAAAGCCGGTTCCCCGGTGTGCGCGGCTTCTTCAACCACCTGGAGCGCAAGAAATACAAGCTTCACGTGCGGGTGTTTCTGAGCCGCTATCGGGGCTATTCGGTCTGCTCAACTTGCAACGGTGGCCGCCTGCGGCCCGAAGCACAACAAGTGAAGATTCACGGCAAGAACATATGCGAGTTGTGCGGCATGACCGTGGAGCAAACCGCGCAGTTCTTCGACAAACTGCAGCTCACCGTGCAGGAAGCGGCCATTGCGGACAAATTGCTGGTTGAGATTCGCGAGCGTCTGCGGTTCCTGAACGACGTCGGACTGGAATACCTGACGCTTGACCGGCTGGCGTCGACCTTAAGCGGGGGCGAGGCACAGCGCATTCAGCTTGCGACTTCACTTGGCTCGCGGCTGGTGGGCACGCTGTATGTGCTCGACGAGCCTTCCATCGGCCTGCACACACGCGACACGCATCGGCTGATCAAGATCCTCCACGACTTACGCGATTTGGGAAACACGATTGTGGTCGTGGAACACGACCCTGACATCATGCGTGCCGCCGACCGCATTCTCGATCTCGGCCCGGGTGCTGGCGAGAACGGCGGCAAGGTGATCGCCAGCGGAACTTACCCGGAAATCCTCCGTGCTCCCGCTTCCCTTACGGGCCGCTATCTTTCCGAAGATCTGAGAATTCAGTTGCCGACTGCTCGACGCCGGCCCGGGACCCAACAGATCAAAGTTATCGGTGCGCGCGCACACAACCTCAAGAACATCAGCCTCAATATTCCGCTTGGCATGATCGTTGCCATAACGGGCGTCTCGGGCTCGGGCAAATCCACGTTGCTTCACGACGTGCTCTACCAATCGCTCAGCCTCGCCATGAAGCAAAGCAATGGCAATGGCGCCATGCCGACCACGCCGCTTTGGGATCGCGTAGAAGGGGCCGAGGCTCTCGATGAAGTGGTGCTGGTTGATCAATCGCCAATTGGCCGTACTCCGCGTTCGAATCCTGTGACGTACATCAAGGCATTTGATGGCATCCGCGACCTCTTTGCGTCATTGCCCGAGGCCAAGAAGCGGGGCTTCTCGGCTGGGCACTTCTCGTTCAATATTCCGGGGGGCCGCTGCGAAACTTGCCAGGGCGACGGGACGGTGACCGTTGAAATGCAGTTCCTCGCCGACGTCGAACTGGTCTGTGAAGAATGTAAAGGGACGCGCTACAAGCCGCAGGTACTCGACATTCGTTACCGCGGCAAGAATATTCACGAAGCGCTGAATCTAACGGTGAAAGAGGCCCTCAAGTTCTTCGCCGAAGCGCCAAAGATCACCGAAAAGCTGCGGGTGCTCGAGGAGGTGGGCCTCGGTTACCTGCGGCTCGGGCAATCGGCCACCACGCTCTCAGGCGGCGAAGCTCAGCGGATGAAGCTGGCCGCGCACCTGCAGCCCGCGAACCGCGACATCGGACGACCAGCCGCCGAGCTCGCCAAGCGCAAGCGGCGCATTCTTTACATCTTTGACGAGCCCACCACCGGGTTACACTTCGACGATGTCAGCAAACTCTTGTCGGCGTTCCGGCGTCTCATTGATGCAGGGGGCTCGATTCTGGTGATCGAACACAACCTCGAGGTCATCAAGACCGCCGATTGGGTCATCGATTTGGGCCCCGAGGGCGGCGATCGCGGTGGACGCGTGCTCGGAGCGGGGCCGCCCGAAGCGATTGCTGCGCTCCCGGATTCCTATACCGGAAAGTATCTGGCACCACTGCTGAACGGTCATGTGCAACGCGCTGCGAACGACGACTAGTCGCGCCCTACTCGCCTTCGGGATCGCATTTGGTCTGGCGGTACCCGTGCGCGCGCAAACTCATACCACCGTGCGCCATCGTCAGGTCGCGGTCGACGAGCCCTCACAGCCTCCTGCGCTCACGCAAGCCGAAGCCGCCATCGAAGAACGCGATTACACAACCGCCGAACCGCTTCTGAAGAGCGTTGTGGAGAAAGATCCCAACAATTATCAGGCATGGTTCGATCTTGGTTTTCTCTACAACGCGCAGAGCAAGCCGGACGATTCAATCGCGGCCTACCAGCAGTCGGTAAAGGCCAATCCAGCAGTCTTCGAGTCGAACCTGAATCTTGGCCTGATGCTCGCGAAGTACAAAAAGCCTGGCGCTGAGGAGGCCTTGCGTGCGGCGACTCGCCTCAAGCCAACTTCGCACGTCGAGGAGGGTCAAGCCCGTGCATGGCTCGATCTCGGGCATCTACTGACTTCGACCAAACCCGACGAAGCTCTGCAGGCTTTTCACCAGGCGGCTGCGTTGCAGCCCCAAGAACCCGAACCGCATCTCGCGGCAGGCTCCATCTTCGAACAGCAAAACAAGTTCTCTGATGCCGAGCAGGAGTACAGGCAGGCGCTCGCGCTGGACCCAGGCTCATCAGACGCGCTGGTGGGGCTCGCGAACATCTACATGCGCGGCGCGCGTTTTCCAGAGGCGGAAGAGTTCCTGCGCAAGGTAGCCGCGCAGCGTCCGAATGACGCAGTGCCTCGCATACAACTGGCGCGCGTGCTGGCGGCAGACGGCAAGAACGAGGACGCGATCGAGGAATTTCAGGCAGCCTTGAAGCTTGCTCCCGCGGACCGCTCTGCCCAGCGCGATCTGGCCGACGTGTATCTCACAGCCGGGCACTTCCCAGAGGCCGAAGGCGCGTACCGCGCTCTGCTCACGTCTCAGCCCAACGACCCGCAGCTCCACTACGCGCTCGGTCGCACCTTTATGAAGCAGAAGAAGTTTAGCGACGCGCAAGCAGAATTTATTAACGCGGCAAAGCTGAAGCCCGACTGGGGCGAAGCTTATGGCGAACTTGCCGTGGCCGCTAACGAAAATCAGAATTACGCCCTGACCACCCGCGCCCTCGACGCGCGAGCAAAATTCCTGCCTGAAACTCCGGTCACTTATTTTCTTCGCGCTACCGCTTACGACCATCTCCGCGATATGAAGCAGGCCGCCGCCAACTATCACCTCTTCCTTCAAATGGCGGGTGGGAAGTATCCTGATCAGGAGTGGCAGGCGCAACACCGCCTGATCGCCATCGAGCCTCACAAGAAATAGATTCACGAAAGACCGAACTAGCCCATGCGCATCTGGCATCCCATCCTGATGGTCGTTGTTTCTGTCGCACTTGCTGCCGCCGGATCGAAGGACGCTTCGCTTGACGAACTGAAGGCTCGCCTCGACTCCGCGAAGCCCGACGAACAGGTCCAGATCTCCGTGACCATTGCCGAGCGCCAGGTGGCCGCGGCCGACGCTCTTTTCAAGCAGAATAAAACTGAAGAAGCGCAAGCCGCTGTTCGCGACGTGGTCACCTACGCTGGGCGCGCTCGCGACGCTGCCGGCGTCACCGGGCATCGCCTCAAGAGCACCGAGATTGATGTCCGCAAAATGGCTCACAAACTCAGCGACGTGAAACGCCCCTTGTCCCTCGAAGAACAGGCACCCGTGCAAGCGGCCATCGACGAACTGGAGAAGATCCGCACCGACCTGCTTAACAAAATGTTCAAGGGTGGCAAGTGAAGAGCCGCGTTCCAGTTGCCCAGTGGCTGGTTGCGGTGCTCCTGCTGATGGTCGCGCACGCCGCCTCCGCGCAGCGCCGCGACGACCCGCTCACCAACGAAGAGATCAACCAACTGCGCGACACCGCCGTCGAGCCCGAATTGCGCATGAAGCTCTATGTCGAATTCGCGCGGGCCCGCCTGGTCGCGCTCGAGCAAATGCGTGCCGACCCAAAGAAGGCGAACGAACGGGGCTTCGAAACCCACCGCATGCTCGAAGATTTTTTAGCGATTTATGACGAACTCGATGACAATCTCGAAAACTTCGAGAAGCGTCGCGATGACCTGCGCAAGGCCCTTCAGTTCGTGATCGCTGGCGATACTGAGTTCCAGGCCAAGCTGCGCGCCCTGAAAGACGCAGCCGCTGCCAAGCCTAACGAAGTGCGGGAGTACGAAGTCTTGCTCTCTGACGTCATCGAGACCGTCGACAGCAGCGCCGACGATCACCGCAAGCTACTCGCCGAGCAAATCGAGTTCTACAAAAAGAAAAAGAAAGCGCCGAAGTCGTAATTGCGTTTCAAGCTAGCATTTGCAGGTTTGCAGGGTGCATCCAGAGTTTCATGACTGAAAGTCTCCTCAGCGACCTCAGCGAATCCTCCGCGTCTCCGCGATTCAGAGGTTTTGCTCTCCCCGCACCGCGCAACGCACTTGCCTCGTCAGCTTTTTTCCGTCTAAGCTGAACCCAGCCGTGCACACGAACATTCAGGAGATCTTTCACGAAAGCTATCGCGAACTGCGCGATGCGGCTCCGCCCGAAATGCGCATCGAGTTCTTCGCGTTCGCCAATCTCAACAACACCATCCGCCTGCGAGAAGGCAAGTTGCTGGTGCGGCTGAGTGATCTGCTGGAAGGAGCGCCTGAACCCGTCCTCCGCGCGCTCGCTCACATCCTGCTTGCCAAGATGTATCGCCGTCCCATCGAGCGGGCTCACGTGACTCGCTATCGCCGCTATGTGCACAGCCATGAAATCCGCGACAAG
>Ga0210406_10003929_pt1 | contig 16133 bp, 12 predicted proteins | sample IncBWC30MmetaG_FD_155454 | JGI IMG/M metagenome (GOLD analysis project Ga0210406, IMG submission 155454) | Forest soil microbial communities from Barre Woods Harvard Forest LTER site, Petersham, Massachusetts, United States - Inc-BW-C-30-M | ecosystem: Environmental > Terrestrial > Soil >... | reverse complement strand
ATGGCCGCACGCTGGACGCTTGGGCGCATGTTGCCGGAATGGCCCGCCGTACTTTCATGCGTGCGTTTTCGGCTGAGGCAGGCATGTCATTTGGCCGTTGGCGACAGCAGGCGCGGTTGTTTGCTGCCCTTGAGATGCTGGCACAAAGGAAATCTGTCACGGAGGTCGCTATCGCAGTCGGTTACGACAGTGTAAGCGCCTTCATTGAAATGTTTCGGACGATGCTGGGAACCACACCGCAGACATACTTTCGAGGCAGGCCGTTCGTGGCCACGCGGTAGACTCACAGGCGCAGCGGCGCACTTCCTTCACGCTATAGCGATACCGCCAGGCGCGAAGCGAAGTTTCCTGCAACGCGTCCTCGGCGTCCGGCAAAGAGCCGAGCATGCGGTAACAGTGGAGCAGAAGCTCGTGACGAGGACGCTCAACGGAGAACGTCGCTTCTCCATTTCACGCTGAGCCAAGACATAGTGAGTGGTAGAATCTCGAACGGGTGCTCTCTTATGACTGGGCAGTGGGCTCTGAGCTCGAGAATCGCCGGTAAAGCGCTTTGCTGGCAGGGACAAGAAGCTGTGGAAATCATCGAAAACTTCCACGGTTTAATGCACAGTTTCACATTTGTTGCCTTGGGCACTGATGTGAATTAGTAGATGAACTGCCTTAGAATCGTGCACTTCCAGGAAGTGCCGGGATGGCGGAACTGGCAGACGCAGCGGGCTCAAAATCCGCCGAGGTTCACCCCTCGTGGGGGTTCGACTCCCCCTCCCGGCACCATGATTTCGCAGCGCAGGTTGTCCCCTCACGAGATCCCGCGTCGCTAACTCGCAAGTTGATCTGCGCTGCATCATTCCAGCCTGGCAATACAGGAGTCTCTCCCAAGACGCACTGCGCTGCTCTCACCGCGACACACTTAAGACTCATCAAGTACGAGGCTCAGTGCTTGTTACGAGTGTCCAGTGTTTTACCTACCGGTGGTTGTATTCGAGTTTGGGGTACCAGTCGCTGCCGCGGCCATTTGGCGTGAGGTCGAGCATGAGCCAGAGGGAATCAAGGTCGGGCGCGCCTCGGGGATCTTGTCCGGGGTCGGCCATTTCGCCGCTCATTTCGCCGGTATAGAAGTGATGCACGACTCCGTTGCGGCGGGCGAAGACACTGAAGCCGGGAACATCCGCGTCGTTCGCGTTGACGTAAGTGCGCGTGTATTCGCCGGTGCGATCGGAAATGAACGGCAGGTTGATGAATCCGCGCTCGCGCTTGTATTCGATCAGGCGATCGATCGGCGAACGAGCAGCGACCGCGATGGCCACACGCTCGCGCAGGTTGACGGCGGTCCCGTTCCACCCCGTCAGGAACGACGTGCACATCGGACATGGCGCCTTACGCTGTGGGCCGAACATCATGCTGTAGACCATCAGCGTGTCCTTGTCGCCGAACAGACTGGAGAACACAATCTCGCCTGTTTCGGATATCAGGTCGAAGTCCTTGGGGATCTTTCCACCGACGGGCAGGGCGCGCCGCTGGGCGGCCACATGCTCGATCTGACGGCGCAGGTTGATCTCTTCGGCGAGGAGGGCGTTGCGGGCCACACGGTACTCCCGGCTTTCGTTGGGAAAGTGAGATTGATTCCTGGCAGCTAATTCCTCGGATGGAGCGATTGTCATCGTATTCGACATGATGCCTCCTCGCTTTTCGATGCCATTCGCTATCAGGTCGGCTCTCAGAGAGAACAGGTAGCTGAATTCGTCATTTTCGGAGAAATAATTTAGGTGAAGTATCCGGGCTGTCCAAGTCTGCGCAGTACCTTCTCCTTTAGAATCATTACTGTCATTTCATCTCTATGCATGTACTGCACGTAGTCGGGGCCAGGCCGAATTTCATGAAGGCGGCACCGGTGCTGCGCGCGCTCGCGGGGCGCGGGGCGAGGCAGACGCTCGTCCATACCGGGCAGCACTACGACGCGAACATGTCCGACGTATTTTTCACCGAGCTGGGCATGGCCGCCCCTGACGTGAATCTCGAAGTGGGTTCGGGAAGCCACGCGGCGCAGACAGCCGAGGTCATGATGCGCATCGAGCGGGAACTGATCGAGCGCAAGCCGGACCTGGTGCTGGTCTACGGGGACGTGAACTCCACGATGGCGGCGGCGCTGGTGTGCTCGAAGCTATCGATTCGTGTGGGGCATGTGGAAGCGGGGCTGCGGTCGTTCGATCGCACAATGCCGGAAGAAATCAACCGGCTCGTGACTGATCAACTGGCGGACGTGTTGTTCACACCTTCGGAAGATGGCGACGCGAACCTGCGGCGCGAGGGCGTGGCCGGCGAGAAAATTCACCGCGTGGGCAACGTGATGATCGACACGCTGGTGCGGCTGCTGCCTGCTGCAGAGAAGATGAACGGCATGCCGGACCGCTATGCGCTGGTGACGCTGCATCGGCCGTCGAACGTGGATTCGGGCGAACGCCTGCGGAGAATTTTCCGGGCGCTGCAACAGATTGGGAAAGAGGTGGAAGTGGTGTTCCCGGTGCATCCGCGAACCCGGCAACGGCTCCTCGAAAACGGAATGGGTGATGGTGGCGGACTGCGACTGCTGGGACCCCTGCCTTACATCGAGTTTCTTGCGCTGCAGAAGCAGGCCACGGTGGTGATTACAGATTCGGGGGGCGTGCAGGAGGAGACCACGTTTCTGCAGGTGCCGTGTCTGACCCTGCGAACGACCACCGAGCGCCCGGTGACGGTCAGCATGGGATCGAATGTGCTGGTGGGCGAGGACCTGGAGAGACTAAAGACGGAAGCGGCGCGCGTGCTCAGCGGACAAGGGAAGCGGGGCGGGATCCCGGCGCTCTGGGATGGGCGGGCGGCTGAGCGCGTCGCGGCTGTCGTGATGAAGGGGTAAGGGCTGATTTCGAGATTTCAAGGTTTCATGGTTTCAAAGTTCTAGGTTGCTGATTGAGACATCGAAGGGTTGAAAGTTCGAGCCCTTCGGCAAGATTCATTTCACGAAAGAGAGGTTTGGCTATCGTGATCGAGGTGCAGTGCGAAGCTCTGCTGTTCGATTTGGACGGCGTGTTGATCGATTCGACGCCGGCGGTAGCGCGGGTGTGGAGCAAGTGGGCGCGCGCGCGCGGGTTCGATCCCGAGGAAGTCGTGGCGCACGCGCACGGGCGGCCAAGCATCGCGACGGTACGCGAGTACCTGCCAAACGCGGATCACGAGGCTGAGAACCGCATCGTCGAGCGATCGGAGATCGAGGATCTGGTGGGAGTGGTGCCGTTGCCGGGCGCGCGAGAATTACTGGAGAGTCTTCCGAGTAGCCGCTGGACTATCGTGACTTCGGGTACACGCGCGCTGGCGGAGGTTCGCCTGCGGGCGGCGGGCTTGCCCGCGCCGAAGGAATTTGTCACGGCGACGGACGTAGTCAACGGGAAGCCGCATCCGGAGCCGTTTCTGAAGGCGGCGAAAATCCTGGGCGTGCCGGCGAGCGATTGCGTGGTGGTGGAAGATGCGCCGGCGGGCATTCGAGCGGGAAAGGCTGCGGGCGCGCGCGTGATTGCGTTTCCGACAACCTCGGAGCAAAGGAGCCTGGTTGAGGCGGGAGCAGACTGGATCGTGAAAGACTGCAGCAGAATTTCTGTTGCGGGTGCCGAGCGCGGTCTCCAACTGCAGTTGGCTCAGGAGCCGGTGTAGAACTGGAACGGCGCCCAGTAGAACGGCCTGCGAAACGAATCGTTGGAGTGCAACAGAGATAACTTGGCCTGCCGCAGAGCTTCCGCGGGAGGCTTTCCTTTTTGGATGGCGGCGTACATCTCGTCCATGAGGCGCGGGGTGGAGGCGTCGCTCACGTCCCAGAGTGCGCCGATGACGTTGTGAGCACCCGCGCGCAGGAAGGCCCACGACAGGCCGACCAGGCCTTCGCCGGAGTAGGCGCGAGATCCGGCGCCGTAGCAGGAAGAAATCGTGACCAGGTCGGCATGCAGGGGCGAGTGAATGATGTCGCGCGCGTACAGCCGGAAGGCGTCGTCGGTGGGAGTGGGCCGCGAGAGCACGATCGCGGAATCGAGCGGGCTCAGGCGGCTGGCCGTGCCGTGCGCGACGAAGTGGATGTAGGCGAACTGCTCGGGCCTGGTCGCGAGGTAGGCGGTGGGCGTGGCGTCGGATTGGGCGAGCACGCGCTGATCGGAGGGCGCGAAGCGCTTGCCGATGTTTTCCATTTCGCGCGCGGCTTGCGGGAGAGTGCCGAATTCCGAACTGGCTGCGACGGGATTGCCGATGAGGAGGAGCCGATTTTTTGGGGCGCGAGCGGCGTGGCCGGCGCGTTCCAAAAGTCGCAGGGAACTGGCGTTGGCGATGGTGACGTCTTCGATCCAGTAATGCGGCTGGGGATCGGGTGCAAGCAGGGCTTCGAAGTTCAGGGCGTTCAGGCTGCCGTCGGGAATGATGAAAACCTGGTTGGCTTTGCCGAGCACTGGTTGGGCCGGGGCGACCAGCATCTGGAAGAGCGCGAGGCCGTCGGGATTCTGGGATTCGGCGAGGTCTTTCGGAGTCTCGAGAGCTTTGCGATAACGACGAACGGCCGCTTCGATTTCAGATGCGGGTGGCAACTGGAACAGGCTGGTCCTTTGCGAAGTGATCACCCACAGGTAAGACTGCTTCGCGCCGAGGAAGTAGTAGAGGATCGGTGCGCCCGCGGTGCGCGCGACGCGCTGTGCGTCGAGCGCTTTCGGGAGAACGGATTCGTTTTTTGGCAACTGGCCCAGACCTTCGGCCAGCGTGCGAGCCCGCGCGTGGTCGGCGACGCTCAGGGCCTCCGCCGTTTTCTTTTCAGAGAGCAGGAAGTGGACGTAGTCTTCGTAGAGGGTGGTGGCGTTGGCGAGGAAGGGTAGCTTGACGTCTTCGTGCTGAATTTCGGAGCGAGCAGTTTCGAAAGTGACTAGTGCCGTGCGATAAGCTTGTTGAGCTTTGTCGGTGAGTTTCTGTTCCGCACAAACCTTGGCCAATTCGTGTTGCGCTTCCCACTTAAGAGACGGATTTACTTTCACGTCGGCGACAATCTCCGCCAGGAGTTTTTGGCCCTGCTCGAAATTCTTGTGAAGAATCTCGACCCGCCCCTTCGCGAAAAGAGGATATAACTCGTCGGCCCGGTTGTTATTGGCCCGAGCGATGGAAATGGCTTCCTCACTGTAGGCGCTGGCGGAGTCCAGATCTCCGGTCTGGGCAGCAACAAACGCCAGCGATGTAAGCGCATCAGAGATCTGCTCCTTGTGATCGGTTCGACGCGCCAGCGTCAAAGCCATTCGGTAGCTAGCTTCCGCTAATCGATGGTTCCCCTCATCCAGATACACATATCCGCTCGCGGTAAGCCAATTGATCTCATCGACCGACGAGCCCATAGCTCGTGCGCGTTGCTGAGCCTCCAAAAACATGGTGAGTGCTTTATCAGAATCGCCAGTTTTGTAGCTGGCCCAGCCAAGATTGCCTTGAGCGCTGAGCATGATCCGCTGGGCGCCGATCGCCTGGGCAGCCCGATACGCTTCATCGGAATGATCGATTGCTTCGTCATAGTGCTCTTCGAGCAAAGCCACGTGAGTGAGGTTAAGTAGAGTCCATGCTTCCAGGTAGGGTTGGCGTTGAGCCCGTGCGATTGAAAGGCTTTTTGCGAAAAAAGGGCGCGCTCTTTCGTAGTTGCCTTGCTCGATTTCCAGTAAACCTCGAACATTGAAGAGTTCACCGCACACGGCTCGACGGGCATCGAGGCAAGATTGAGCTGCCTCCGCGATACCCTTCTCCGCCTCTTGGTAGTGATGTAACCGAACGTGCGCGATGGCCGTCCAGATTTTCCGGTCGAGGTTCAAGTCATTGTCTTGAAGCTTGAAGAACGCGTCCGGTTCGAGGACTCTCAAAATGTCCGAATACATTCCACGCGCTGCTAGTACCTGCGCATCTAGGACGCGGAATTTCCAGGTCCAGAACGGGTCTCGGCCGGCGTATCGAAGGGAGGCATCCTCGGCAGCCGCTTGTGCGTGCGCAAGGTCACCGCGCAGGAACAAACCTTCAACGCGATGAAACTCGCTTTGAGGGTCTTGCGAGCATGCCAAACTCAGAAGCAGGGCCAGAAAAGCAACTGCTGCCAGGGCTACGGATAGCCCACGCCATTTACCTTGGTTGCGGACGCGCTGGTCGAGCCCACTACCGGGCAACCTAACTCCAGGCGCATCATGATCAGTTCGTACGAGTTGCCGCTCACCAGCAACTCCGCCAGGTGCATCCGGCCCACATCCGGAATGGTGATGATGTGGCCGTCGATGTCGGGCCTTTTCCCGCGGATCACTTCGATCTCTTCCACCAGCGAGCATTGCAGAACACCTTTTTCTGGAGCAAACTTCTTTTTGTGTGCCCTCGCCCACACGCTCTTGTCGAAAAGGTGAGGCTTCTTGGGGAAGTTCTTGTTTTTGTCGATGGTCAGCCGATCAAGGTCAAGGTGGACGCGCAGCATGCTGTCACCCACCCGCAGGCCATTGATCACAGTACGGCCCAAATCGATGATGGGCACGTCGGGTTCTTCGCCCGGATGCCTGCTGGAAATATACGCCACCATTTCGTCGACTCGAATCCTATCGAGCACGTTCAACTCCTCAACGACGGCGAAGGCGCGAGTCGTCGGATAGGACCCCGCGTAGTGCCCTTCAACGCGCGTGCGAGTCAACCTTGCGCTCATGATTTTCTCGAACTCAAAATTGGTCTTGCTGGCGTCGTCCGCTCCGCCGGAAGGTGACAACGCAGTCGGAGACTGCACCGGAATATCTCTCTTGAATGGTCTCTCGATGTAACCGCCAATGGCGGTGGCGTTGGCATGGAAATAGTGGAGGCGTTGTTCGCGAAGTGACATGGGTGTCTCCTTGATAGCGAATGGAGATCTGTAGGGGCCGTTACTGCAAACTGAACTCGAAAGGTTGCCGGCCGATTTCCAGGGGACTGCCGCCTCCCTGCGGGACGCCGCGGATGGCGAGCGCGTACACGCCCGGTTCGCGCAGGCCTGGAACCCGTATCGGCAGCGTGTCGTTGCCCATCTCCGCCGAAATCGGGAGCGACCATTTTATATGTCCCGCGGGATCATACAAGTCCGCAATGTAGGAAGAGAATCGGCTTTCGGCGGGAATGTTCAGCAGCAAGACGAAAGGCTGGCCCGCTTTCGAGTGCACCTGGGGAACGGCGCCGCTACGGGTGGCCACATTGATGGTTGCCGAAGCAAGGATGTCGGGAACGGCGCCTTGCCGGCCTCGCAGCAGAAAGCCCTGGTAACCGACAGCCAAAAGCAGCACCGCCATTGCCGGCACAGCAAAAGCCGGGCGTATCCAAGCGAACCACGGCTGGCGCGTCGGCGCCGGGACCGGCCGGGGGACCGGAACAGGAGTTGGCGCGGGTTCGGCGAAAATATTTTTGCTCTGCTCGAGGAAGGTCGAGGCCGCGTGCACGTCGAGCGCGCACTCCTGGCATTCGAACATATGTTCTTCGAACTGTTCGAGTTGCGTCGTGTCCAACTCGTTTAAGAGATATCTTTCGGTTGCTTTCATACGCACTACGTCGGCGTGGTCCATGTCCACTGCCTCCCCCCTCTCGCACATGGTTAGTGAAGCCAGGGCCCGAATCGTTTCAAAGTCCTCCGACCGCGGATTGGCCGGGCGGCGGCCGGTTGATGATCTTGACGTACTCTGATTTGAAGGCGAGCTTGGCACGGTGGACCAGAACACGCAGATAGTCGCGATCCACGCCGAATTCGCGGCAAACCTCATCTTTGTCACGCTCCTCAAGAAAAACCGAGCGCAGGATGCGGCGGTCGCGTTCGGGCATCTCGTCGAGGATCTCGCGGATTTTGTCTTCCATTTGCCGGGCGGCGACAACGCCTTCGACGTTGATGGCGCTATCCGGGATTTGGTTGGCGACCTCGTCGTCGATCGACGTCACCTTCGAGTTGCTGCGGTAGTGCTCGCGCAAAACGTTGGTGCACATGGAATTTACGAAGGGGCCCAGGCGGTCGGGCTGACGGATTTTACCGTTCTGCAGTGCGGTGAACACGCGCGCGAAGGTTTCCTGCTTGACGTCTTCTATTTCTTGAATAGTACGCAAGCGGGCACGTAGCTTGAGCTGCATGAGGCGGCTGAAGTAGGCGAAGAAATGCGCCTGCGTCCGAGGATCTCCGGCGCGGAGACGGTCCAGGTAGGATTGGTCAAAAGCCTCAAATTGCAAGACTTGCCTCGGGGGACGGCAGAGTGGCGAATATCTTACACCTAATGCCGGGGAATCCCCGAGTGGGACGAAGGACAAGGATTTCGAAGGAAATTGGAACACGGCGCAAGGCGAAAACGGCGTTCGGCGCGCTGCACAGTCCAAAAAATCCCGCGCCGTCCAAAAAATCCTGCACCGATGAAACGGAAATCCCGCACGCTGCACGATCCATGTGATGGCGACGATGCGAGATCGGCAGGTGAGGGAGCGGGGATCGATCACTGGTGTCTCGGCCCAACCAGGCTCGGGAACCGATCGGGTCTTTCAATTAACCATGCTCCGCGCGCTGATGCTTCAGCCCCGGTGCCGCGACGTATTCGTGCTGACGGAACTGCACGGATATACGCTGCAGGAAGTGGCGAGAGTGCTGGGCATCAGCAAAGAGAGTGCGAAGAAACACCTGCGGCGGGCGCTGCGCAACATGCAAAACAGCTAGTGCGCGCGGCGCTCGCCAATTTTTCAAGTTTTCCCGAAGAAACCCTTGCACTTGGGGGAGGGCCAGGGCGCTACGAAACGCCGGGGCTGCGATGCGGCCTCGGCGTTCTTCGGGAAAGCGCGGAGTCGCTGAGAGAGATGCGCCGACGCAAGTCGGCTACCAGGTGCTCCATCCAGACGCCGCCCACCCGGACGGCGGCACCCTGCTCAAGCATGTCCATTAACAGCGATTCGCCGTCGCGATCGACGTAGGAAACGCCGGCGAGATCGATGGATATCTCTCGCGAGCCAGCGCCGGCAAGCGCGTTTCGCCAACTGCGCTCGGCTTCGGCGGCACATTCTCCGCACAGCCGGCCCTCCAGCACGAGCTTGATTTCGTTGGCGTCCTCATGGATGGTGACCTTCAGCATAATCCGGGTCAGCGCTTGCACCGTGAGGGCCAACTCCGGATCGGGAGAACTATCCCGCTCCTGCCGAGGATTCAGCTATTTAGCAGTGAGTTGATCCTGAAAAACGCGAGGGGCGTCAGTGAATCGGCGATGACCGTGTCGATGGTTCGACACTCGCCGGGATATACTGAACGGGGCACTGGGGCGGTGCACCTGAATCAGTTTGGCGGCGATCGTGTATGGCTACGCTCCCAGAATCGAACGCGCATCCCGACAATCAGTACACCACGCTGCTGGAAGTGTCGCAGGCCATCTCTTCCCACCAGAGCTTGACGGAGTTGTTTGAAGACCTCGGACGGCGTCTGCACACAGTCCTTAATTTCAATTATCTCAGTCTCATCCTGCACGACCCAGAACACGAAGTGATGCGCGTACACACTTTGCATTTCGATGGCGTGTCGACGATTCACCCGGGGATGGAGTTCGGGGTCGACGACTCGCCTTCGGGAGAAGTGTGGAGGACGCAGCAACCGTTTATCGTTGGCGAACCAGAACAGGCTAGTCGTTTTCCACGAGCGACCCGCGTACTCATGGAGAACGGACTGAAATCTTTTTGCAGTCTTCCTTTGACGAGCGCGCGCCGGAAGATTGGAACACTGAACCTGGGTAGTTCGCAGCGGGATGCGTACCGGCCATCGAGCCTCTTGATTTTGACGATGGTGGCGGCGCAGGTGGCAGTGGCGGTTGAGAACGCGCTGAACTACGAGGAAGCGCGCGCACTACAGCAGCAGGTTGTGCGGGAACGCGACCGACTGAAGCTCCTGCTTGATGTGAATAACGCGGTGGTTTCGAATCTTGCGCTGTCGGAGCTGTTCCGGGCGATTCCCGCCAGCGTGCGAAACGCGATGCAATGCGATGCGGCCTGCTTGTCGCTGCCCGACCGCGAGCAGACGAATTTGCGAGTGTACGGGCTGGATTTTCCGGCGGGCAAAGGCTTCATGCAGGACCAGATGGTGCTTCCGATGGCGGGCACGAGTCCCGGCAGGGCGTATCAGACGGGCAAGCCGGTGCGCTTCGGCACGGCTCCGAAGTCACTGGCGCCGGTCGCGCTCAAGGTGAATGCTGAGGAGGGATTCGAGTCCGGATGCTTTTTGCCCATCCTGCGAAGGAATCGAACGCTGGGCGTGCTGCACCTGCTCGATCGACGGAAAGATGCATTCTCCGAAGAAGACGTGCAATTTCTGCGGCAAGTCGCAAGCCAGGTCGGGATCGCGCTGGAAAACGCGCTCGAGTTCAGCGAATTGAGCGAGTCGAAGGAGCGGCTGGCGGAAGAAGGCCTGTACCTGCGCGACGAGATTCGCACAGAGCATCATTTCGAAGACATCCTTGGCCAGAGCACGGGTTTGCGCCAGGTGCTGCGGCAAGTGGAGACCGTCGCACCGAATGACACCACAGTACTGATCCAGGGAGAGACGGGCACGGGAAAGGAGCTAGTGGCGCGCGCGATCCACGAGCTCAGCTCACGACAGGAAAACATTTTCGTGAAGCTGAATTGCGCGGCGATCCCGCTCGGGTTGCTGGAGAGCGAACTGTTCGGGCATGAGCGCGGCGCGTTCACGGGAGCCATCAGCCGCAAGGTGGGGCGGTTTGAGATCGCGCACAAGGGCACGCTGTTTCTGGATGAAGTCGGTGACATTCCGCTGGAACTGCAGCCCAAGCTGCTGCGAGTTCTGCAGGAGCAGGAATTCGAGCGTCTGGGCGGGACGCGGTCGATCCGCACGGACGTGCGCCTGGTCGGGGCCACGAACCGCGACCTCGGGCGAATGGTGGAGCAGGGAACATTTCGCGCCGACCTCTACTACCGGCTGAATGTCTTTCCGATTCATATTCCGCCATTGCGCGAACGGCGTGACGACATACCGATCCTGGTGCGATATTTCGTCGAGAAGTTCGCCAAGTCGATGAACCGGAAAATCACGCGCATTCCCGACTCTGTGATGGAGACGATGGTGCGTTACGGCTGGCCGGGAAATATCCGCGAATTGCAAAATTTCGTGGAACGCGCGGTCATCCTGACGGAGGGGCCGGCTCTGCGCGCGCCGCTTGCCGAATTGCGCGAGAGCAAACCGAAGAATTCGCAAGGCGCGACGCTGAAAGAGGTCGAACGCAAACACGTGCTGCAAGTGCTGCGAGACACGGACTGGATCCTGGGTGGGCCGACCGGCGCCGCCGCGAGGCTCGGCATTCCGCGCACGACACTCATCTACCGGATGAGACGGCTGGGCATCGAACGACCTTCCGAATAGGACGTCTCATCGGAGGTGTCGAATCCTGTCGACCCATCGACACCTGGGAAAGAAAATTCTCGGCCCGCATTGAAAAGAGTTTGCTCCCTAAGTGCTTTCCTCCTCATCGAATAGCTTATTGGCCATTGCTGCTTGCGAATGGCAATCGCGTTGCAAATTGTAATTTGGGGTAGTGTCGCAATTCGCATACCTGACATGTTGCGTTGGCGCTTGCGTCACATCTAGCTGTGCGGGTGTCTGTCCTTTCATTTAAGAGATCGCTATGTGGATCGTTAAGCTTGCTCTTCGTCGGCCTTATACGTTTACAGTCCTGGCCCTGCTCATACTGATTCTTGGGCCGATCGTCATTCTGCGCACGCCCACCGATGTTTTTCCGGAAATTAATATCCCCGTGGTCAGCATCGTTTGGAACTACTCCGGTTTGTCGTCGGAGGACATGGGAAACCGCATCACCACGGTGACGGAGCGCGCACTGACCACGCTGGTGGATGACATCGAGCATATTGAGTCGCAGTCGCTGAATGGTATCGCGGTGGTGAAAGTGTTTTTCCAGCCGCATGCCAACATCGACAAGGCGATTGCGCAGGTCACGGCGATTTCGCAGACGCAGTTGCGGCAATTGCCGCCCGGGACGACGCCTCCGCTGGTGATCTCGTATAGCGCCTCGACGGTACCGATTCTGCAGTTGGGACTTTCGGGGCACGAGCTTTCCGAGCAGCAGCTGTTCGATGCGGGCGTGAACTTCATCCGCACGCGGTTGATCACTGTGCCGGGAGCGGCGATTCCATATCCCTACGGTGGCAAGCAGCGGCAGGTGCAGGTTGACCTTGATACGGCCGCCTTGCAGGCAAAAGGGCTCTCGCCCCTGGATGTTGTAAATGCGGTCGGGGCGCAGAATCTGATTCTGCCTTCGGGCACCACCAAGATCGGGCCGCTCGAGTACGACGTCGACATGAACGCCAGCCCGCAGACGGTGGCGGAGTTGAATGATCTGCCCATCAAGACCGTGGGCAGCAGCACGATCTACATCCGGGATGTCGCGCATGTGCGCGATGGCTTCCCTCCACAAACGAATATCGCTCGCGTGAACGGGCAGCGCGCCGTGCTGCTGACGATTCAGAAGTCGGGAAATGCTTCGACGCTCGACATCATTTCAGGCATCAAGAACCTTCTACCCGACGTGGAGAAGACGCTCCCGGCCGATCTGAACATACGGTTGCTGGCGGATCAGTCTTTGTTCGTGCGCGGATCGATTCAGGGCGTGGTGCGCGAAGCGATTATTGCCGCGTGCCTGACCGGATTCATGATCCTGGTGTTCCTCGGCAGTTGGCGGAGCACGGTGATCATTGCGGTTTCGATCCCGCTGTCGATTCTGACGTCGATCATCTGCATGAGCGCGCTGGGCGAAACCATCAACATCATGACTCTGGGCGGACTGGCGTTGGCGGTTGGCATTCTGGTGGATGACGCCACGGTGGAGATCGAGAATATCAACCGCAATCTCTCCCTGGGCAAGGAAGTGGAGCACGCGATTCTGGACGGCGCGCAGCAGATTGCCGTACCTGCGTTCGTTTCGACGTTGTCGATTTGCATTGTGTTCGTGCCGATGTTCTTCCTGACGGGCGTGGCGCGGTATCTCTTCGTACCTCTCGCCGAGGCCGTCTCGTTCGCGATGCTGGCGTCCTACTTCCTGTCGCGTACGGTTGTGCCGACCATGGCGAAATATCTGCTGCGGGGGCACGAAGCCGAGGCTGGGCATGCATCGAAAACCAGCAGGAATCCGTTGGTCCGGATGCAGATTCGCTTCGAAGAAGGTTTCGAACGGTTTCGGGATCGCTATCACGGGCTGCTGGAAACCTGCTTGCAGCACCAGAGATTTTTCCTGACCGCCTTCTTCGTCGGGTGCGTCTTGTCGCTGGTGTTTCTGGTGCCGTGGCTGGGGCAGGATTTCTTTCCTGGGGTGGATAGCGGTCAGTTCAAGCTGCACTTGCGCGCGCGTACCGGAACGCGAATTGAAGAGACGGCTCGGCTCTGCGACCTGGTGGAGCAATCGATCCGCGAGCAGATACCGCCTGATGAGATGTCGAGCATCATCGACAACATCGGGCTTCCGTACAGCGGTATTAACCTGACGTACAGCACGTCAGCGCCGGTTGGCCCGGGAGACGCGGACATTCTGGTGACCCTGGGCGAGCATCATCACTCGACGGACAAATATGTTCACGATCTACGGATCAAGCTGGGGGATGAGTTTCCTGGCGTCACGTTCGCGTTCCTCCCGGCGGACATTGTGAGCCAGATTCTGAACTTCGGTTTGCCGGCGCCGATCGACGTGCAGATCGTCGGGAATGATCTGGAAGGCAACCGGAAGTCTGCTGACACGCTGCTGCAGAGAGTCCGCTACATTCCGGGCACGGTCGACCTACGCATCCAGCAAGCGTTTGATCAACCGAAGCTGCACATCAATGTGGACCGAACGAAGGCCGGGCAGATTGGATTCACAGAACGCGACGTTGCGCAAAACCTGCTGATCTCGCTGAGCGGAAGCTTCCAGACATCGCCGACCTTCTGGCTGAACCCGAAGAACGGCGTGAGTTACCCGATTGCGACGCAGACACCGCAGTACCGGCTCGACTCGCTGCAAGGCATACAGAATATCCCGGTGGCCGGCGTGAGCGGAGCGCCCTCGCAGATCCTGGGAAGTCTTGCTTCGATCCGGCGCGGGGTGGGGTTGGGAGTCATGTCGCACTACGATATCGCTCCCGTGATCGACATTTTCGGATCGGTGCAGGGGCGGGACCTGGGGGGCGTCTCGCGCGATCTGACCAAGATTATCGATGACAGCCGGAAGGATTTGCCCAAGGGATCGCGGATCGTGGTGCGCGGGCAGATTCTCACGATGCGGTCGTCGTATATCGGATTGATTGGCGGACTGGCGTTCTCGATTCTGCTGGTCTACCTGTTGATTGTCGTGAACTTCCAGTCGTGGCTGGATCCCTTCATCATCATTTCAGCGTTGCCGGCAGCGCTCGCCGGAATTGTATGGTTCCTCTTTATCACGCACACGACGTTGAGCGTGCCGGCCCTCACGGGATCCATCATGTGCATGGGGGTGGCGACGGCGAACAGCATCCTGGTGGTCAGCTTTGCGAAGGAACAGCTGGAAGAGGGCAAGGATGCGGTCGAGGCCGCGCTGCAATCGGGATTCACGCGCTTCCGTCCCGTGTTGATGACCGCGATGGCCATGATGATCGGCATGGTGCCCATGGCGCTGGGCCTGGGCGAGGGCGGCGAACAGAATGCGCCGCTGGGACGCGCAGTAATTGGCGGTCTGTTGCTGGCCACAGTGTCGACCCTGTTTTTCGTGCCGGTGTTCTTCAGTGTGCTGCACGGACGCCGCTTGAGAGTGGACGCCGCGAACGCGAAATGAAGTTTGGTCGCAGGAATTTGGAGAATTGAAAATGCCGGTGGAACAGGAAGACAACGTGGAAACGCAAGTTGCGAACCGCAATTTGCCTGAACGAAGTCCGGAGTCCTCGAAGCCCAAGAGGGCCTGGTTGATCGCAGTTCTGGCCTTCGCGGTGGTGGCAATCGTCGTTATTTCGGGTATCGTTCCACGCGTGCGTGCGCGTAGTACCCTGCGCAACGAAACCAATCAGCTGGCCGTTCCAGCGGTAATCGTAGCTCAGCCGAAAAAGTCGGCGCCCGGACAGGAAGTGATCCTGCCCGCCAACATCCAGGCGTTCAAGGATGCTCCGATTTACGCGCGGACGAATGGCTATCTGAAGCGCTGGTATGTCGACATCGGCGGGCATGTGAAGGCGGGGCAGTTGCTGGCAGAGATCGATACGCCGGAAGTTGATCAGCAGTTGCACCAGGCGCGAGCAGATCTCGGCACCGCCGAAGCGAATATGCATCTTTCGGAGATCACGGCTTCCCGCTATCAGGGACTTCTGAAGAGCGATTCGGTCTCGCAACAGGATGCGGATAACGCCACGGGAGATTTCGCGGCGAAGAAGGCGACCGTGCAGTCGGCGCAGGCTAACTTGCGCAGGCTGGAAGAATTGCAGTCGTTCGAGAAGATCTACGCGCCCTTCGATGGCGTAATCACGGCACGCAACACCGATATCGGCCAGCTCATCAATTCAGGGAGCAGCACGGGTTCGAAGAGCGAGCTGTTTCATATGGCCGCGCCCGGAAAGCTGCGAGTGTACGTGAATGTTCCGGAAATCTATTCGCGCGCAGCGAAGCCGGGGTTGAAGGCGGACTTGACACTCGACGAATTTCCCGGCCGACGCTTCGAGGGAACGCTTGTACGCACGGCGGATGCGATCGATCTTGCGAGCCGGACACTGCTGGTCGAGATCGAAGTAAACAACCCGACGGGCGAACTGTTGACCGGCGCGTATGCGGCCGTGCATCTCAAGTTGCCGGGAAATGTTTCCACGTTCCTGATCCCGGTGAACACTTTGCTCTTCCGGTCGGAAGGACTGAGGGTCGCGGTGGTGAAGGACAACAAAGCGGACTTGATTCCGCTCACGCTGGGACGGGACTTCGGCAGCGAAGTGGAAGTGCTGGTGGGATTGAAGGGAGATGAGAATCTGGTGGTGAATCCACCGGACTCCATCGTGTCAGGGCAGGAAGTGCGGCTTGCGTCCAATGCGGCTCCTCCGAAGGGAGCGCAGCAGTGAAGGTGGCGTTGAAATCCGCGGCCGGTGTGACG
>Ga0210406_10003928_pt1 | contig 16141 bp, 13 predicted proteins | sample IncBWC30MmetaG_FD_155454 | JGI IMG/M metagenome (GOLD analysis project Ga0210406, IMG submission 155454) | Forest soil microbial communities from Barre Woods Harvard Forest LTER site, Petersham, Massachusetts, United States - Inc-BW-C-30-M | ecosystem: Environmental > Terrestrial > Soil >... | reverse complement strand
GGAAATTCATGGTGGTTTCCGCGGTGCTCGCCGCCGTGATTTTCACCGCCGCCATGCTCGCAGGCGGCGGATTGCCGGGAGCCGCCGGTCTCGCCTTCGCCGCCGGCTTCGGCCTGCCGCGTTGGGCCCTGAGCTTTCTCAAGAAGCGCCGCGAAGCGGCATTCCTCAAGGCCCTGCCGGACGCCGTCGACGTGATCGTTCGCGGTATCAAGGCCGGGCTGCCGCTGTTCGAATCGATCAAGGTGGTCGCAGCCGATGCGCCGGAGCCGCTCAGGAGCGAGTTCCTGGCGATCATCGAAACCCAGGCCATCGGCATGCCGCTCGGCGACGCCTGCGCGCGGCTGTACGAGCGGATGCCGGTGCCGGAGGCGAACTTCTTCGGCATCGTGGTGGCGATCCAGCAAAAGTCCGGCGGCAACCTGTCCGAGGCGCTCGGCAATTTGTCCAAGGTGCTGCGCGACCGCAAGAAGATGGCGGAGAAGATTCAGGCGATGTCGATGGAAGCCAAGGCGTCGGCGGCCATCATCGGTGCGCTGCCGCCGATCGTGATGATTCTCGTCTACCTGACGACCCCGGACTACATCGCGCTGCTGTGGACCCATCCGACCGGTCAATTGATGCTGGTCGGTTGCGTGATCTGGATGTCCACCGGAATCTTCGTGATGAAAAAAATGATCAACTTCGACTTCTGACGGTGCAGCATGATTGATTTCCTGATCACCAAGCTCCACGACGTACGTTTCATGACCATGATGCTGGCCGCGGTCGCGGCGAGCGCGACCGCCTATACGCTGGTCATGCCGTTTTTCGCCGGCGAAAGTCTCGACAAGCGCATGAAGGCGGTGGCGAGCGAGCGCGAGCGGATCCGGGCGCGTGAGCGCGAGCGTCTTTCCAAGACCGAAAAGGTGTCGCTGCGGCAGACGCCGAAGCAGCTCGTCTCCAGGGTGGTGGAAGATTTCAACCTCACCAAATGGCTGGCACAGGAATCGGCCCGCGAAAAACTCGCCATGGCCGGCTATCGCGGCCAGGCGCCCTACGTCACGTTCCTGTTTGCCCGCATGGTGACGCCGATCGTGATGTTTCTCGGCGCGGTGCTTTATGTATTCGTGATCTCGCATCTGCAAAAATCGATGCCAGTCAAGATCGGCATCTGCGTCGCCGTCGCCTATCTCGGCCTGCAGGCACCGATGCTGTTCCTGAAGAACGCGATCAGCAAGCGGCAGCTTTCGATCAGGCGCGCTTTTCCCGACGCGCTCGATCTGCTTCTGATCTGCATCGAGTCCGGCATGTCGATCGAGGTCGCGTTCCGCAAGGTCTCCGGCGAGATCGTTACCCAGTCGATCGCGCTGTCGGAGGAATTCACCCTGACCACGGCCGAGCTCTCTTATCTGCAGGACCGCAAGGTCGCTTACGAGAATTTGGCGAAGCGCACCGGCCTCGAAGGCGTCAAGTCAGTCTGCCTGGCGCTGATGCAGTCGGAACGCTACGGCACGCCGCTCGGCCAGAGCCTGCGGGTCATGGCGCAGGAAAATCGCGACATGCGCATGAACGAGGCCGAGAAGAAGGCCGCGGCGCTGCCGCCGAAACTGACGGTGCCGATGATCCTGTTCTTCCTGCCGGTGCTGTTCGTCGTCATCCTCGGGCCGACCGGCATCAAGATCGCGGCGATGCAGTGAGCCGGCCGGTCGGCGCGGCGGAAGCTTCTCGAATTGATGTCGACTAGTCGTTCCGGCTGAGCGCCGCCACCGGGATCGTGCCGCGGCCGGCGCGCGGATTGTCCTTCCGGTTCAGCATTTCTTTTAGATAGGCGACGTTTGCCGCCGCTTCCTCCGGCGGCAGATCGGCCTTGACGATGGTTTCGGCCTCCGCAAAGCGGCCCTGCAGGCCGACCACGAGACCGAGATTCTGCCGCACCCGCGCATCGGCCCGTGGGCTGGCATAGGCCTGGCGGAGCACTTGTTCCGCCTTCGGCAGGTCGCGCGTCAGCATGTAGGACAGCCCGAGATTGGAAAGCACCGACGGCTCGCCGGGCACGATCTTCAGCGCGCTGGCATAATAGCCGCGGGCTTCCTCATGCCGGCCTAGCTGATCGAGCGCGGTGCCCTGCACCGAGAGAATTCGCCAGTCCGGATTGTCGGGCGTGTGGGCGCGGCTCAAGACGTCGAATGCCTGCTGGAAATTGCCGTTGTCGGTGAGCGCCCGGCCCCAGGCGGCGAGCAGCGCCTTGTTGCCTGGATGGGCGATGGTGGCCTGCTCGAGCACGGCGGCCGCCTGGGCGCGCTGCCCATTGGCGCGCAGCGCCTGGCCGTACGCCAAAGCGGCCTCGGCATCCTTGGGATTTTCACGGTAGCGATCACCGGTCATTTCCGCCGCACGCAGCGGATCGGCACTGGCCGGTGTCTCGGGCTTGGCGGTGATCGAGCCGGTGATGTCGGACATGGTCTGGCAGCCGCCGAGACCAGCGGCCAAGATCGCCGTCACGGCCGTGGATGCGAGGAACCGGGCAAGACTGGACTGAAGGCGCATCGCAGGGACTCACGGGCGGATTGATCGAGCCGAACACGCCAGCAATAGACTGTTAACCCTAACGGCCAGTTAATCTGCGCCTGATGGAGCGCCCCGGTCCCCGCCCCCGAACCGATCGGCCCTGCGAATGGGACGGCCGACCCCTCGGGTCAATATTCGATCGCCAACCGTTTCCGGATTTCATCGAGCCGCTTGTCGACCGCGTCGAAGCGCGCATGCAGCCCACGGTCGTGGAGATAGAAAATATAGCCGCCCGCGAGAAATCCGAAGATCCAGTGGTGGCTCTCGACGTAAATCAGCACTGCTTCGATCGCGTGACCGATAACAGCAAAAATACCCAACACGGCGTCCATCGCATTCCCCGCTGGAGACAATGACCTTCTGATTTCTGGAGGATCCCTCGCCGGCAGAAACTAACACGATCTCCCGGCGTCGTGTAGAGGCGGGCTGCGCGATGCTTTCTAAGAGATTGCAGCCGCGCAAAAACTCTGCAAAGTCTGGCTACGTCCCAAGCCATCCAACGAGCGGAACAAGACGGGCCAAGCATGCCATCGGTGTTTGAGACTGTGCCGGCCGCATCGGCGATTCCCATTGTGTTTGTGGCCAAGTCGACATGGGACGCGATCAGCACGGAACTGCCGGCCGAGGCGCGGCAATTCGCGTACGCCAACGGCTTTGCGGCCAAGCCCGGCGCGTGCCTGACGCTGCCGGCCGCCGACGGACAAATCGCGCACGTGTTGTTCGGCCTGGAGGAGGCGAACGGCAAAGCCTGTGATCTGTTCAGGCCCGGGGCGCTGCCGGGCCTGCTGCCGGCGGGCGTCTATCGCTTCGCCAATGCGCCGCACGACACCCGCCTCGCCGCGTTTGCCTTTGCGCTCGGCAGCTATCGCTTCAACCGTTACCGCAAGGCCGATGCGCCCGATGTGACGCTGGTGCCGCCCGAAGGCATCGACGCCGCGGATATCGCGCGGATGGCCGATGCGGCGTGGCTCGCCCGCGATCTCATCAATACGCCGTCCAACGACATGGGGCCGGAGGAACTGGCGGCGGCCGCAGAACAGCTTGCGGCGCGCTTTGGCGCAAGCTTCAACTGCATCGTCGGCGATGATCTCGTAAGGCAGAATTTTCCACTTGTTTACGCCGTCGGCATGGCATCGACCCGCGCGCCGCGCCTGATCGAGTTCGTCTGGGGCGATCCCGCACACCCGAAGGTGACGCTGGTCGGCAAGGGCGTCTGCTTCGATACCGGCGGGCTCGACCTGAAACCTTCCACCGGCATGCTGATGATGAAGAAGGACATGGGCGGCGCCGCCAATGTGCTGGCGCTGGCGCAGATGGTGATGGACGCGAGACTCAAGATACGGTTACGGGTCCTGATTCCGGCGGTCGAGAATGCGGTCGCCGGCAACGCGTTTCGTCCGCTCGATATCTTCAAATCGCGCAAGGGCCTCACCGTCGAGATCGGCAACACCGACGCGGAGGGACGGCTGATCCTGGCCGATGCGCTGGCGCTCGCCGACGAGGAAAAACCCGACCTGCTGGTCGATATGGGAACGCTGACGGGCGCCGCGCGGGTCGCGTTGGGGCCGGATTTACCGCCCTTTTACACCAATGATGAGGCGCTGGCGCTTGATGTCGCGCGATGCGCGAAGGCGGAGAACGATCCGTTGTGGCGCATGCCGCTGTGGCCACCTTACGATAGCTGGCTCGATTCCAAAGTCGCCAACATCAACAACGCGCCGTCGGGGACCTTCGCCGGCTCGATCACCTGCGCGCTGTTCTTGCAGCGCTTCGTCGAGCATGCCAAGAGCTGGCTGCACGTCGACATTTATGGCTGGACGCCATCTGCGAAACCGGCGCGGCCGGAAGGCGGCGAATGCCAGGCCGCGCGGGCAATCTACAAACTGCTGGGTGAACGTTATGGATGATCCGCGCCTGACGCCGGCGAGGGGCGACCTCGCCGCCAAATATCTCGAGGGCAAGGTGAAGGCTGAACGCTTTGTCGCGGGCGAGATCTTCGAGGTCAGCAGCGCGATCGCGCCGCTGCGCGAGGCGCCGTCCACTGATGCCGCGCTTTTGACGCAGGCGCTGAAGGGCGAGCGCGTGACGGTCTATGATCGTAACGGCGAAGGTTTTGCATGGGGCCAACTGAACAGCGATCGCTATGTCGGCTGGCTTAGGGATTCCGCACTGACAACGCCGGGCGCCGCGCCGACCCACAAGGTCACCGCGATCAGGACGTTCGCCTTTCCAGGCCCCTCGATCAAACTGCCGCCGGCCGAGACGCTTCCGATGGGCGCGATGGTGACGGTTATGCGAGAAGACGACATCTTCGCTGTCACCCGCGAAGGCTGGTATCTGCCGCTTCAGCACCTCGCCGGCATTGGCCAGCGCGAGCCGGATTTCGTTACCGTTGCCGAACGTTTTGTCGGCACGCCCTATCTGTGGGGCGGCAAAAGCAGCTTTGGCATCGATTGCTCGGGCCTCGTGCAGATATCGTTGAATGCCGCCGGCACACCCTGCCCGCGCGACACCGATATGCAGCAGGATGAACTGGGACGGCCGCTCGATGCAGTGGAATCAAAGAACCTGCAGCGCGGCGACCTGATCTTCTGGAAGGGCCATGTCGCGATCGCCCGCGACGCTCTGACCATCGTCCACGCCAACGCGTATCACATGGCGACCGTGATCGAACCAACCTCCGACGCCATCGCGCGCATCAAGGCCACAGGCCTCGAGGTGCTCGCGATCAAGGGGCTGAAGCCTTAAGTCGCGACCGAGCCGTCCGGCGCGGTTTCGTTGCGGAAGGCGGCGGCGAACAGCGCGCGTGTATAGTCGGTCTTCGGATTCTTGAACAATTTCGAGGCCGGCCCCTCCTCCACCACCTTGCCGTGACGCATCACGATCAGATGGCTCGCGAGCGAGGCGACCACGCGCAAATCGTGTGAAATGAACATATAGGTGAGGTCGCGCTTGCGCTGCAGCTCGCGCAACAAATCGACCATCTGCGCCTGGAACAACATGTCGAGCGCGCTGGTCGGTTCGTCCAGCACCACGAAATTCGGCTCCAGCACCGCCGCGCGCGCAATCGAGATGCGCTGGCGCTGGCCGCCGGAAAATTCGTGCGGATAGCGAAACCGCGTGTCCGGATCGAGCCCGACATCCTTCAACGCCTTGATGACGCGCGCCTCGCGGCTCTGCCTCGAAAGCGAGCGCTGATGCACGCTCAGGCCTTCGGCGACGATGTCTCCGACCGACATTCGCGGGCTCAAGGAGCCGAACGGGTCCTGAAACACGATCTGCATGTCGCGGCGGAACGGCAGCATCGCCTTGAACCGCAGGCCTTGGATGTTCTTGCCTAAGAAGACGATCGGGCCGTCGGAAGAAATCAGCCGCAACAGCGCGAGCCCAAGCGTGGTCTTGCCGGAGCCGGATTCGCCGACCACGCCGAGCGTCTCGCCCTTGCGCACCGCGAGGTTGACGCCGTCGACCGCCTTGATATGTCCGACGGTCGAGCGCAAGAGGCCGCGCTTGATCGGGAACCAGACTTTCAGATCGTTGGCCGAGATCACGACCGGCGAATCCGGCCGCGGCGGCGCTGGATCGGGCTTGGGCTCGGCCGCTAGCAGCGCGCTTGTATAGGGATGTTTTGGCGCGTTGAAGACCTGCTCCACCGGCCCCTGCTCGACGATCTGGCCGCCGTTCATGACGCAGACCACGTCGGCGATGCGGCGGACGATGCCGAGGTCGTGAGTGATAAACAGCAGGCTCATGCCGAGGCGCGCGCGAATTTCCGCGAGTAGCGTCAGAATCTGCGCCTGTACGGTGACGTCGAGCGCCGTCGTCGGCTCGTCCGCGATCAAGAGATCGGGCTCGTTCGCGAGCGCCATCGCGATCATGACGCGTTGACGCTGGCCGCCCGACAATTGATGCGGATAGCTTGCAAGGCGCGTTTCCGGTTCGGGGATGCCGACCTGGGTCAATAGCTCGAGCGTGCGCGAGCGCACCATCGATCCGGAGATATCGTTGTGAAGATGCAGGATCTCGCCGATCTGCGACTCAATGGTGTGCAGCGGATTGAGCGAGGTCATCGGCTCCTGGAAGATGATCGAAATGTCGTTGCCGCGAATGCCGCGGATCTCGTTTTCCGACAGCCCGAGCAGTTCGCGTCCCTTGAAGCGAATACTGCCGGAAGGATGCGTCGCGGTCGGATAAGGCAGCAGCTTCAAGATCGACAGCGCGCTCACCGACTTGCCGGAGCCGGACTCGCCGACCAGCGCCACGCATTGGCCGCGCTTGATGGAAAACGAAACCCGGTTGACCGCGACCGATGCGCCGCTCGGCTGGTGAAACGCCACCGAAAGGTCGCGGACGTCGAGCAGCGGCTGGTTGACGGCGTCCATGCGCTCCTCTACCTGAAAGTCTTGCGCGGATCGAACGCGTCGCGCACCGCTTCGCCGATGAAGATCAACAGCGACAGCATGATCGCGACCGAGAAAAAGCCGGTGAAGCCGAGCCATGGGGCCTGCACGTTGGACTTGCCCTGCGACAGCAATTCGCCGAGCGAGGGCGAGCCCGGCGGCAAGCCGAAGCCGAGGAAGTCGAGCGCCGTCAGCGTCATCACCGAGGACGATACGATGAACGGCAGGAAGGTCATGGTCGCCACCATCGCGTTCGGCAACAGATGGCGGAACATGATCACCGCGTTGGAAACCCCGAGCGCGCGCGCCGCCTGGATGTATTCGAAGTTGCGGCCGCGCAGGAATTCCGCGCGCACCAGGCCGACCAGGGACACCCATGAGAACAGCAAGAGAATGCCGAGCAGAACGAAGAAGCCGGGCACCAGCACCGACGACAGGATCAGCAGCAGATAGAGCGAGGGGATCGCGGTCCAGATCTCGATGAAGCGCTGAAAGCCGAGGTCGAGCCAGCCGCCAAAATAGCCCTGCACGCCGCCGGCGGCGACGCCGATGATCGAGGAGATGATGGTCAGGCTGAGGCCGAACAGCACCGAGATGCGGAAGCCGTAGATCAGCCGCGCGACGACGTCGCGGCCCTGATCGTCGGTGCCGAGCCAGTTATATTCGAGGTCGCGGCAGCTCTGCAGGCCCCTTTTCTGCACCACTTCCCTGCACTGCTCCTCCGTCAGCATCCAGGTCGGTTTCGACGGCGCCGGTGTCGGCAAATCGAGGTTATGCGTGTCGTAGGAATAGCGGATCAGCGGCCAGACGATGGTGCCACCCTTGTCCGCGATCAGCTTCTGCAAATAGGGATCGCGATAATCGGCCGCCGTCTCGAAGTCGCCGCCGAAGGTGGTCTCCGAATAGGTGACGAAAGCCGGCCAATACAGACGACCGTCGAACTTGATCAGGAAGGGCCGGTCGTTGGCGATCAGCTCGGCGAACAACGAGACGAAAAACAAGATCAAGAAAATCCAGAGCGACCAGTAACCCCGGCGGTTCGATTTGAAATTCTGCCAGCGCCGGCGATTGAGCGGCGACGGAGCGAACGCATGACGCGTGATCGGCACGACTTCGCCGAGCGGCGATTGCGTCTTGGTTTCGATCGGTGGCGGCGCGATGATCGTCATCAGACCTCCCGCGCCTCGAAATCGATCCGCGGATCGATCCACATATAGGCAAGGTCGGAGATCAAGTTGACAACGAGGCCGACCAGCGAAAAGACGAACAGCGTTCCGAACACGACCGGATAGTCGCGATTGAGCACGCTCTCGAAGCCGAGCAGGCCGAGGCCATCGAGCGAGAAGATGGTTTCGATCAAGAGCGAGCCCGAAAAGAAGGCGTGGATGAACGCCCCCGGAAAACCGGCAATCACGATCAGCATGGCGTTGCGGAAGATGTGATTATACAGCACCTGCCGTTCGCTGCAGCCCTTGGCGCGCGCGGTCATCACATATTGCTTGCGGATCTCGTCGAGGAACGAGTTTTTGGTCAATAGCGTCATGGTGGCGAACGCGCCGAGCGCCATCGAGATCAGCGGCAGCGTGATGTGCCAGAAATAGTCGAGGATCTTCCAGTACCAGGGAAATTGCGACCAGCCGTCCGAGGTCAATCCGCGCAGCGGGAAGACGTTGAAGAAGGAGCCGCCGGCGAACAGGATGATCAGCAGGATCGCAAACAGGAATCCCGGGATGGCAAATCCGACGATGATCACCGCCGAGGTCCAGGTATCGAACCGCGATCCGTCCATCACCGCCTTGCGGATGCCGAGCGGGATCGAGATCAGATAGGTCAGCAGCGTCATCCAGATCCCGAGCGACATCGAGACCGGCAGCTTCTCCTTGATCAGCTGCAGCACGCTGACATCGCGAAAGTAACTCTTGCCGAAATCGAATCTTGCAAAATTCCACAGCATCAGCGCAAAGCGTTCCGGCGCCGGCTTGTCAAAGCCGAATTGCTTTTCGAGGCTCTTGACGAAATCGGGATCGAGCCCCTGCGCGCCGCGGTATTTCGAGCTGACGGCATCGGCGGCTGCGCCGACCTGCTGGCCGCGCGCCCCGAAATCTCCGCCGGAAGACCCCGAAATCCGCGAGGCGCCGCCGGTGTCGGCGCCGGAAAGCTGCGCGATCACGCGCTCGACCGGGCCGCCCGGCGCAAACTGCACCACAACAAAGGAGACGAACAGAATTCCCAACAGCGTCGGAACCATCAGAAGAATGCGGCGGGCGATGTAGGCGCTCATTATTTCGCCTGCTCGGCCTTGGCCGCTTTGTTCACGTCGTACCACCAGTTTGCCGGGGCGCCGACGCCTTGGGCAAAACGCGGCGGCTTTTCCGGATGGCTGAACACGTCCCAATAGGCGAGCCGGTGCGTGTGCGCGTACCATTGCGGCACCCAGTAGCGGCCGGCGCGAAACACCCGATCGAAGGCGCGGCAGGCAATCGTGAGATCAGCGCGATTGTCGGCGCCGATGATCTTTTCGACCAGCGCATCGATCGCCGGGCTGGCGATGCCGGCGAGGTTGTACGACCCCTTGGTAGCGGCCGACTGCGACGTGAAGAACGGACGCATGCCGTCACCCGGGGTGGCCGACATGGAAAAGCGCTCGATCGTCATGTCGAAATCGAAATCTTCCAGCCGCGCGCGGTATTGCACGGCGTCGACCATCCGCAAGTTGGCCTCGATGCCGAGCGTACCGAGATTCTTCAGATAAGGTCCGTGATGCGGCTGTATCGATTGCTCGTCGATCAGAAATTCGATCTGGAAAACCTCGCCATTCGGCAACAGCCGCTTGCCGTCCTTGATGGGAAGCCCCGCTTCCTGCAACAGTTGAGAAGCCTTGCGCAATAGCGCCCGGTCCTGCCCCGACCCATCCGATACCGGCGGCACGAAGGGAGGGCCAAAAACCTCGTCCGGCACCTGACCGCGAAACGGTTCCAGCAGCGCGAGCTCTTGCGACGACGGCGGCCCGTCCGCCATCATGTCCGAATTCTGGAACGGCGAATGAGTACGCGCGTAGGCTCCGTACATGATGGTCTTGTTGGTCCACTCGAAATCGAACGCCTGGATCAGCGCTTCGCGCACCCGCGGATCCCTGAATTTCTCGCGACGAGTATTGATAAACCAACCCTGCGCGCCTGACGGCGTTTCGTCGGGCAAAGTCTCGCGCTTGACACGACCATCCTTCACGGCCGGGAAATCATAGCGCGTCGCCCATATCCGCGCGGTGAGTTCCTCACGAAACAGGTAGTTCCTTCCGGCAAATCCCTCGAACGCGACGTCGCGATCCCGGTAAAACTCGTAACGCAGGGTATCGAAATTGTAGCTGCCGCGCGAACCCGGGAGATCAGCACCCCACCAATCCTTGACCCGCTCGAATTCAATGTAGCGATTGACCTCGAATTTTCCGACCTTGTAGGGCCCTGATCCGAGCGGGACGTCGAGCGTCGATTCATCGAACGGCTGCGCGGCGTAATAGGCTTGCGAGAAGATCGGCAGACTCGCGACAAAGAGCGGCACGTCGCGCGCGCGCTTCTCGGCGAAGCTGACGATCAGCGTTGCATCGTCGAGCGCCTCCGCCTTCAACATGTCGCGCATCTGGACGATGATCAGGGGATGGCCCTTTGCCTTCAACGTGGTGAGCGAGAAGGCGGCGTCATGCGCCGTCAGTTTCGAACCATCGTGAAACCTGGCCTCCGGCCGCAGCGTAAAGCGATAGGTCAGTTTATCAGCTGAGATCTGCACCGATTTTGCGACCAGCCCGTACATCGCATCCGGCTCGTCATTGGCGCGCGCCATCAGCGGCGCGAACGTCATGTCCATGCCCTGCGCGCCTTCGCCCTTGATGATGTAAGCGTTGAACGAATTGAACGTAAAGTACGATTGATTGTTGGAGCGAATCGAGGGAATGAACGAAAATATCCCCCCTTTTGGCGCGGCGACGTTTACGTAGTCGAAGTGCTGAAAGTCGGCCGGATATTTCAGATCGCCGAACGCCGATATGCCGTGAGCCTCATTGGCGACATCGGACGCCCTTGCCGGCCGCAGCAGTGGTGCGCTCAGCGCACCGATACCGAGGCCGATCAGGTGCCGGCGGGAGACAAGCGCCATGCGCGAATTATCCTTCAAGAGCGCTTGCCGATCCGGGCAGCCTTCTCGGCATCATACCACCACAGGGCGGGGAGGCCCGAGCGCGCATATTTCGGCAGCTCGGCATGGCTGAAACGGTCCCAGCGGGCGTAGCGCGAGAAAGGATAGGTGAACTGCGGCACGACGTAGAAATTCCATAACAGCACGCGATCCAGCGCGTGGGTCGCCGCCACCAGATCTGCGCGGTCCTTGGCAAAAATCACTTTGTCGATCAACATATCGACCGCCGGATTCTTGATGCCGATGGTGTTTCTCGAGCCGGGTTGATCGGCCATCTGCGAGCCCCAGAATTCCCGCTGCTCGTTGCCAGGCGACAGCGACTCTCCCCACTGGTCGAGGATGATGTCGAAATCGAAGCTACGCAGCCGGTTTTGATATTGCGCATCGTCGACGACACGAACCGAGATCGTGACGCCGATGCGCTCCAGCGACGGCTTGTAGAACAGCGCGATCCGCTCGGCTGACGGATCCTGCACCAGGATTTCGACGGTAACCGGCTTGCCCGCCGGATCGACAAGCCTTCGATCGCGCACCTCGTAGCCGGCTTCCTTCAACAGCCGCGCGCTTTCCCGCAAATTGGCGCGCACGGCCTCGGGGTTGCCGCCGACCGGGTTCTGATAGGGCGTGGTGAAGACCTCGGCCGGCACCTTGTCGCGCACCGTCTCCAAAATCTGTAGCTCTTGCCCCTGCGGCAGTCCCGAACACGCAAGCTCAGATCCCTCGAAGTAGCTGTTGATGCGCTTGTACTGGCCAAAGAAAAGCTGCTTGTTCATCTCCTCGAAATCGTAGGCGTAGTTGAAGGCCCGGCGCAGCCGTGCGTCCTTGAATTGATCGCGTCGCAGATTGAACGAGAAAGCCTGCATCCGGCCGGAATCGTTGATCGGGAATTCTTCCTTCAAAACGCGCTTGTCCGCGACCGCCGGAAAGTCATAGGCCGTCGCCCATTGCTTGGCCGAATTTTCGCTGATCCAGTCGGCCTGGTCGGCCTTGAACGCTTCGAGCGCGACCAGATTGTCGCGGAAGAATTCGAAACGCATTTCGTCGAAATTGTTGTGTCCGACCTGCGCCGGAATGCTGGCACCCCAATAATCCTTTACCCGCTCCAGCTTGACCGACCGGCCAGCGACGAATTCCTTGATGCGGTAGGGACCGGAGCCCAGCGGCATTTCCAGCGTCGTCGCCGAGATGTCACGCTTCCTGCCCTGGCTGTCGGTGCCATCCCAGTAGTGCTTGGGCAATACCAGCAATTCGCCGACGATGGTCGGCAGTTCGCGATTTCCGGGAGTGTCGAAGGTAAACTTGATATCGCGTTCCCCCGTCTTTTCCGCTTTCGCAACGTGACGATAGTATGAGGCATAGAACGGGCTATATTTCTTTAGCACCTCGATCGAGAAAATCACGTCCTCCGGCGTCACCGGCTTGGCGTCGTGCCAGCGCGCTTCGTTGCGCAGGCGATAGGTGACCCAGGAAAAATCGTCCGGATGCGAGGCCGCTTCCGCCAGCAAGCCGTACTCGGTGGCGATCTCGTCCTGCGACCGCGTCATCAACGTTTCGTAGATCAGAGCGGCAGAAGGCGCGATCGAGCCTTTGACGCCGGCAACCGCGATGTTGAAATTATCGAAGGTGCCGATCGAGATCGTGCGCGCGACACCGCCCTTGGGCGCGTCCGGATTGACGTAATCGAAGCGCTTGAAATCGGCGGGATATTTGACATCGCCAAACAACGACAGGCCGTGCCGCCAAACCATGTCGCCCGTTCCGGATAGCGCATGGGCCGGAGCGATCGCGGGAACGGCCGCCACGCCGCCCAGCGCGGGAGCCATGGCGGCAAAGGCGCCGCCTTGCAGAAGGTTTCGTCGGGTAATCGCCAAAGGAGGAATCCTGTTGCTGAAGGGCTAATGGGGCTTGGGACCCAATATAAGGCAACGGCTCGGCAAATTGTGTTGCTTTTTCCTCATGATACTAGCGCCGATGCGACGAAAGGTCCCGATAACAAGCGCGCGAGCCCCATGCTTCATAAGAAGAAACGGCCAGGCATTGCCTGGCCGTTTGGAAGAATTCATCCGGTGCCGCGGCTATTTCGACGCGGTCGGCAGCGGAACCGGGCTATCCGCCAGCTTGTGCAGATAAGCGATCACGTCGGCGCGCTCGCTGTCCTTGGTGATGCCGGCAAAGCCCATCGCGGTACCCGGGACAAAGCCCTTGGGGTTGGTGAGGAACTGGTTGAGTTCTTGATCGGTCCAGGTACCGCCCTTGGCCTTCATGGCAGCCGAGAAATTAAACCCGCCGCGGCCCTCGCCCTTATGGTCGCCGACGATGCCATAGAGATTGGGTCCGACGCGGTTGGGGCCGTTCTTCTCAAAGGTGTGACAGGCCTGGCACTTCTTCGCCGCGGCCTCGCCCTTTTCAGCGGAGGCAGTCTGCAACAGCTTCTCGATCGGCTCGGATGGCGGTGCGGCTTCCTTGGCCCCGCCGCCCGCCGGCGCTTCCTTCACGGCAATTTCGAAACCCGGCTTTTGCGGCATCACGGGCGTGAAGATCGCGCCGGCGGTGAAGCTCGTCACCAAGAGAACAAGGCAGGTGCCGAGGATGGCGCCGAGAATCTTATTGAGTTCGAAGGAGTCCATTTCGGATCAGGCTCCAGGCCGTAAAAGATCGATTTGGCCGGAGGAAACGGCCGCGGGAAGGGCATCGGGAATTCGGTCTTCGCGCCGCACCCCAAGCCAGGTTGAGATATCGGTTTGCCCGTGCTCTGGCAACCCGTATAAACGCGCCGGCTATCAGCCAATCCCCAACACTTCCGGCCCTTTTTCGAACGACCGAGACCTCGCTTCTGATGACCAAAACCCGCACTTTGGTGCTGATTCCTGCCCGCATGGCCTCGACCCGCCTGCCGGGCAAGCCGCTTATGTATATCGGAGGCTTGCCGATGATCGTCCATGTGCTGCGCCAGGCCGAGGCCGCCCAAATCGGCCGGGTGGCGGTCGCGACCGACACGCCGGAGATCGCGACCGCGGTGCGGGCGCACGGCGGTGAGGCGGTGATGACGCGCCCCGACCACGCTTCCGGTTCGGACCGGATTTATGAGGCGCTCGAAAAGCTCGATCCGAAGCGCGAGGCCGAGATCGTGGTCAATCTGCAGGGCGATTTTCCGACCATTGCGCCCGACAACATCCGCGACGTGTTGCCGCCGCTTGCCGATCCCGAAGTCGATATCGCGACGCTCGCCGCCGAAATCCATACCGAGGAGGAGAGCACCGCCCCGAGCGTGGTCAAGGCGATCGGCTCGCCGATCGGCGGACGGCGGCTGCGCGCGCTTTACTTTACCCGCGCCACCGCGCCATACGGCGACGGGCCGCGCTACCATCATATCGGGCTCTATGCCTATCGCCGCGCGGCGCTGGAGCGGTTCGTAAGCCTGCCGCCCTCACCGCTGGAACGGCAGGAGAAACTCGAGCAGCTTCGGGCGCTCGAGGCCGGCATGCGCATCGACATTACGATCGTCGACACCGTGCCGCGCGGCGTCGATACCCCGCCCGACCTCGAAACCGCCCGCCGACTACTAGCGAAAACCTAAGCGGCTGGTACAAGGCGCGCTATGACCAAGACAACCTCCAAAAAGCTGAAGATCGCATTCCAGGGCGAGCCGGGTGCGAATTCCCATATCGCGATCGTCGAAGCCTATCCCGACGCCGAGCCGTTGCCCTGCCCGACCTTTGAGGACGCGCTTGCCGCGATCACATCGGGCGAAGCCAGTCTCGGCATGATCCCGATCGAAAATTCGGTCGCCGGCCGCGTCGCCGACATCCATCATCTCCTTCCCGCTTCCGGCCTGTTCATTGTCGGCGAATGGTTCTTGCCGATCCGCCACCAATTGATGGCGCCGCGGGGCACCAAGCTTGGCGACATCAAGACCGTGGAGAGCCACGTCCATGCGCTCGGGCAGTGTCGCCGCATCATCCGCAAGCTCGGCCTCAAGCCGATCGTGGCGGCCGATACCGCCGGCAGCGCCCGCGATATCGCCGAACGCGGCGACAAGAGCACCGCTGCGATTGCCTCGCGGCTCGCCGCTGACATCTACGGCCTCGATATCCTGGCCGAGGACGTCGAGGACGAGACCCACAACACCACGCGCTTTGTGGTGCTGGCGCGCGAGGCCGAATGGGCCAAACAAGGATCGGGGCCGCTGGTCACGACTTTTGTATTCCGGGTCCGCAACCTTCCAGCCGCGCTCTACAAGGCGCTCGGCGGTTTCGCCACCAACAGTGTCAACATGACCAAGCTCGAGAGCTACATGGTCGACGGCAATTTCTTCGCCACGCAGTTTTACGCCGACGTCGACGGCCATCCCGATGACCGGGGCCTCGCATTCGCGCTGGAGGAGCTAAAATTCTTCTCGCGCGAATTCCGGATTGTCGGGGTCTATCCCGGCCATCCGTTTCGGGCGACATTCAGCGAGAAGCAGGAATAGGCTTTCGTGTCCCGGACGCGGTGCAGCGCCCTTTGCGCTGCTCCGCAGAGCCGGGACCCACTCTGCGGCTCAATGGGCCCCGGATCAGCAGCGCACCACGCCGCGAAGAGCGGCGCGCTGCGCAGCATCCGGGGAACGGAGAGGAACTACGCCGCCACCCTCTTCCCCAGCCCGAACGCATCGGCGAGCAGGCCATAGGACTTCTTGCGCGCGTCGTGATCATACACCGCCGTGATGATCATCAGCTCGTCGGGCTGGCTTGCCGCAATCATCGGCTCAAGCTTTTGCATCACGGTTGCGGGGCTGCCGACGAACAGCCGCGAGCGGTTGCGCGCGATCGAGGTGCGCTCGGCATCGGTATAGGGGTAGGCCAGCGCCTCTTCGACACTCGGCAGCGGCAGATATTGGCCGCGGTCGCGGCGCAGGCGATTGAGATCCATCGATGAGGCAAGTTTTCCCGCCTCCGCATCGGTCTCGGCCGCGACCGCCGCGATCGCCAGAATGGCGTGTGGCGTCGAGCGCCAGCCCGACGGCT
>Ga0210406_10003927_pt1 | contig 16143 bp, 17 predicted proteins | sample IncBWC30MmetaG_FD_155454 | JGI IMG/M metagenome (GOLD analysis project Ga0210406, IMG submission 155454) | Forest soil microbial communities from Barre Woods Harvard Forest LTER site, Petersham, Massachusetts, United States - Inc-BW-C-30-M | ecosystem: Environmental > Terrestrial > Soil >... | reverse complement strand
AAATGAGAGCAATCTACGACACAGTCACGCCGGAGGTGTTGTGGAAAGGGAAGTTCGTTATGCCGTTGAAAGGCGTCACCACCGGAGGGAATTTCGGCCGCCGCCGCGTCCTGAACGGCGAGGCCCGCTCGCCGCACGCTGGCGTTGATTTCCCCGCCGCCGCCGGCACACCCGTCTATGCGGCGCAATCCGGCAAAGCTGTGCTCGCCGAGAATCTCTATTATTCGGGGAACACCGTGGTGATCGATCACGGCTTCGGCATCTATACGCTCTACGCGCACCTCTCGGAAATCAACGTGCATGCCGGCGATCCCGTCGAAACGTCCGCCGAAATCGGAAAAGTCGGCGCCACCGGCCGCGTCACGGGGCCGCATCTCCACTGGGGGCTTACCATTGACCACGCCCGGGTCAACGCTTTGGAAATCGTCCAGCGCCAGCCTTGAACGGTGTCAACCGGTCACTTCAGATAAGTCCGGACAATCTCCACCAGGTCCTCAGCCGCTTCCGCCGAGGATTTAGTTTTACGGGGCATGTGGTTGCGGATGTGGTCTTCCATTAACTCGCCCATCAGGCCGTTGATCGCTCCGCGCGCCGCCGCCAAACGCTGGAGCACATCCGCGCAATGCGCATCTTCTTCCAGCCCGCGCAGCACGGATTCCAGTTGCCCGATGATTTTCTTGGTGCGTGAAACAAGCTCTAGTTTTTCTTTTAAGAGGTGTGACATTTTCAGTTGACTACCCAATGGGGGTATGGTATCAAGGTAGGTTGCCGGATGCAAGCAATCTCCGGCAACGAGACCGGGAACAAGCTATTACACATGGAGATGCGCAAACAAGACTTGGAACCCCCGCCGGGGAGCCTGTTGGCCTCCCGCCTCCTTCCGCGTGGTTGACTGCAATCGTGGCCCGCTCACCGGAAGTCCGCGTGAGCGCATCCGGAAAGTGAGCCACGACATGTTACAGGCCGTTCACAAAAATTACCACGCCGGTGAGGCATCCTCATTGTATTGCGTTTGGACCACACGCGATGGGACGCCGGGCTCGCCGCTGATCGCTGTCTGGATTGATCCTTCCATGCGAACCTTCGAGGGAGAATCCTCGTTGACCGCCCAATCGGACTCCGAAGAAGTATGCTCTGATGAGCCTGGGAGTTGCGGCTTCAAGGGCGCGACCGTGAGGCGGCAAAGCGCAAAGGAATTGGAATCTTTCTCAAGGTGAAGAATCATCCGAAAATCGGGTGGCAGAGTACTATCCGGAGCATTCCGTTTCTCGGACTGCTCCTCCTGCTTTCACTCTCGATCCAATTCCATGTACTTGCTCAGGAAACCAGAACTCCCGCGAGTGACTCGACGGTTTCCACCGATACTCCCGTCCCGCTGCCCGACGATCCGGCGCTGGTCATGTTTCCTCATGCCGAGTGGGACCGCCTCTGGCTTTCCGGCCAGGCCAATTTCATTTCCCAGTGGCATCCCGCGTTTCATTCACCGTATCAGGGAAAAAACAGCCTTACTCCCGAACCTCAAGATGCCACCTCGCGCGTCCTCACGCTTTATACCGGCTTGCGCGTGACGAAAACGACCGAGTTCCTCTGTGATGTTCAGGAGGCGGGAGGCCATGGTCTTAGCGAGGCCCTTGGTGTCGCCGGCTTTTTCAATCTCGATGTTGTCCGCAATACCACGCTGAGCAGGGCGCCCTACATTGCCCGCCTGATGTGGCACCAGATCATCCCCCTCGGCGACAAGAAAATTGCTTCCGACCGCACTCCCTTTTCGCTCTTCCGCGAACTCCCCGAACGCCGCTTCGAAATTCGCTTCGGGAAAATGAGTTTGGCCGACTTCTTCGACTTCAACACTTACGGCACGGACACCAACTTCCAGTTCATGAACTGGGCCGTGGACAACAACGGCGCCTACGATTACGCAGCCGACACCCGGGGTTTCACTTTCGCGGCACTCTTGGAATACCACGACAAAAACTACGTCATCCGCTTCGCCGAAGCGCTCATGCCCAAGGTCGCCAACGGCATTAACCTGGACGCGGACGTGAGCCGCGCGCGCGCCGAAAACATCGAACTCGAACTCCATGGCAACGTCTTAAAGAACCATCCCCCAGGTGTCCTCCGTTTGCTCAGCTATGTGAATCATGCCAACATGGGCGACTACCGCGACACCGTAAACTCCTGGCTGGCGAATCCGACTACGCCGGTACCCGATATCACCAATCATCCCCTCCAGACCACCGCCAAATACGGATTCGGCGCTAGTTTCGAACAACCGCTCGCCGATTGGCTAGGCCTGTTCGGGCGCTGGGGATGGAACGAGGGCCGGCACGAATCCTTTGCTTACACCGAAGTGGACCAGACCTGGCAGTTTGGCGCAGCCGGCAACGGCGGCCGGTGGGGCCGGAAGTATGACCGCATCGGCCTCGTCTTCGTCAGCAACGGCATCAGTCGCGACCATGCTCGCTACCTAAGCCTGGGTGGGTTGGGATTTCTGCTGGGCGACGGGAAACTGAATTACTCGCGAGAAAATATTCTGGAAAGTTTCTATACGCTACACGCCTGGCGCGGGTTTTTCCCGGCCATCGGTCTGCAGTATGTGGTTCATCCCGGATACAACGCCGACCGTGGCCCGGTGATTGTTCCCACCCTGCGGCTGCACCTCGAATTCTAGGCGGGCTCAGGCCCTCGCCTCAGCGAAGACTTGCCACCTGTGCCTGCGCCTCCGCCAGCCGCGCTCGGGTCGTGCGCACGATAGTCGCAAAGCGTTTCGTCAATTCGCGGATGCGGTCCGGCTTGTGCAGCAGCATGGACTCGCGCGGAATCAGCTCTTTCCCCACGCTCAGGGCTGAGACGCCCGCCAGAATATAGTGCGCCGCATTTTGCTGATTCACTCCGCCGCCGGCAATCAGCGGGATATCCGGGAACGGCCGCTTCAGCGTGCGGATGTAATTATCAGCGCCCACCAGGGAGCAGGGGAAAATCTTCACGAAATCCGTGCCCGCTTTCCACGCTGCAAGCACCTCGGTCGGCGTCAGCGCGCCAGACATCATAATGACATCAGGATTTTTTGCCACCAGTTGCACGGTTGGCAGATCCAGCGCAGGATTGCTGATAAATTGTGCGCCAGCATCCATGCACTCCCGGGCAGTTTCGGTATCCACCACGGTCCCCGCGCCCAGAATCACGCCGGGAACTTTCTTCGCCAATTCTCGAATCACACCGATGGCGCCGGGGACCGTCATGGTCACCTCGATGATTGGTATTCCTCCCTGGGCGATCTCCTCCACGGCAAACCGCGCATCATCCGCGGACGACGTCCGGATTACCGGCACAATGCCCACCTCTTCTACCCGGGCATGGAGTTCCTCTTTTTTCATGTTGACCTTGCCCCCGAACGCTCCCCGCTGCGTTCTGAGTCGTCTTGCCAATTCGCGGATTCTTACTGCATTATAGTCGCCGCTCCGGGAAATTCCACTACGCTGCCTCCAATCGCTACATAGCGAAGTCGGTGGTAGACTCCTGACGGGAGCACAATCGAATGGCCAAGAAAAAGAAGGCGATCAAGAAAGCAAAAAAGAAAGCAGCGCCGCGCAAGCCGAAAAAGCTGGCGAAGAAAGCAAAGCCCGCTCCGAAACTGGCGCTCAGGAAAGCCCCCAAAAAGAAAGCCGCCAAGAAGCGCCCGCGCGGCAAGGCGGATTCCGCCGGACTCGCCGGTTATCAACGCAGGGGACTCGGCTCCTTCACGGGTGGCCAATCCGGAGATATCCAAGGCATCTCCGGCCGGGCCGGCATCGATTCCGAAAGCGTGACCGAGCTTCTCGAGGAAGGGCAAACCTTCGAAGCAGAAGCCGTCGCCGGGGTCGAGAACGCCGCTGACCCCGATGTATCCGAAGTCGTAACCCATCAAGTCCCTGAGGACGACGTCCCAGAGGAATATCAGGACAAGGACTAAGCGCTCGTTCGGCTGCCATGCGGATCGGCATTATTTCCGATACCCACGGACTGCTCCGCCCGGAAGCACAACGCGCCTTGCTTGGGGTGCAACTCATCATTCACGCGGGAGACGTGGGCGCTCCCGAAATTCTCGCGCGACTCAAACTCATCGCACCCGTCTTTACTGTGCGCGGCAACGTAGACACGCAACCCTGGGCGCAGGAACTACCGCTTACCACCGTTGTCGAAACCTCCGGTTTCAGTTTTTATGTGCTCCATAATCTCCAGGATCTTGACCTCAAGCCAAAAGCCGCTGGTTTCGACGCCGTCATAAGCGGCCACACCCATCAGGCCGCTGAACGCCACGAAGCAGGAGTCTTCTATCTGAACCCGGGTAGTGCTGGGCCACGCCGCTTTCAACTGCCGGTGACCCTCGCCCTGCTGGACCTTGCCAAAAGGCCGTGGAAGGCGGAAATCGTCCCACTGTTGGCCCCCTGACCAGAAAGCAGTTAGGCGTCTCTACTTGGACTTATGCCCTCCAATGAAGCGGCCCTGTCAACCCCAATAGACTTGCATACGACCCCACCGAAATCCCGAGCCTGCCGATGATTGGCACCTGCCACTGGAACTGGCGCAGAAACTACCCGTGGTTTTTTAAATCATTGATTATATTGACGGTTATCCACGGGCGTGGTCGTGCCCAGGACACCATTCTGATTGCCTGGTTCTGGCATTTGATCCCTCTTTCGGCCGCAGCGAACCGAATTCGAAGCAGACCTTAGGACAACAACCGTTCGGGGACTGGGAATTTTTTCCTGGTCCCTGGAGGCGCTTCTTCCGCCAAAAGGATTGCGCCGACCCTCAAGAAACTTGCGAAAACTTAATAGAAGTACTGGCGTACTGGAAGGGTGAGGTGTATTTTAGTACGGCCCAGCTATTGTCCTTGAAGCGAGCTGCAGGGCAGAATCATCCGCAGAGTCAGCCGCGCCTGAGTTGTTTCCTGAAATCCGCCCGGAGCCCTCCGTTGTGAGCTCGTGCAGGTTTCCCTGGAATTGATGCAAGGCCGCGGTAAGAAGCGGACCGATGAACTCCGCAGCGGGAAGGTCCCCGTGGGTGTTCTACACTTTCGTTATCGCGAGCGCAGGCGCACGTTGCGCGTCACTCTCACCCTCCCGGTGATCGCACATGGTGTGAACGATCAGGGCGAAAAGTTTTGCGTGCGTTGCGCGACGCGTTCCATTAACAAGCAGGGCGCCCAGTTGGTCATGGATGAGCCCCTCGTCGCAGGGCAGGATCTTTTGCTGGTGAATGAAAACACCAACCGCTCCACTGAATCCCGCGTTGTCTATGCCAAGAAAGAGCGCGACGGCCACTTCTATGTTGGCGTGGAATTTGTGAATGCCGAAAACAATTTCTGGAAAATGACTTTTCCGCTCCCCGGCGCTCGCCCTCTTCGGCGGCCCCTCGGCTCCAAAGCCATGGCCTGATCTGTTTTTTCCCTTATCTCATTTCCTTCCTTTCGTTTTGCGCTTTCGCTTTGCGCGTGCTTTTACCACCAGACCGCTCGCGATGGATTCACGCATTTTCAGGGGCAGCTTCGCCAGAACCAGTTCGTAAGACTCCCGCAGCAGTTGTGCGGTCTCCGGGTCGAGCAGGGCGTCCTGTGACTCCAGCGCGATCCATTTTGCGCGCGCCAGATACGGGGCCGGGAGAACGCCGGGCTTTTCCGTAAGCTCCGCGAAATTGTCGGGGGTTGCCTTGAACGAAATCCAGATCTTCGCTGGCTCCAGCGGTGCCACGGCAAACATCTTGCCGCCCACTTTGAAGAGCAGGTCATCGCCCCATTGAATCTGCTCGGTCACGCCGGGAAACGACAGGCAGAGCTTTCTCAACTGGTCGATGTTCATGGAGTTTTCGCCTGCTTGTGAAGTTCAATCTGCCGCGTACCGCCGGAAAAACGAATCCGACTTCCATTGGGGTTTCGCGGGATCGTTCGCCGTGGAGATAAGCAGCCGGCGCGTAAACTCTTCATAGGTCGCCGCTGCTTGCAGGTCCACCGGCTGGTTCACGTCGTCCGATGGCGCGTGGTAACGGTTCGTCAGCCATTCCTTGAAAATTTTCTGCTCCGGCGTGCCCAGCTCAAAGCCAACGTCGACCTTCACCGCGGGCACTCCCTTTTTTATGAAGCTGTACTGGTCGCTGCGAATAAACGCATTGCGCAGCGGCTCCGGGTCTGCGATGGGCTTGATGCCCATCGATTGCGCAATTTTCGCCGCGCTCGTGCCCAGGTCCGATTCTTCAATCCCTTCAATCTTCAGAATCTTCAGCGGCACAATCGGCAGGAACATATCCACGTTGATGTCGGCAACAATCGACTTTGCCGGTACCGTGGGATGCGCCGCGAAATATTTCGAGCCGAGCAGGCCTTTCTCTTCCGCGGTCACCAGCAGGAAAATCACCGAGCGGCTCACTTTCTCCGGGTGTGTCTTCAGGCTTGCAGCAATATCCATCACCAGCGCGCTTCCGGACCCATCATCCATCGCGCCGTTGTAGATCTTGTCCCCGTTGATCGGCGCGCCAATTCCGATGTGGTCGATATGCGCGGAAAGCACCACGAATTCATTTTTCAATGCGGGATCCGAACCCAGCAGCTTGCCCACCAAATTCGCCGATTCCACTTTTTTCGACAGCACCGTGGCATCGGCCTTCAGCGATGTCGCCAGCGCAAAATGTGGCAGCGGCTTACGATCCTTGCCAAGTGCTGCAATTTCCGCGAACGTGTGGCCCGACCCGGCGAACAAACTCTCTGCCGCGGCCGGATTGAAAATCACGCCGAGTTGCTGTCCGGCAGTTTCGTTGAATTCAGCGCCGGCCAGATCCATCGCCGGGTGGTTGCGGTTCAGGGAAATGCGCGACCACGGAATGTCCATCGAAGCCGGGTTCATCACCGCCACGACCCCAATCGCCCCCGCAGCTTTCAGGGATTTCCAGCGCTCGCCCGTCGTTTGATAATGCGAAGCCAGCGCCGTCGGTATATCCGAAGGCGAACCCGCCAAATACACGACGATTTTCCCCTTCAAATCCAATCCCGCCAGTTCATCGAGATTCTTCTCCGGGATTTTCAATCCGTAGCCGGCGAAAACCAGCGGCGCCGTCACCTGGACAGATTCATGAGTGGCTCTGGCGCTGAAAAACGCGTCGTCCGCAAACGATAGCGGTTTCGTTTCACCGTTCGACACCAGCGCGAGCGAAGACTTTGCCTCGTCGAGCTCGTATTGCGTGAAAGAAACCGGTTGATAGAATCCATTCGAGCCTGCCGGTTCGAGGCCCGCTTTCTTGAACTGCTCCACCGCGTAAGCCTGCGCTTTTCTCAGGCCTTCACTGCCGGTATCGCGGCCTTCCAGTGAATCGTCCGCCAGATATTTCACATGCGACCACCAGGAGTTGCCATCAAAGTGGGACACACCGGCTTGCTGCGGCGCTGCAGCAACGGCAAGCGCAATGAACAAACCAACGCTGACAACTGTTTTCACAGGTTTCACCCCGGGAGCGATTTTGAACGCATCGAGAATAGCAAGGAAGCCCACAGCGAGTCACGCCATCTTCGGCGTGCTGCGGAAGGCTTCGATGGAAGGTTGAATCAGTGTGGCTGGATCAGAGTGGCCTGGGCGGAAACGCATTGCCATGTCCCGTCGAGCTTGGCCCAGGTATCAACGTATCTTCCGCGCAGCGTGGTTGCCTTACCGGCTTTGCTCCACCTGCCGCGGAAGATTCCGGTAACCACGGCGAACTCGCCGTAAGAGTGGATACTCAGATCTTCGCTGACCAGTTGCTCCGGCGCCGAAGTGTCGTTCTTCACGTAGTTCAGGAACTGATCCCGAGTCCGCAGCGTTCCGTCGTAATCCACGTAAACCATGGTCGGCGCAAAGATATGCGATAGCGCCGATGTGTCCTTGGCTTGCTCGGCGCGGTTCCAGAGATTCTCAAGCGCGAGAATCTTGCCCTCATCCTCGCTGTATTGCGGTCTTTCCTGCGCCACCGCGATCCAGCCGAACGCAATTGCAAGCACGATCAGCACGCACCATTTCCGCATGGGAAGCCTCCCGGGAAAATAACCCCGGAACGCATAGTAACGTGAGCGGGACTTGTGAAAAGGAGCGAGACGGATGAGGCTGGCCAAAAAGTTAACTGTCCCAGGGAACATCAACAGTTTCGAGACTCGCCGTTCCATCTGAACCGGGCTGGTAATTCTGGCCTAATTTCCTTTGTCGTAGGGGAGACCTTTGCCCGCCCAGTCCGTGGCGAAATCCTGGGGCAGCAGAAGCACGCGAAGATTCTTGAATCCAAGACCCTGCAGCGCCTTGAAGGCAGGGCGAATGTTCGGGCAGCGCTCCAGCGGGCAGCAGCCGCAGTAGATCACCAGATTGGTCGAGCGGGGAAGTCCAGCGGCCCACGTCGTCAGTTCTTTCAGGCCTTCTTCGCTTCCCGCCGTGCCGTGGTATTGAGCGCCCTTGATGTGCCCGGCGCCGTATAGCCTTTTGAAACCCACGAAGACGACCGTCGGAGCGGCCTTGGAGTTGCCAAGTTCCTTCACCAGGTCGGCGGGCTGAACGGTCTGGGCCTTCGTCCACGGATCGGAATCGGCCTGAATGGAAGCAGGAGAAGCGAGGGCGATCAGGCAAACGACCACGAACAGTGTTGCAATTCCCAATGACCATCCAAACATTCTCGACGCCATTTCTTTGAGCCTCCCTAGGTAAATAGCGGGTCGCATCCTGATTGACACATTTCAGCATTCGCTGATCCACCATTCTATTTTTGTGTGGAAGCGCGAGTGCGCTGCAATTTCGTCGCCGAGGTGCGCAGCGTTTCCGGAACATTTTTGTTCATGGTCAGCTTTTTCAAGTCCGCGGCAGTCAGCACCGGCAGCATGTGCAGAGTGACATCCAGCGGTGTCTTTGGATTGTTGAGAAGGTTGCGGACCACCACATAGTTTTTGCGGAAATTGCGGTTGCCGGCGATCAGGCGAAGTATTTCGTCGGTCAGGTTGGCCATGGCCGCGAACGATTCCACTTCCTGATCGGTCAGGCGGGGCGACTGCAGGACGGAGCGCTGGACCACTTTATTGCTGTCCCGGATAAGCGTGCGCCGTGCTTCGGAGCTGCCTTTCATCGCAAATTGCACGCGCTGCGCCACGGTCATGCGGGTGATCTGCTGAAGCAACGTCTGGCGCCTGCCAGGGTCAGGCTCCGCTTCGGCGGCCGCGTCCGCCAGATGTCCATGATCAACATGAGTGCTGCGGAAATCCTCCAGGATCTTCTTCTGTTCGGGAGTGACGAATGCGGAGTGTTCTAGCGTAAGCGCAAGATGAGGATTCGCGGTGACGCGGTCCAGTTCTTCCAGCAGGCGCTGCACGATGGAGGGTGAGAAATAGGGAACCAGAGGTACCAGGTATTCCGCAGGACAATTCTTGTTGGCGGCCATCGCTTCCGCGATTCCCGGTGTGCGCGGGATTTTCTTGGCGGCATAGGAAAACAGCGCGGGGACCGCGGTTTCGCGTTTTACCGCTTCCACGAAAACTTCCGGCGCGATAGAGAGCATCGCGTCCTGGGCGCGCGTCGAGATTATTTCATCGGGGTCTTCGGAGAGGACGCACAAAATTTCCGCGCGGTCGACGGCGGAGAGGTGCGCGCCGGCCGTGCAGACGGCAATTTTTCTTTCGCGCGGCGCTCGTCCGTGGCGCAGTTGGTCGAGGACTTCAGGGCTGAGAGTTTCCACTGGATGCCTGCCTCAAATTCTTACTTGTCAGGGTTATTGTACCGGAGGTGCCGGGCGGGCCGGCGGGCGGCATTGCTTCGGCGTTCAATTCCAGCAACACCTCGTTAGGCCCGGCAGGGCTCACCTTTTGAGAGGAGTTCGTCGCGGGTGCGGTGATGCCTGCGGCCGGTTTCGGAGCGGAGTGCCTGACGAATCTCCGCCAGCCGTAAATGCCGCCAAAGATAATCGTGGCCAGCAGGAGCAGAATGCCCAGGACGAGGGTGACCGGAATCCATACCGGCGTGGGGGGGATGCGGTCTTCGATTTTCAGTGCGTGCTTCTGCGCCTGCTGGTCCGCGTGTGCGGCGTGCGCCAGGTCGTACTCCGCCAGAAACGCTTCTTCGTCCAGGCCGAGGTAGTGGGCGATCGAACGAACAAAGCCGCGGTTGAAGACGCCGCCCGGGAGCTTGTCCCAGTCTTCGTTTTCGAGCGCTGCCAGAAAACGAGAGCCGATGCGCGTTGCCAGGGTGATTTCCTCCAGCGTGACTTCGCGCAATTCCCGTTCGCGTTTTAGGCGTTCTCCGAAATTTCCCCTGGCCATGCCCCTATCCGTAGCCTTGAGTCTATCAGTGACGCCAGCGGGGACAAACCCGGCGTGCGGAAAAAGGAAGAAACAAGAGGAATGAGGAAGAAATGGGAAAGAGATCGCAGGCCAGCTTCAGGGCGCCAGGAACTTGAGAATGAGACGCTCTCTTCGGCGCTCAGCATGGCTCGAACGCGCATTTGACGAAGCACGGCGCGGGCTTCGCGCGGCGACAAATCTTCGGGAGGATGATGGCAGCGTCCGCAATTCGTGCGGAAACGTTTCTCGCCTTCCGCGCTTTCGTTGATTTTTGGCGCGGTGGTTTTCGGTGCCACATTCCCTTGCTGTGGGCGGGCGCCGCTGCGCAGCGCCACAAACAACGACAACATGACGACGGTAAACACAACAAAAATGGATCTTGAGACTTTCACCTTGCACCTTTGGGCCAGAATGGCACGGGAGATAGAAAACGGTATGTGAGATCGAGTGTCCAGTTGTTGGAATTTCCGGTGCTGCTGACAAAGAACAAAATGCTGGCTGCCTAAGAGACGCAGCGAGAGATTGTGGCGATGTTTTCCCCTAAATTTCGTCCGCCGCCCTGCTATGACTACGCCCATCCTTCCTGGAATTCATATCCCCCGGAATTGGCGAAGCCGGCGTGACGCAAGGGCAGTCTTGCGACAGTTTTCAAAATTTGCCTAAATTCCGGTGCAACCAGCGGGTCATTGCGTTGTACCGTGCCATGGTCCCCGCTCCACCCCGGAGCCTATAGGACACACAGCGTGCCACGCCCCGTTCAGAAATTGATACTTCGGCTACACTTTAGTTGTGGAACTTATTTTGAAGCTGGTGGCTGGGCTGGTGGCGGGGCTGCGGGAGTATTTTCTTATCGTCGCAGGCCTGGTTGTTATTCCATCCATTGTTCTCTTACTGGTGTTTGTCGTTGGCATCATCAGGCCATCCCGGCCAAAACCGGCTGCCGACAAGAATTCCTAACCACGCGAATTGACTCACATTGATCAGGAACATGCCATGGCGGATGGCTGTGCCAATCGCCTATCCCGCAGGATCTTTCTGACGCGTCGTTTTTACTCCGGTCAGAATCCCGAGTCCCAGGAGCACAATCGCCCCAACCGCAATCCAGTGGGCGGGCATGTGCAACAGGTAGGCCGCATAAATCAGGCCGCCGATCACGATCGCGAATCCAAGTGAATAAAGGCCAAATGACATAAACGTCCCCGAGCCACATGTTACTTCACCATGGGAACTGCTTCTGTATAGAACGAAACACATTCCGGTATCGGCGTATTTGGGGTCGCTAGCCGGCCATCTACGGCACGGATTGTGGAATCAGGCGGAAAGAAAGTCAAAAACCGCACCCTTAAAACCAAAGGGTGCGGCACCCAGCACCCTCAGGATGGCGAGATGGGAACGCCTGTACCACAGGCGGCTTGCGCGGACTTTTGACCGGCGCCTATACTGACCGAGATTGGCTGGTACAGGTGTCGAAACTTGGTGCCCTGGCAGGGCATCTAAGCTGGAGTGTTTCACACCACCCGGAGAGACCGAGTTCCGTGAGCGTTGAGGAAATCAAACAGTTCCCGAATGTGGACCGCCGCCGGAATCCGGGTGTTCCCTCGGAGCAACGCGAAGCGGGAGAAGTCGCTGTGTTCCAGGAATTGGGCAAGGCGCTCACATCTTCGCTGCAACTCGACCAGGTTCTGCGCACCATTATGGAGAAGATTGACGAATTTCTGCGCCCGGATAACTGGTCGTTGCTGCTGCTCGATGAACCCAAACAGGAATTGTATTTTGAGCTGGCGGTGGGCAAAGCTTCGCAGGCGCTGAAGGATGTGCGCGTCAAAGTGGGGCAGGGAATTGCCGGGTGGGTGGCGCAGCACGGCGAAATAGTGATTGTGCCGGACACTTCGAAGGACACGCGGTTCTTCGGCAAAGTGGACGAGAAGACGAAAATGGAGACGCGATCGATCGTGGCGGTGCCGGTGAAATTCCGCGATACCTGCCTCGGGGTGATCGAGCTGATCAATTGCGTGGGCCCGGATGGATTTGACGCGCGAGACCTGAAATTGCTGGAGGCGCTTTCGGACTTCGCGGCGATCGCGCTGGAAAACGCGCGGCACGTGAAGCGAATTCACGAACTGACGATCAAGGACGACTGCACTTCGCTTTATAACGCGCGGCACATGGGATTCATCCTGGACACGGAAATATACCGCTCGCAGCGCTACAACTACGAATTTTCGATTGTGTTCATTGACCTGGATCATTTCAAGCAGGTGAACGACACGCACGGCCACCTGGTGGGCTCGCGGCTGCTGGCGGAAATCGGTGAGGCGTTGAAGACCAACTGCCGGTTGATTGATTTTGCGTTCCGGTACGGCGGCGACGAATTTGTGCTGCTGCTGCCGCAGACTTCCAAGGAAAACGCGATCAACGTGGCGCGGCGGTTGCACAAGTTGATTCGCGAAACGGTCTGGCTGAAAGCGGAGGGCCTGAACATCCGGCTGACGCCCAGCCTGGGGCTGGCGGCGTATCCCGCGGATTCGAAGACGAAAGAAGGCCTGCTGCATCTGGCGGACGAGGCCATGTACCTGGTGAAAAACACGGACCGCGACCGGGTTGCGGCGGCCAATATGGGCATACTGCCGATCGAAGGATCCGTGGCAGGCGAAGCCGCGGGCTGAAAATCCGGCGTTCCGCGCGGCGTCTATACACTCCCCTGAAATTCTGATTAACTGAAAATATGAAGCGACGCGACGCGTCCCGATACGCACGGTGGTCCGCCCTGCTGGCGTTCGCGTTGGCCGGGATCACCGGCGGGATTTATGTGCAGCGCCTGTGGGTGGCGCACCGCGAAAAGCAAAACGCCCCGGCGCCCCTGCCGCAGAATGAAGAGAAACAGTTCACCACCCTGCACTTCAAGAAGGTGGAGGGCGACCGGACGATTTTCGATTTGGAAGCGTCGAAGTCAACGGATTTGCGGGGGCAGGACATCAGCCTCCTGGAAGACGTCAAGATCAAGGTGTTTGGGAAGAATGGGGATCGCAATGACGTGATTCACACGCAGAGCTGCCGTTATGCGAAGACCGACGGCAGCATCCAGTGTGATGGGAAAGTGCAGTTCGAACTAGAGAGCGCGGAGGATGCGGCGCGCGTGGCCACGAACGCAGGGGGCAGCCCGAACATCATTCACATTGATACGACCGGCGTGACGTTTGAGCGCGCAACCGGACGGGCGCAGACGGTGCAGCCGGTGAAATTTTCGTTCCCGCATGGCGGCGGCGATGGAGTGGGGGCGGTCTATCAATCGGAACAAGGCCAACTGCGATTGATTCGCGACGTGCATATTCAGATTCAGCCCGCGGCCGATGCTATCGCGAAAAAAGGAACCGCGCTGCCGGCGCAGGTGGAGATGAGCGGCAACAGCATGGAGATTGACAAGCTCGCTCATAGGGTAGAACTGCTAGGACCGGCGACCGCGGTGAGTTCCGGCGAACAAGTGACCGCCGGGGAATTTACGCTTTTGTTGGATGCGGAATTCCATGCGCAGGCGCTGATCGCGGCACCTGGTGCGTTGAATCAGCAACCCGAGGTGAGGAACCGGGGCGCGAAGGGGGATTCGACGTTGCGCGCGGACAAACTGACCGCGCATCTTTCGCCGCAGGGATCGACGAGCCGCATCGTAGCGGAAGGCAAGGTGGAGGGAACATCGCCGAGCGGCAATCTACAGGCAGAGACAGGTGAGATGGAAATGTGGCCGCAGGTGAACCAGCCCAAGCTGCTTACGCTGAGAGGAAACGTTCATGTGAACGGGCGTGATCCGAAATCAGGGACGACACGCAGCTTGTCGAGCAATGCGGTGCAGTTGACGTTCGCGGGTGGCAAGGCGGGCGCGGCGAATCGCGTGCAACATGCGGAAACGCTGGAGCGGGGCGCCATGGAGTGGGTGGATGCGGCGGCTGTGCGCTCCAAGCTGGCCGCGGACAAGCTGGCGCTGGATTTCAGTGCGCAGGGGAAGCCGCAACTTTTGAATGCAGCGGGCGGGGTGCAGTCGCAGCGGGAAATTCCGGGGCGTCCGACGCAAACTGCCAGTTCGACGACGGGAGTGGCGCAGCTATCGGCGGCGGGCGACTGGTCGCAAATCACGCTGCGCGGAAACGTGCGGCTGCAGGAAGCGGATCGCAATGCGGAAGCGCAGCAGGCGGTCTTTGCGCGCGCGGCGCAGACGACGGTGCTGACCGGACAGGCGATGGTGCGCGACACCGGCAGCGAAACACACGCGCCGAAAATCACGTTCTTTCAGTCGACCGGTGACATTGAATCCGAAGGCCCGGTGCGCTCGACGGACTTTGCCTCGAAGTCTTCCTCGTTACAGATGAGTTCGGTGCCGGCGAATCTTGCCGCCGATCACATGCGGGCGAATTCGAAGACAGGGCGCGCGCTGTACACGGGGCACGCGCGGTTGTGGCAAGGGGCGTCGGTGCTGGAAGCGGAAACAATCGAGCTTCTTCGGCCGTCGCGCATCCTCAACGCAACAGGCAATGTGCGAGCGGTATTTCCGCAGGCTCCGCAGCCCGGTACAAGCGCTGGATCGGCACCGGTGTGGCATATATCGTCGGGGTTGCTGACGTACTGGGATGCGGAGAACCGGGCGCACCTGGAAAAAGATGTGTTCGTGCAATCGGCGGACCAGAAAATGCGCGCGCCGCAATTGGAATTATTCTTTATCCGAACCGGGGCGGACAACAAGGGAAGCGGCGGAACGTCGCAAATCAGCCGGGCGTTGGGGACGGGCGGCGTGGTTGTGGAGCAGGGCGACCGCCGCGGCACCGCCGAGCGCGGCCTTTACACCGCCGCCGAGGAAAAATTTGTTCTGACCGGCGGAACTCCTACGCTTTTCGATCCTGTTGAAGGTACTACGACGGGGCGTGAATTGACCTTCTATAGAGCGGATGATACCATCGTCGTGGATTCGGGCAATGGCTTGCGTACTCTTACCAAGCACCGAGTTCAAAGATAGGGGACCGCCCAGCGATCCCGCGTGATGCGGAATGCCCACACTCCATGGCGTCGATCTAAGCAAGTCCTACCGCGGACGCAAAGTCGTTGACAACGTAGAACTGGAAATTGCTCAAGGCGAAGTAGTTGGCCTTTTGGGGCCAAACGGCGCGGGCAAGACGACCACCTTTTACATGATTGTCGGCCTGGCGCGGCCGGATTCCGGCCGGGTGCTCCTGAACGAAGAAGAAATCACCGACCTCCCGATGTTTCAGCGTGCCCGCAGCGGCATCAGCTACCTACCGCAGGAGCCTTCGGTTTTTCGGCAACTCACCACGGAAGACAACCTTTTGGCCATTCTGGAGACGCTGCCGCTTACGCCCGAGCAGCAGCGCGACCGCCTGGAAGAGTTGCTGGCGCAAATGGGGCTGGAAACGGTGCGCCACAGCAAGGCCTATATGCTCTCCGGCGGCGAGCGGCGGCGGCTGGAGATTGCGCGTTCGCTGACGCTGCAGCCGTCGTTCATCCTGCTGGACGAGCCTTTTTCGGGTATTGATCCGCTGACGGTGAAGGACTTACAGGATTTAATAAAGGAATTGAGCCGCTCCGGCATCGGCATCCTGATCACCGACCATAACGTCCGGGAAACTCTCACCGTAACGGACCGAGCCTATATCGTGAATCATGGGAAAATTATGAAGAAGGGAACTCCCCAGGAGTTGAGCAACGATCCGGAAGTCCGGCGTGTCTATCTTGGAGACAACTTCCGCCTGAATTAGGTCTATCCTATAGGACAGAGCAAGCAAACCATGGCCTGGCAAGGACTCAAACTTAACCTCAGGGTGACGCAG
>Ga0210406_10003926_pt1 | contig 16144 bp, 13 predicted proteins | sample IncBWC30MmetaG_FD_155454 | JGI IMG/M metagenome (GOLD analysis project Ga0210406, IMG submission 155454) | Forest soil microbial communities from Barre Woods Harvard Forest LTER site, Petersham, Massachusetts, United States - Inc-BW-C-30-M | ecosystem: Environmental > Terrestrial > Soil >... | reverse complement strand
GTGCCTCTGTGTCTCTGTGATGAATGATTTTCCAAGGTTTAGAATTGGTCTGGAACAGTGGGGAGACTGATGGCGGCCACCATCCTAGACGGCACCAAGATCGCAAGCGAAATTCGCGCGGAAGTCGCGGCCGAGGCGAGCAGCCTTGCCGACTCCGGCACGCGTCCAGGACTCGCCGTCGTCCTGGTCGGCCATAACCCTGCATCCGAAATCTACGTGCGGGGCAAGGTCAAAAGCTCCGAAGAGGTCGGCCTCTACAGCGAGAAGCACACCCCGCCCGACACAGCCACCACCGCCGAACTCCTGGCCCTGGTCGAAGACCTGAATCGGCGCGACGAAATCGACGGCATCCTGGTGCAGTTACCGCTTCCGCCGCAGGTGGATGCCAAGAAAATCCTGCTCGCGGTTGATCCGGCCAAGGATGTCGATGGTTTTCACCCCATGAACGTCGGCTTCCTCTCGACCCAGCGCCCCGGACTCGTTCCGTGTACTCCAGGTGGCGTGATGGAAATGCTTCGCCGCTCGCACATCGAGGTAGCCGGCAAAGAAGCCGTGGTTGTCGGGCGCAGCGACATCGTCGGCAAGCCCATGGCTATGCTGCTCCTCAACGCGAACGCTACTGTGACAGTCTGCCATTCGAAGACGCCCGACTTGCCCGGCGTTTGCCGCCGTGCCGACATCCTGGTGGCGGCCATCGGCCGCGCCGGAATGATCACGCGCGATTTCGTGCGTCCCGGTGCGACCGTCATCGACGTGGGCATGAACAAGATCACCGACCGTGCCGAGTTTGAGCGCTTTTTCAAAGGGAACGAGAAGCGCGAGCAGGCCTTCGCGAAGAATGGATCGACGCTCGTAGGGGACGTCCACCCCGAAGTCGCCGAGATTGCCGGAGCGATCACGCCAGTCCCGGGCGGCGTGGGACCACTTACGATTGCTATGTTGATGGCGAATACGGTGAGGGCAGCCAAGCTGCGCCGCGGTGCTGCGGTGGCGATCGGGTAGAGAGTTTCTTCACCACAGAGTCACAGAGACACAGAGAAAAATGAACGAATCATTTTCTGGGAATTCCTGCTGACATGAACTTCACCAGCTTCAATCACGAAAGGTTTAATCCCCGGCCTTCCTCTGCGCCTCTGTGTCGCTGTGGTGAAAAGACTTTGGAACTCCCAGCGAGGCTCCTCTGCTAAAAGTTGGCCTAACCGGCGGGATCGCCAGCGGGAAATCCGTGGTCGGCGAGATGCTTGTGGCGCGTGGCGCGCGCCTCGTCCAGGCCGACCACATTGCCCACGAACTCATGCAGCCCGGCCAGGCGGTGTACGAAGAAGTCGTGCGCCACTTCGGCCGCGCGATCCTGAATCCCGACGGCAGCGTCAATCGCCCGAAACTCGCCGAAGCCGCCTTCAGTCCGGATCCTACAGGGGCCACCCGGATCGGAGAGCTGAACGCCATCGTCCACCCCGCCGTCATTGGCCGCGAAGATGAATGGATGGAAGCCGAAGGCCGCCGCGATCCGCATGGGATCGCCATAGTCGAAGCTGCGCTGATTCTCGAAGCCGGCGCCGCCGACCGCTTCGACCGCCTGATCGTAGTGACCTGCTCCGAGGACCAGCGCGTGCAGCGCTTCGCCCAGCGCCTCAAGATCGACGTCGAAGCCGCCCGCCGCGAAGTCGTCCGCCGCATGGCGGCCCAGTTTCCAGATTCCGTGAAGATCCGGCGAGCCGACTTTGTCATCGACAACTCAGGCTCGCTCGATAACACGGAAGCGCAAGTGGACAAGACCTACGCCACCCTGAAGCAAGAAGCAGAACAAAAGCCCGCGTAGTCAGGAACAGGCGGCCATAGCTGCATCAAGGTAGCGCCGCCATCCAGGCGGCAGGTCGGCGGGCGTCTCGCCCGCCGCGCGAGCGCAAGAATCGGCCCGCGTGGACAGTCGCCCAGAGGCGTGAGCCGGCAACCTTGTGACTGTTCATCCCCGTCGAATCCGTAGCCTCGGTGCGTTTGGAGGGCCATAAGTGGGCCTGTTGGGCTTCTTCTTATTTGCCATGCTTCGTGAGTTTGCTGTCAAGCATGGTAACCAGAGCTTGACCATCAGTCGATGGCTTGACATCGTTTGCGCGCACGATATCGGTTGCAGTCAGCGTCTTGCCGTACAGGCGGTAGTTCGCGTCATTGTCAGGTTCCACCGTTGCGCCTCCCAGGGATACGCCGGCGAACACTCCCTTGGCCCGTCCGTAGGTCAGAATGTCGGCGTCAGACGCACTCGCCGCGGTGGCGCCAGGACCAGCCGCTGCTGTCGCATCCGTGCCCATCTTGGTTTTTCCATTCAGAATCTGATTCACGACTTTCGGATTCATGAGAAGCAGGACGAAATCACTGGACGAGCCACCTACCTGCAGACCAACGCTAGCACCGCCGACCGAATACATCGAAGGCGCGGACCACTTGCCGTCGAAGTTCTCGCCTTTTCGGCAGAGCAAGGGACCGCGGCCGCCACTGCCCCCGACACCGAAGCCGAACTTCTTCACACCAGGGAGAATCAGCACGCAATCGGCTTTTGACAACAACGTCGGCGAGATGTCTTTGCTGTTGAGCATATCCTGTAACAAGAGGTTGGCTTTCCGAAGGGTTTCTTCGTCTTTCTGCTTGTCAGCGGCTAACACAGGGAGAATCAGCAGTAACATCACTATCGAAGCGAGGAAGTACGGCAAAGCTTTCCTCGTAGCCCTCATTTTTTCAGATGCAGTTCGTACCATAACCCCGCTCTCCTTCCCTTCCTCTAAGTGTCGCTTGCTGCCCGCACTGGCCGATTCTTGAGCGTGCGCCCGCAGCCGCTCAGCGAGTATTGGGAGGAAGATGGCGGGTAGGGAACTGTCAAAACAACTAGGCTGGCCACGGACGGCCTTCAAGGTGATTCCGGGTGCACTGAGCACTGTTATGAAATGGGCGTGACACCTACTTTGCCCGTGACCTTGCCGATTGAAAATCTCGCCGCCGCACGAGATTCTGATGACCATTGGGGAAACTGGTGGTTGTCAAAAGATCGCGATTGGACTCATTGCCCATTTTCGTCGATCTTGGCCCAACCTGTTCACTGCAATGAACAGCCTGCCACGATTGGCTGCCTCGCCACCAAATGCTGGCCCAAGCCGCATAGGCCAGATCTCGCTACACCCTAGTCCCCAGAACCAAGCCGGCCTCATCCCCGTATCACCTAAGGCGACTGCATCTCCACGGCGCCGGGTTACACCATGTCGCGGTGGCGACGGCGTATTTTGGATAGAATCAGGATGACTACCACAACCATCCGGTCTACATGCTGGTGACAAAATCTATGAAGCTATTGCGGCCCATCGTCCTGGCAATCTTGCTGGCGGGAGCGTTTTTTTACTTTACGACGTGGAGGTCGTCGCCGCTCCGACTGACCAACCTGATCAGTCGTCCCAATAAACTCGAAATCACCGAGGCCGCCGGCAGCGAACCGCTCGATGCCGAAGAGCAGAACAACATCCTCGTCTACCGCAAAAACATTCCCTCGGTTGTGAACATTACCTCCAAGGCAGTCACTTTCGATTTCTTCTACGGGCTCGTTCCCCAGGAAGGGCAGGGCTCCGGATTCGTCATCGACAAGGAAGGCCACATCCTGACCAACTACCACGTGATCGCCGACGCGCGCCAGGTGGAAGTCACGATGCACAACCGCAAGAAATTCCGCGCCACGGTAGTCGGCACCGACCCGCCGCACGACCTGGCTGTCATCAAGATCGAAGCCCCCAGCCTCACCCCCGCCGTCCTCGGTGACTCTCGCAACCTGCAAGTCGGCCAGAAGGTCTACGCCATCGGCAACCCCTTCGGCCTCGCCGGAACAATGACGCGTGGCATTGTCAGCTCCATCCGCCCTGTGAAAGAACCCAACGGCGCGACCATCGATGAAGCCATCCAGACCGACGCCGCCATCAACCCCGGCAACTCCGGCGGCCCGCTGATGAATGGCCACGGCGAAGTGATCGGCATCAACACCATGATTCTTTCCAGCGTCGGCCAGAATGCCGGAATCGGCTTTGCAATCCCAATCAACGCTGCCAAAGCCGTCCTCAACGATCTGGTCACGCTCGGTCGTGTACGGCGCCCGGCGCTCGGCGTCTCGACCATCCCAATTGGCCCCGAACTCGCCGAACAGGTCGGCCTGCCCGTCGACTTCGGACTGCTCATCGTGAAGGTGCAGCCGGGCGGAGCGGCCGAACGCGCGGGCTTGCGCGGCGGAAATGAGCGCGCGTATCTCGGAAATATTCCGATTATGCTGGGCGGCGACCTGATCGTCGCCATCGACGGAGAAAACGTCCAGGATCAGCAGGACCTCGCCCAGGTCATGAACGCCCATCGCGCGGGCGATGCAGTGAAGGTGACCGTCTATCGCGGCAAACAGAAGATTGAAGTCAACGTGACGTTAGGCGAGGCCCGGGAGCAGGTCTAGGTGACAGCTCGAGCACCAGCCTGAACATAAGAGCCCAAACAATCGACCGCCTCAACCGTCAAAAGAGAATGGTCGCAAGCTCGGGAAATCCCTGGCCGAGCGACCATCACCGATGCCACCAATCAAGCGAACTCTCAGCGTCCTTCGCGGATTTTCTTTGCGTCCTTCGCGATTAAAAGGTCTTCTCTGCGCCCTCTGCGGCAGTTTTCTGCGTACTCTGCGTTCAAAAGCTTTTTGCCTGAGCCCAGCAATAGCCGTCGTGCTTCTGCTGAGCGCGGCTCACGCGCAACCAGCTCCACTGGGAAAGCTCAACTTCGAGTGGATCGACAACCGGATCTTCGTGCAAGTCATGCTCAACGGCCAGGGCCCGTTCCATATGATTTTCGACACGGGCGCCGATCTCTCCATCAGCCCGGAAGTCGCGAAGAAGCTTCAACTCCCGCTAGCGTCAGCCGGAGAAACCGGCGGAGTCGGCGAGAAAACCGTCGCCCTTCAGTCGACCCACATCCGCGAACTCAGCTTCGGCCCCGTCCACCTCACAAACCTGGAATCGAACGTCATCCCCACCGCCGATTCCACCTACGTCTTCGGCGACATTCCGGTCGACGGATACCTCGGCCTCGAAGTCTTCCAGCACTACGTAGTCCGCCACGATTACGAGACGCGCGAACTGACTTTCTACGATCCGAGAACGTACGCCTACGACGGTCCAGGCGAATCCGTGCCCTTCGAACGTGACGGCAACATCCCCGTCATCGACGCGACGTTCGATGGCATCGCGGGCAAGTTCGGTGTCGACACCGGTGCCCGCTCCGCGCTCATCCTCTACGGTCCCTTCGTCGCCTCCAACAAAATCGATGAGAAGTACCACGCCACCTTCCAGGGCGTCAGCGGATGGGGGATCGGCGGCCCGGTGCGCTCCTACATGGTGCGGTCGCGGAGTCTGAAGATCGACAAGTTCGAACTGCACGATCTGGTCGCACGCCTCTCGCTGAACAAGTCCGGCGTCACCGCGACATCAAGCAAGGCAGGCCTTATCGGCCCCGACGTCCTAAAGCAATTCACCTTCATCTGCGACTACGTCAGAGGCCGACTGATTTTCGAGAAAAACTCGAAATTCGGAACGCGCGACCACTATGACCGCTCCGGCATGTGGATCTCGCAAAAAGGTGACAATTTCGAAGTCTTCGACGTGATCCTTGGAGGTCCTGCTGATCACGCGGGCCTGAAGGTCGGTGATCTCATCCTCGCCGTGGATGGCAAAAGCACCGCGCAACTCAGGCTGACCGACGTCCGCGACCAGTGGAAGAACAGCGATCCCGGTACTGCGATCAAGCTGCAACTCCAGGATGCTTCGAGACGGAAGCGCGAAGCCACCCTCGTGCTTCGCGATCTGGTATGAATGTGAGGGAAATCCGAGAGTTCGTGATAACCTGTCCACCTTGCCTATGACTGCTGTTCTCTAATTTGGCCTCTCATGTGGTGCGGGCATTTTCGCCTGCCAGATTGCGTGGGAGTACTGCGCTCCCCGACCACGACTTTGCTCACCATCGTTAAGACTACACAGCGAGGATTTCTCCAAATGCAATTTGTGGATAAGGCATTCGCCCGCCGTCTCGAATCGGCGGAAGAAATTCCGCAGGTCGATTGCGCCCGCATGCTGCAAAAGCTGCGGCCGGAAATCGGGGCTGACTTCGCCCCCTTCTGCGGAGGTCACATGATGTTCGCCGGGCTGAATTCCCCCATCGGCCACGCCGCCGGGCTAGGCTTCGACGGCCCCGTCACGGCCGCCGACCTCGATCGCCTGGAAGCCTTCTACCGCGCCCACAACGCGCCCGCCCAACTCGACATCTGTCCGCTCACCGACCCGAGCGTGCTCGAACTGGTGAGTGCCCGTGGCTACGGCATGCTCGAACTCAACAACGTTCTGTATCGCGTACTGGACTCGGAGGAGAAGTTCGAAGTACCGGAGGGCATCGAGATTCGCCGGAGCAACCCGGCCGAAGCAGACGTCTTCTCCGATCTCCTTACGCGCAGCTTCTTCGACAAAGAGAAGCCGCCCGCGGACTTCGCCGACATGCTCGCTCCGCTATTTCACTTCCCGGAGTGCCTCACCTTCGTCGTGAACGCCGACGGCGTTCCCATCGCCGCCGCCGCCGGACGCGTCATTCCTGAGCATGGGGTCTTTGCCTTGTTCGGCGCGGGCACGCTGCCAGAGTTCCGCGGCCGCGGGATCCAGACGGCTCTTCTTCGCACCCGAATGAAAGCGGCTGCCGAAGCCGGTTGCGAGTTGGCCGTGGTCGTCACACGCGGAGGCACCACCTCCGAGCGCAACTGCAATCGGCTCGGATTTCAAATCGCGTACAGCAAGGCAACCGTGATTAAACACTGGGACAGGTCGTAGGGAGCGCCGCAACGATTTGTCCGCCGGGAATCAGCTTTGAGCCACGAGCTGCGAGCTTCGAGCGAACGTTTAAGTCGAGCCGACTATTCGGATCGGGACGCGCGAAGATCTCCCCGTGGGTCGACGGGATCTGTTCGCTCGCCGCTCGTAGCTCGAAGCTCACAGCTAAGTCGCTCCTCTGTGGTAAAAAAGCCGTCAGCGATCAGCCAAGCCCGCTGAAGACTGGCGACTAGCGACTGACGCTGATTCCCAGTGAACATCGACTCCATCCGCGCCTACTGCCTCAATTTCCCGAGAGCCACAGAGAAACTGCAGTGGGGCGACGACCTCTGCTTCAAAATCGGGGGAAAGATTTTTGCCATACTCGGCCTCGATAATCCGCGGCTCTGCTTCAAATGCTCTCCCGAAGTCTTTTCCGAACTCATCGAGCGCGAAGACATTCGCCCTGCTCCCTACGTCGGCCGCTACAAGTGGGTCATGCTCGACCGTCTCGACGCTGTCCCCGATACCGAACTCGAAGATCTGATCAAGCAGTCCTACGACATGGTCGCGGCGAAAGCTCCCAAACAATCAAAGTCGAAGCCCCGTCAGACCCCGAAAAGCAAAGTTCCCAGGAAGAGGAAATCCGCGAAGACACCGGCCAGGGCTAAGCCTCGCAAGCGTCGTTAGGTCTCCGATCCAAGAATCGCTTCCCATAACTTGATCGGGTATGCAAGACTTTCCGGTCGCGAGGATTGCCTTGAGTTTTTTCGGTTGCATCGAAGCGGGAGGAACCAAGTTCGTTTGCGGCGTCGGCACCGGTCCCGACGATCTGCAACTTACAACCGTTCCCACCACCACGCCCGCCGCCACGGTAGAGAAGGTCGTCGCCTTTTTCCGCGGGCAGAAGGCGGACAACCTGAGCGCAGTCGGCATCGGATCTTTCGGGCCGATCGATCTCCATCCCGAATCCCCCAGTTTTGGCTACATCACTTCCACTCCCAAGAAGGAGTGGCAGAACTTCGACCTCGCTGGGACCCTCCAAAAAGCCCTCGATATTCCCGTCGGTTTCGACACCGACGTGAACGCCGCCGCGGCCGGCGAAGGTCGCTGGGGAGCGGGCCGTGGCATCCCTGACTTCCTTTACCTCACGGTAGGAACCGGCATTGGCGGCGGCGCCATGGTTAATGGCGAAGTCATTCACGGTCTGCTCCACCCGGAGATGGGACACATCCGCATTCCGCACGATTTGCAGGCCGATCCCTACCCTGGCGGGTGCCCTTTCCATCAGGATTGCCTCGAAGGCCTCGCCAGTGGCCCTGCGATGAAGGCTCGCTGGGGAGTGCCCGCGAATGAATTGCCACCGGATCATCCCGGATGGGCGCTCGAAGCACGTTACCTCGCGCTCGGACTGGCAAACTGGGTGTGCACGCTCTCGCCCGAGCGCATGATTCTCGGCGGCGGCGTGATGCAGCAGCCTCATCTGTTCCCGCTGGTGAGGCATGAATTGTTGGGCCTGTTGAACGGCTACATCAATGCCTCCGCGCTGCTCGAGGGAATCGACACCTACGTCGTCCCCCCGGAACTGGGCAATCGCGCCGGAGTGCTGGGAGCTTTGGTTTTAGCGGAACACATTTATCGCAATCCCAGCGCTCGCATTGGGGCGCCACTCGCGGGGGATTCTGCATGGCGCTGAACACGACGCTGGTGAAGAGCACGGTCGTCGCCGCTCTGGGTGGGTTGCTGTTTGGTTTCGATACCGCCGTCATTGCGGGCGCCACCGCGTCGCTGACCACCACCTTCCGGCTTTCGCCCAACGGATTAGGTATCACGGTTTCGGTCGCGCTCTGGGGCACCGTTTTCGGTGCGTTGCTGGCCAGCATTCCCGGTGACCGCTACGGGCGCCGCGACAGCCTGCGCGTCATGGCCATTTTCTACCTCGTTTCCGCGCTGGGTTGCGCCTTCGCCACCCACTGGTACGCCCTCCTGTTCTTTCGTTTCATCGGAGGCCTCGCCATCGGCGGTTCCTCCGTCCTCGGCCCCATGTACATCAGCGAAATTGCGCCCGCCAAGTGGCGCGGGCGGCTGGTCGGATTATTCCAATTCAACGTCGTCGCCGGAATCCTGATCGCCTATCTTTCCAACTACGAGGTCGGACTTTTCCTGCAGGGCGGCCCGAACGAGTGGCGCTGGAAGCTTGGAGTCTCCGCCCTGCCCGCCGCGTTCTTCTTCCTGATGTTATTCGGCATCCCCCGCAGCCCCCGCTGGCTCGCACGCAAGGGCCGCACCGCCGAAGCCCGTTCCGTTCTTGAAGCCATCGGGGAAGAGAACATCGACTCCGAACTGCGCGCCATGAACGACGCCTTCGAACAGGAAAAGAAGCAGGGGCAGGAACGCCTGTTTCAGGCGAAGTATCGCTTGCCCCTCTTCCTTGCGTTCTCCATCGCCATCTTCAACCAGTTCTCCGGCATCAACGCGATTCTCTACTACCTCAACGACATCTTTGCCCGCGCCGGCTTCAGCAAAGTTTCCTCCGATCTGCAGGCCGTCGCCATCGGCGCCACCAACCTGCTGTTCACGATGCTCGCCATGTCGATCATTGACCGCGTCGGACGGCGCAGCCTGCTTCTCATCGGCGCGCTTGGGACGGCCTTCTGCCTGGCCGGTGCCGCCGCCATCTTCTGGACCGGCCAACATGAGGGGTTGCTTGTCTGGCTGCTCATCGGATTCATCGCGTCCTTCGCGTTCTCGCAAGGCGCGGTCATCTGGGTCTACCTCAGCGAAATCTTCCCCACCGCCGTGCGTGCCCGCGGACAGAGCCTCGGCAGTTCCACGCATTGGGTGATGAATGCCCTCATCTCCTGGACCTTCCCCATCATTGCCGTGTATTCCAAAGCGGCGCCCTTCGTTCTGTTCTCCGGCATGATGGTGCTGCAGTTCTTCACTGTGCTGCTGTTCTATCCCGAAACCAAAAACATCGTTCTCGAAGATATGGAGAAGAAGCTGAGCGGGGCGTGACCCTTCGGATTTGACTGTGGCTCTTGCACTCGGCTAGCCTCAAAGTTTCATGGTCAGCCTTGGGGAGCGGCCCGTCTCCTCGGCTTCCACTCTCATGCCCTTCCACCGCAAGCTATTGATTCTGCCGCTGATGTTCTGGCTCGCGACCGCTGCCCATGCCGCGCCCCTCCGGCCTTACCACGCCCCGCATGCGGTGGTCGTGAGCGCCCACGAACTGGCGTCACAGGCCGGCGTCGACATGATGAAAGCCGGCGGGAACGCCGTCGACGCGGCAGTGGCTACCGGCTTCGCCCTCGCCGTCGTGTTCCCGGAGGCAGGTAATCTGGGTGGCGGAGGCTTCATGCTCATCCGCATGGCCGATGGTGCGGTGCACTTCCTCGATTACCGCGAGAAAGCTCCTGCGGCTGCCACCGCGAACATGTATCTCGACGCGCACGGCAACGTCATCGAGAAGGCCAGCCTGCTCGGATACAAAGCCCTCGCCGTCCCAGGATCGGTGGCTGGCCTCACTTTCGCCCAAAAGACGTACGGAAAACTGCCTCTGGCGCAGGTGATGGCGCCCGCCATCAAGCTGGCCCGCGAAGGCTTCGTGCTCACTTATGAAGACGCCGAGGATTTCCGCGATCCTGAACTCGGCCACTTCCCCGAATCGAAGCGCATCTTCCAGCGGGATGGCAACCCCTACCGCCCGGGGGACGTCTTCCGCCAGCCCGATCTCGCGCGCACGCTCGAGCGCATCGCTAAAAATCCCGACGACTTCTATCACGGCGCCCTCGCGAAGGAATTGTCTGCCGTCCTGCAGAAGGGTGGCGGCCTGATCACGGCAGCTGATTTAGCGAGCTACGAAGTAAAGGACCGGAAGCCCATTCGCGGTACCTATCGTGACTACGACATCATCAGCGCGCCCCCGCCTTCCTCCGGCGGCGTCGCCCTTCTCGAAATTCTGAACATCCTCGAAGGCTACGACCTCAGCAAGTACGGCAACCGCTCCGCCGATGCCATCCACCTGACAACCGAAGCGTTCCGTCGCGCATTCTTCGATCGCGCCGAGTTTCTTGGCGATCCCGACTTTGCCAAAATCCCGGTCGCGCAGTTAATCGACAAGCGCTACGCCGCTGGATGGCGCGAATCCATCGACCCGGCCCACCCGAGCCCGAGCAAGGATCTTCGCCGCCCCGCGGTGTTCAACGAGCTAGAAACCTACGCCGCCGCCCATCCTCTGAACGCCCCCGTGAAAGAGCCGAACCATACAACGCATTACTCGGTCGTCGATCAAGCAGGCGACGCCGTGGCCGTCACCACCACTCTGAACGATTCCTTCGGGTCCCACGTTACTGCAGAAGGTCTGGGCTTCCTCCTCAACGACGAAATGGATGACTTCACCTCCAAGCAAGGCGCCCCCAATTTCTACGGGCTCATCCAGGGCCCAGCCAACGCGATCGGTCCAGGCAAGCGCCCGCTCTCGGCCATGACGCCCACCATCGTTCTGAAGGACGGCAAGCCCTACCTGGTGCTCGGCGCCGAAGGCGGCCCCACCATCATCACGACCGTAGCCAACATCCTGATGGGCGTGGTCGATTTCGGCCTCGATATTCAAGACTCCGTGAACGCACCGCGGTTCCATCACCAATGGCTGCCCGACGAACTGCACCTCGAGGATAGAATCTCTCCAGACACAGTCCGCCTGGTCAAAAATAAGGGACACAAGATTGTCATGGAACATTTCTGGGCCGACGCCGAATGTATCGCCATCGACCCGAAAACCAACGAGCGCCTCGGCGCCCCCGACGGCCGTAACAACGGCAAAGCCGTAGGATACTGATATGCCCGCAAGCGTGGTCAAGATCGGGCGGCGTACAGCGGTTAAGATCGACCCTCTGTTCAAAGGGTTCGTATCAGGGTGCGCCTTCGGGCGCGCCGTACAGCAGTCGAAATGAATCGCGGCTTTAGCCGCCGGCGTTCCAACAGAGAGCTTGAAATGCAAAAAGCCGTTTCCACCTTCGTATACGTGAAAGAGCGTCTGCATCCCGGCCTGCTCGATGGCCTGGTCCGCGGCGGCGCGCAGGCGGTCGAAATCTTCGCCGCCCGCCAGCACATCGATTACGCCAATCGCAAACAACACGTGCGGGAAATCGCGGACTGGTTCCGGTCTACCGGCATCCCCTTGAATTCCGTGCATTCGCCGCTCTTCGGCGATTACGAATTCGGACGCGCGGGAGCGCCTCCGGTCAACGTCGCCTCCACCGACCGTGCCGGGCGCATTGAGGCCATGGACGAGATCAAGCGCGCCCTAGAAATCGCCGAGCAGATCCCGTTCCGCTTCCTCATCCAGCACCTCGGAACGCCCAACGAATCCTTCGACGACCGCAAGTTCGAAGCCGCTCTGACTTCGATCGAGCACTTGCGTGCATTCGCGAAGCCCTTGGGCGTTCGCATCCTGCTGGAAAACATTCCGAACGAACTCTCGACGCCCGACAAACTGGTGGAGTTCATCCAGATCTCGCACTTCGACGACGTCGGTGTCTGCTTCGACATTGGCCACGCCCACATCATGTCGAACGTCGCCGAGGCCTTCGAAATCGTGAAACCGCATGTCCGTTCCACTCACGTCCACGACAACGCCAAGGACAAAGACTCGCACCTGTGGCCGGGCGCCGGCTCTATCAACTGGAAAGAAGCGATGGAGTTACTGCGCTCCGCCCCGCAGACCCCGCCCCTCCTGCTGGAAATCGAACACGACGACAAAATCAATCCACTCGAGAAAATGGGCGAGACATTCGATAAGCTGGAAAAGAATTGAGTAATTGGGAAAATTGGTAATTGAGTAATTTAAAATCAAAACGAAGTGCCATCGCCCCTGTACAGGGTCTTAGCGTGCAGGGTCTTTAAATTACAAATTACAAAATTAAAATTACCAATTCTTAAGTTCCCCAATTACTAAATTTCCCAATTTACCCAATTTGACAATGACTGAAACGACCTCCTCTCCCGTCTCCACCATCGCCGAGATCGGCAAGCACGAAGGCCAGTCCGTCACCATTCGCGGATGGCTTTATAACCTGCGCGAGAGCGGCAAGCTGCTGTTCCCGATCTTTCGCGACGGCAGCGGCCAGATTCAGGGCGTGGTCCCAAAGAACGTCGTCTCGCCCGAAACCTTCGACGCACTCAAAGGACTCACCCAGGAATCGAGCGTGATCGTCGAAGGCAAGGTCCGCGCCGACAAGCGCGCCCCCGGCGGCTTCGAGCTCGACGTTTCGACTGTGCAGGTTCTGCAGAAGGTTGCGGAAGACGACCCGTACCCGATCACTCCCAAGGAGCATGGCGTCGACTTCCTGATGGAGCACCGCCATCTCTGGATCCGCTCGCCGCGCCAGGCATCGATCCTCCGCCTGCGCGCCGAAATCATCAAAGCCGCGCGCGACTTCTTCGACGACCGCGGCTTCACCCTGACCGATCCGCCCATCCTCACGCCCGCAGCCTGCGAGGGCACGACCACGCTGTTCCCGGTGGACTACTTCGACCAGCAGGCCTACTTAACGCAGTCCGGGCAGCTCTACATCGAAGCCACGGCGATGGCGCTCGGCAAGGTCTACTCCTTCGGCCCAACTTTCCGTGCCGAAAAATCCAAAACGCGGCGCCACCTCACGGAATTCTGGATGGTCGAGCCTGAAGTTGCCTACGGCACGCTCGACGACATCATGGAACTTGCCGAAGGCTTGATCACTTTCCTCGTCAAGCGTTGCCTCGAAAAACGCCGCGCTGATCTTCAGATCGTCGGCCGTGACGTCGCCAAACTCGAAAAGATCGAAGCGCCCTTCCCGCGCATCACCTACGACGAAGCCGTCGAGCGCCTGCAGGGAGGTTTCGCCAAAGGCGAGCTAGAAAACAAGTTCGAATGGGGAGGCGATCTCGGCTCGCCCGACGAGACCTATCTCTCGTCGCAGTTCGAGCGCCCCCTGATGATCCATCGCTACCCCGCGAAAGTGAAAGCCTTCTACATGGAGCCCGACCCGCAGCGCCCTGATCTCGCGCTCTGCGTCGACGTGCTCGCCCCCGAAGGCTACGGCGAAATCATCGGCGGGTCGCAGCGCATGGCCTCGTACGAGTTGCTACTGCAGCGCATCCACGAACACGGCTTGCCCGAAGAAGCGTTCAAGTGGTATCTGGATTTACGCAAGTTCGGCGGAGTCCCGCACAGCGGCTTCGGCATGGGAATTGAACGGGCAGTGGCCTGGATCTGCGGCCTCGAACACGTCCGCGAAACAATCCCGTTCCCCAGAACGCTGCACCGCCTTTACCCGTGAGGGATTGAACCGCCGAGCACGCAGAGAACGCCGAGAACAAAGAAGGCTCGCTCTTCCGTTCTCTTGTGCGGATGTGCGTCGATGTTCGCAGGAGTGTTGGTTGGATAGCTTAAGGACTTAGAGTAGTTTCGTATCAGGGCGCGCCTTCAGGCGCGCCATAAGTTAAAACAAAGCTCGCGCCTTTAGGCGCCACCGCCTCAGATCCTCGGCGATCTCGGCGTGCTCGGCGGTAAATGAACATTTATGAGCCCTACGCCTAATACTTCTTTCAGCAGCATTACCCCCAAACAAATCCGTGTCATCGGCGTCCCCCTCGACCTCGGCCAATCGCGCCGCGGCGTCGACATGGGCCCCTCGGCCGTCCGCGTTGCCGGACTCGAGGCCCGCCTCGAAGCGATCGGCCACATCGTCGAAGACGGTGGCAACGTCCCGGTCGCCATCCCCGAACAGAAGAAAGAAGGCGCCGCGCACGCCAAATACCTAAAAGAAATCACCGCCACCTGCACCAAGAGCGCCGAACTGGTCATGAAGACGCTCGAAGCCGGCAAGGTCCCGCTCGTACTCGGAGGCGACCATTCCGTTGCGGCCGGCACCGTCGCCGGCGTCGCCGAGTTCTATCGCAAGCAGAACCAGAAAATCGGCCTCATCTGGATCGACGCTCACTCCGACATCAATACGCCCGAAACCTCGCCCAGCGGCAATGTCCACGGCATGCCCCTGGCCGCCATCATGGGCCTGGGCCCGGCTGATTTGGGCAACATTTTCAATTTCTCGCCGAAAGTTCATCCGGAAAACTGCGTGCTCGTCGGCATTCGCGACGTCGACGCCCACGAAAAAGAAAACATCCGCAAGGCCGGAGTCGAAGTCTTCACCATGCGCGATATCGACGAGCGCGGCATGCGCTCCGTGATGGAAGAAGCCCTGCGCATGGCCGGACGCGGCACTGCCGGCTATCACGTCTCGCTCGACATGGACTGGATCGATCCCGAAGACGCCCCCGGCGTGGGCACACCAGTCTGGGGAGGCGCCACCTACCGCGAAGCCCACCTCGCCATGGAAATTATTTCCGACCACGGTCGCATGTTGAGCATGGAAATCGTCGAGGTGAACCCCGTCATCGACGAACACAACCAGACTGCCGACCTGGCGGTAGAGTTGGCGCTCTCCGCCTTCGGCAAAAAAATTCTCTAGTCCGTATGGCGCGATTCTGTGTAGCGCGCACGCCCCTGTGTGCATCCGGTGGTTGCACCATCCCGACCCCCGGGGCGCAAGCCTTCCATCCACCGAGGCAGGTCCGCCACGCTAGCCAACAGAGCTGTATGCGGCTCACACTGCAACCGGTCCTTGCCATGCACTCCGGTCAAAACTCCAACGACTTCGCGAACGCCCGCATTCGTCCCAGCCTGCAAATCAAGCGGTGTATCCCCCACATTGATCACCTCGTGCACGCTGGTCACGCCAGCCGCCTCCATCGCGCGAAAAATCATGTAGGGCATTGGACGCCCCATCGGAACATCGCTGCTCGAAATCCTGGCCGCAAAGATGTCGCTCCACCCTGCCAGCTCCAGAATTAAGTCCGAGATCTCGCGATAGAACCCGGAAGTCGTGGCCGTTAGAATGCCGCGTTCTCGCAGCCATTGAAAAGTCTCCGCCGCGCCGGCAATCGGAAGCACTCCCTGATCGCGATAGTGACGCTCAAGCCCGGTGCGAAAGTCCGCATAGACTGCCGCGACCGCACTCTCGCTCACTTCGGGACCAGCCTGCCGTCGCACAAAATGCCGGATGACTTCCTGCTTTGACGCACCCTTCCACTCTTTCAACTCCGCAGTATCGTGAGCGATGCCGTGCCTTTCGAGGGCCGCTGAAAACGCGCTCAGCACTTCGCCGCGATCTTCCACAATCGTGCCTGCCACGTCGAAAATGACCAGCCTGATCGCGTCCATAAGAATTTTCATTCTACAAGTACAA
>Ga0210406_10003925_pt1 | contig 16144 bp, 13 predicted proteins | sample IncBWC30MmetaG_FD_155454 | JGI IMG/M metagenome (GOLD analysis project Ga0210406, IMG submission 155454) | Forest soil microbial communities from Barre Woods Harvard Forest LTER site, Petersham, Massachusetts, United States - Inc-BW-C-30-M | ecosystem: Environmental > Terrestrial > Soil >... | reverse complement strand
CGAACATCAGTCCTTGATCGCCCGCGCCCTGCTTGCGCTCGTCCTTGCGGTCGACTCCTTGCGCGATGTCCGGCGACTGCTTGCCTATGATATTGAGCACCCCGCAGCTCGCACCGTCGAATCCCATGTCGGAGGTGTCGTAGCCGATATCCAGCACGGTCTTGCGGACCAGGGCCTCGACATCCACCCAGGCACTGGTCGTAACCTCACCGGCAACGATGACGACGCCGGTTTTGACCAGGGTTTCGCAGGCCACGCGGCCACGCGGATCGGCCGTCAGGATCGCATCCAGCACGGCATCCGAAATTTGGTCAGCAACCTTGTCCGGATGGCCTTCCGAGACCGATTCCGAGGTGAAAGAGAAGTTTCTGCTCATGAGTCGAAATTCCTTGCAATTAGCCGAAATTGTCCCGATACCGTCGATCGAACTCGGTCCGGGTAAAGCGGTGATTCTGCGGCCCGCGCGATTCAATTTTAATCGCGCCCATCAGAGAGGCCGTCCTGCCGATGGTTTCCCAATCAAGGCCCCGCAGCAGGCCATGAATTAAACCAGCCCGGTAGGCATCCCCGCAACCCGTCGGGTCGACTACCGCCTTAGGGGCCGCGGCCGGGATGGTCAATGTCCGGCCCTGGGTGTAAATAATGGACCCTTCAGCCCCCATCGTCACAATCAAGGCGTCCACCTGGGAGGCGACTTCGGCAGCCGTCAGACCGGTCTTCTGTTGCAACATCCCCCACTCGTAGTCGTTGACGGCCACCCAGCGGGCCTGCCGGATGAATGCCGTGAGTTCGTCGCCGCCGAACATGGGCATCCCCTGGCCAGGATCAAAGATAAAGGGGATCGAGGCTGCCTCGAACTGCGCCGCGTGTTCGATCATGGCTTGGCGGCCATCGGGCGCCACGATGCCCAGTGTTACGCCTGGGCCTGCATCGGCCACTTTGTTCAAATGGGCAAACTGCATGGCGCCGGGATGAAAGGCCGTAATTTGATTGTCATCCAGGTCGGTGGTGATGAAGGCCTGCGCCGTAAAGGTGCCGTCGACCAGCTTGATGTGCTCCACCGACAACCCCTGCGAGACCATGCGTTCCCGATAGGGAGCAAAATCATGGCCCGCGGTCGCCATCGCGATTCCATGGTCGCCCAGCAAATTCAAGCCGTAGGCGATATTTGCGGCGCAGCCGCCGAATTCCCGGCGCATTTGCGGCACCAGGAATGACACATTCAATGTATGCAGCTTGTCCGGCAGGATATGGGCTTTGAATCGGTCCGGAAAAACCAGAATGGTGTCATAGGCCACGGAACCGCAAATCAGTGCGGTCGTACCTCTCGCTAAATTCTGCGCCATCTACCACCGAAGGTGACTCAAACGGCTATTCTACTTACATTTCCGTGGGCGCAATGAAAATCCGTGGCGTAATGAAAAGGTTACAAATCTGACACTCGGCCGCCAAATATGCGGCAACTGGGACGGCGCCGCCGGCTACGAATGGCTCGTGACGAACGGCTTGGGTGGCTACGCCTGCGGCACGGTGGCGCTCGCCAATACGCGCCGCTACCACGGATTTCTCATGGCGAGTCTCAAGCCGCCCGTGCAGCGCACGCTGCTCGTCGCCAAGATCGATTTGAGCGTCGAATACCTTGGCCGCAAGACCGACCTGTTTGCGAACGAATTCGCCGACGGCACGATCAGCCCACAAGGTTTCATCCATTTGGAGTCATTCGCACTCCTTGACGGCATACCCACCTGGCGCTTTGCGATCGCCGATGCGCTCTTGCAGCAACAAATTTTCATGGCGCAGGGTGCCAACACCAGCTATCTGCGTTTGGAACTGATCAGAAGCTCATCGCCCATGCGCGTCACGCTCAAACCCTTCGTGACGTATCGCGATTATCACAGCCTCGGCTCCGGCCCGCAGCCGTTTCAATTGGACTCTGGCGCTGATCATTGCGCCATTCAAGCCTTTGCCGGCGCCCGGCCCTATCGCCTCACGGTAAGCCACGGTGAATTCACGGCGGCGCCCGAGTGGTATTGGAAATTCTGGCATCGCGAGGAAGCACAGCGCGGGCTGGACGCAGCGGAGGACCTGTTTTTCCCCGGCAGCTTCGGCGCCGACCTGACGCCTGAACTTGCGCTGTTCCTCACGGCCACCGCCGAGCCTTCGACGCCGGCGGCCGGCGGCGCGGTGTTGCAGGCCATCGAAGGCTCCTCGGGCGCATTGAGCGCGCGTCTCCCCCAGAGCGCGCCGCCATGGATACGCACCTTGGCGCGCGCCTCGGATCAGTTCGTCGTGCGGCGCGGCGCGCCCGGCGGTGCAAGCTTAAGCGTCATCGCCGGATACCCGTGGTTTGCCGACTGGGGCCGCGACACGATGATTTCTCTGCCGGGCCTCGCGACCACACTGGGGCGCTACGACATCGCGGCCGGCATCCTCAAGACCTACGCCTCATTCGTCGATCGCGGCATGCTGCCGAATCGATTCCCCGACGGCGGCGAGGCGCCGGAGTACAACACGGTCGATGCAACCCTGTGGATGTTTCATGCGCTGGACGATTACTTGCAGGCGAGACGCGACGTCAAGCTGCTGAGCGAGCTGTTTCCCATACTCGTGGCCATCATTCACGCGCATGTCGACGGCACGCGCTGGGGTATCCACGTGGATGCCGACGACGGACTCTTGCATGCCGGCGAGGCCGGCACGCAGCTCACGTGGATGGATGCCAAGAGCGGCGATGAGGTGTTCACGCCGCGTATCGGCAAAGCGGTGGAAGTCAACGCTCTTTGGCTCAACGCGCTGAACGTCATGGTTCGGCTCGCCGGCCGCATGCACAACTTGAGCGAAAAGCAATTCTGCGAACAGCTGCTGACCCGCGCCGGCGCAAGTTTTGGCCGCTTCTGGAATGAGGAGCGCGCTTGTCTGTATGACGTCATCGATGTCGCGGGCGGCAGCGCGCGGGATGATCGGATCAGACCCAATCAAATTCTGGCGATCTCGCTGCCCTACTGCGTGCTGTCCGCGGCGCAGATGCGCGCCGTGGTGGAGCGCTGCGGCCAAGACCTGCTCACGAGCTACGGGTTGCGATCCTTGAGTCCCACCGACCCCGGGTACATCGGGCGCTACACCGGCAATCCCCGGCAGCGCGACGCCGCCTACCACATGGGCACGGTATGGAGCTGGCTGCTCGGACCGTTCGCCCGCGCGCATTATCGAGTGCATGGCGATGCTCGCCGGGCGCAGGCGCTGCTCGATCCCATCGCCGAGCATGTGAACAGCGCCTGCATGGGCACGGTCAGCGAGATATTTGATGGTGACGCACCTCACACTGCGCGCGGCTGCTTCGCCCAGGCCTGGAGCGTCGCTGAAATACTTCGCTCGTGGATTTACCTCGAGCGCCGGATCTTGAAGGCTTAAGGAATTTTTTAATGAATACGGAACGAGAGCGTCTGCTCGCGAATGTGCTCGGCCCCGACGGTTGGAAGCACTGGGGACCCTACTTGAGCGAGCGCCAGTGGGGCACCGTGCGCGAGGACTACAGTGCCGGCGGTACGGCGTGGGAATATTTCCCGCACGACCATGCGCGCAGCCGCGCGTACCGATGGGGGGAAGATGGCATCGCCGGCTTTTCCGATGCCGAGCAGCTGGTGTGTCTGTCCTTGGGAATGTGGAACGGCGTCGATCCCATTTTAAAGGAGCGGTTGTTCGGCCTGACCAACGCCGAAGGCAATCACGGCGAGGACGTGAAGGAGCATTACTTTTATCTCGATGCGACGCCGACGCACTCCTACCTGAAGATGCTCTATAAATATCCGCATCGCGAATTTCCTTATGCCGATCTGGTTGCGGAGAATCTGCGGCGCAGCACCGACCTTCCGGAATATGAACTGTTGGACACCGGGGTATTCGCGGAGAACCGCTATTTCGACGTGTTCGTGGAGTATGCGCAGGTCGAACCCGGCGAGATTCTCATGAAGATCACGGCACACAACCGTGGTCCGACGGCGACGCTGCATCTGATCCCGCAACTGGTGTTTCGCAACACGTGGAGTTGGGAGGGCGGGTGCGAGAAACCGGAACTGCGCGCGGCCGAGGACGGTGCAATTGCCATCGAACCGGCAGGATTCGGAGTGAGCCGCCTGTATTTCGACGGCGATGCCGAAGTTCTGTACACGGAAAATGAAACGAATGCGCAACGGCTCTGGAACTTTGGGGCGGGCGGGTATTTCAAGGATGCATTCCACGAACGCATCGTCAACGGTCACCGCGATCGCGTGAACCCTGCGGGCACGGGTACCAAAGCCGGGGTGTGGTATCAATCCACCATCCCCGGCGGCGGCAAACAGGAACTGCGGCTGCGCCTGTCCCGCCGTGAGGTGAGCGCCCCCTTCGAGGACTTCGACGGCCACATGCGGCAGCGGCAGCGCGAGGCCGATGCCTACTACGCGGATCTGCAAAAGGACATGAGCTCCGCCGATGAACGCGTCGTACAGCGCCAGGCCTTCGCCGGAATGATCTGGAACAAGCAGTTCTACTATCTCGACGTGCCTCGCTGGCTCAAAGGCGATCCTGCCCAGCCGAAGCCGCCGGATTCGCGCCTCCAGGGGCGCGATGCCGATTGGCGCAACCTCAACAACGCCGACATTCTCTCGATGCCCGACAAGTGGGAATATCCCTGGTACGCCTCCTGGGATCTGGCTTTTCATTGCATACCCTTCGCGCTGATCGATCCGGCATTCGCGAAACATCAGCTCGTCCTGCTCACCCGTGAATGGTACATGCACCCCAATGGCCAGATCCCCGCCTACGAATGGGCATTCAGCGATGTGAACCCCCCGGTGCACGCCTGGGCAACCTGGCGTGTCTACCAGATCGACCGCAAACAAAATGCCGGCAAGGGCGATTTGGAATTCCTCGAACGGGTATTTCACAAGCTCATGCTGAACTTCTCCTGGTGGGTCAACCGCAAGGACAATCTGGGGCGCAATATTTTTCAAGGCGGATTCTTGGGGCTGGACAATATCGGCGTTTTCGACCGCAGCGCACAGCTACCCACCGGTGGATATCTCAACCAATCCGACGGCACCAGCTGGATGGCCATGTATGCGCTCAACCTGATGCGCATTGCGCTGGAACTCTCCGAGCACAATCATGTGTACGAAGACATCGCCAGCAAATTCTTCGAGCACTTCTTGAGCATTGCCGATGCGATGAGCTCCATGGTCAGCGAAGACACCGGCCTGTGGGACGAAGGGGATCAATTTTTCTATGATGTCCTGTGCCTGCCCAACAATCAGCGCGTGCGCTTGCGCATACGCTCCATGGTGGGCTTGATACCGCTGTTCGCGGTGGAGACCTTGGAGCCGGAATTGTTGGAGAGGTTACCGGGTTTCCGGCGCCGCCTGGAGTGGTTTCTCATGCACCGTCCCGATCTCGCCAGCCTCGTATCTCACTGGCAGTCGCCGGGGCGCGGCGAGCGCCGGCTGTTGTCGCTGCTGCGCGGCCACCGCATGAAAAAGCTGCTGAAGCGCATGCTGGATGAATCCGAATTTCTATCCGACTACGGCATTCGCGCCCTCTCGAAGGCGCATCTGGAACACGCATTCGAATTGAACGTCGGCCATGTCAACGAGTCCGTGCGCTACACCCCGGCGGAGTCGGAAACGCGGCAGTTCGGCGGCAACTCCAATTGGCGCGGACCGATTTGGTTTCCGGTGAATTTCCTCATCATCGAGTCGCTGCAGAAGTTCCATCACTACTATGGCGATGACTTCAAAGTGGAATGCCCGACAGGCTCGGGAAACTTTCACACCATGAACGAAGTGGCGCAAGAACTGTCGCTTCGGCTGTCGCGCATTTTCCTGAAGGACGATCGGGGCGAGCGGCCGGTGCTGCGTCATCAGCCGCAACTACAAGCGGATCCCCACTATCGAGATTGCATCCCGTTCTACGAGTATTTTCACGGCGACACCGGCCGCGGCTGCGGAGCGTCGCATCAAACGGGGTGGACCTCCTTGATCGCCAAGCTGCTCATGCCCCGGGCGCAGGAATAGCCTCGACACTGGCCGGATTTTCAATCGAAGCGAGTGTTGTCAGGCTGTTGACTCAATTTCTGACTCCTCAAGCTTTAGGCTAAAATATTCGTCATATCAATTGCTTATGCGTTATTTACGGGACATCGAGCCAGGAAATTGGTTGTCACTTGACAACTCACGGGCGGCAAAGTAGTCTTCAAGGGAGTTAAGAAATGGCTCGAGCGCGGCATCCGAAAAAGGAAATCGAAGAGGCTCTTAGGCATGCGGAAGACAATGGTTGGGAAGTTGAAGTTGGCGGCAGTCACGCATGGGGCAAAATCTATTGTCCCTACAATGACGCCGAATGCCGATGCGGAGAGTTTTGTATCACGAGCGTTTGGAGCACTCCAAAAAACGCCGAGTCCCATGCTCGGAAGTTAAAGCGAGTCGTGGACAACTGCACGACACACAAACGATTAGCCGATGCTGCGAAGGATGAGCCATCGGAGGAGTAAGCGATGACGGAATACGACTTCAAACTGAACTTCAAGCTTCCGACGGACGGCCCGACCGCAGACGAGCTGGTGGAGCGGCTTGGCGCGGCCGGCTGTGAAGATGCTTTAGTAGGTATTGGGCAGGCCGGTCGGATTGCATTGGACTTTTCGCGTGAGGCTGAGTCGGCGCAAGAGGCAATCGTCAGTGCCTTGGCGGACGTGAAAAAGGCTATCCCAGGCGCGAAGCTTATTGAAGTCAGCCCAGACTTCGTCGGTTTGACCGAGGTAGCAGAGTTCGTGGGGGTAACTAGACAGAACATGCGCAAACTCTGGCTCACCCATGCGACAACCTTCCCGGCACCGATTCACGAGGGCAACTCGGCGCTCTGGCACTTGGCCTTTGTGTTGCAGTGGCTCCAAGAGCGCGGGACGTACAACGTGGAGCGAGCGCTGCTCGATGTGGCTCGCACTGCGATGCAGGTCAACCTGGCCAAAGAGATCGATCATATTACCCCTCGCGTACAGCAGAAACTCCGGGCATTAGTTGCATAGCGCTACCTGAAGGCCGCCGCCATACGCAAGCACAGCATCACTTTCACCATCGGCCGGGATCGCAGCAAAGCGACGCGCACGACAGAGATGCCGCCTCGTCTAACCGGCGAGTTATCAGTTCGCAGAAACAGGCGCTCCGCGGCGCGACATCGACCGGAGTACGCCCAGGCTCTGTGCACTGAGATGGCGACCTATTCGCGGCTCCTGAGCGGCAAACATGGTTAGATAATAGACTAGATAAATGAATCAATATCACAACGACGCCGCATGCGAGACTCTCGTCCCTTAATCTTTTAAGCCTTCTTTGGCGTCAACACTTCGCTCTGAGCCGTCGCACGCTGATAGGCCGGGCGCTGGCTCACCTTGGCCAGATACGCGCTAAACGCCGGTCGTGGTTCCACCGCTTTCATCATGTATCCCCAACCGATGGCTGAGCCCATGTATACGTCGGCTGCGCTAAACCGTTCGCCCAGAATATAGGGTCCCGGGCTGATCGCCTTCTCAAGTGTATTCAGCGTGTCGGCGAAGTTTCCATAGCCCAGCGCCGAGGGTCGGCTGGGCGCGGGGCGCGAGAACAGTTGATCGATGATCGCGGGTTCCACGCAACCCGCCCCAAAAAACAGCCACCGCAGATACGTCCCTCGCTTAGGATCGTCGTTCGCCGGCGCCAGTCCTGCCGCCGGAAAGGCGTCGGCCAAGTACGCGCAAATGGCCGCACACTCTGTGACCACGGGTTGTGATAGAAGGCGATCGTGTCGGTCATCTGAAACTCCCTGAATTTTCGCGAGGACGTAAGTGAATTCTACTACCGATCAATTCACCACTGACGCGCCGTCTCCGGTGCTGATTTTATTGCCCGGCTTGGATGGCACCGGCAAACTGTTTACTGAGTTCTTGAAGGTGTTGGACCCCAGTATCGGCACCATCATCGTTTCCTATCCGAACGACGTCCCCATGAACTACGACGAACTCGGAACGCTGGTCAGCGCAGCACTGCCCGCCGATCGGCCGTTTTTTCTCTTGGGTGAATCCTTTTCAGGGCCGCTCGCCATTCGCATCGCTGCGCGGCAGCCGGCATCACTGATGGGTCTGTTGCTGTGCGTTACCTTTGCCAGCAACCCGTATCCGTGGGCGGGAGCGTGGGCGCGGCCGCTGGCCGCTTACCTGCCGCTCAAATCCTTGCCTCGATGGATTCGAGCGCCGCTCATGTGGGGATCCGCTTCGCCCAATCGCGCGCCACGGCAATCGGAGCGCGCGATGGCTCAAGTATCGGCCGCGGTGATTCGGCATCGGATTGCCGCGCTGCTCGCGGTGAATGAGATCTCATCGCTTCCAAAGATCTCCGTACCAGCGCTGGTATTGTGCGCGACGCGCGATCGGGTGGTATCCGAAGCCGCCACGAGAAGGATCATGCGCGGCATTGCGCACGCTCAGCGGGTCGACATCGAGGGTCCGCATTTGCTGCTGCAGACCTGCGCCGCGCAATGCGCAGCTGCGGTGCTGTCGTTTGTGCGCAAGTGCCTGGATCAGACGGGCCGGCCAATGCCGGCCCGATGATCGACTGACTGATCCTAAGACTTGTGCTCGGCCTTCCATTTCTCGACTGCCGCCATCGTATTCTCGACGTGCTTGTCGGGATTCAACGCGGTGTACTCATAAATGATCTTGCCGTTCGGCGCGATCACATAGGAGGTGCGATTGGCGTACTCGGGCTTGATCGCCAGCACGGCATCGTATTGCTTGGTGATTTTTTGATCCGCATCGGCAGCCACGGCAAACTTGTTGCGGCATTCGCTCACGGAAAATTTGTTGAGCGTATCGATGTTGTCATGCGAGACGCCGATCACGGTCGCGCCCAGCGCTTTGAACTTGTCGGTGGCTTCGGCGAAGTTATGAGCTTCGATGGTGCAGCCGGTGGTAAAGGCCGCCGGATAAAAATACAGGACCACCGGACCGGTCTTCAGCGCGTCGGCCAAAGAGAATGTAAACGGCTTGCCGGCGAGGGTCGCCTGGGTGGTGAAATCAGGTGCCTGAACGCCTGGCGCAAGTGCCGCGTACAAGGGCGCGGCGAGTGCCGCACTGCTCAGGGCAAAAATCATAAGACGCTTCATGGTAAGACTTCCTTTGGAGCTGAATTAGCTCGCTCGGCAGTCTGCGCCATCCCCGTCTTGCGGGCAATAAAGCCGCAAATCACCGCAATACTTGCGCCAATTCGTCTGCAGCGTGGACGTCCTCGGTTGTCAATGGCTATTCCAACACCGCTTTGATCTCGCCGACCACGCGCTCCACATCCTCGTCGCTCATGGCGGGAAACAAAGGCAAGGTAACCGTTTCGCGTCCCACCCTCGCCGCCACCGGTGTGTCTTCATCGCGATAACCCGCGTCGCGGTAAAATCTGAGGCTGGGAATGCTCGGATAGTGCACGCCGATGCCGATGCCGCGCTCCGCCATCGCCTTTTGAAATCCGGTGCGCGTCATACCGCGCGCGGCAAAATCAATCAGTATCTGAAACATATGCCAGCTATGTCCTGAATCCCCGCGGGCCGGCAACACCGCGCCGCTGAAGCCTTGGAATGCATCGAAATAGCGGCCGGCCAGGACAAGGCGGCGCGCGTTGAATCCATCCAGGCGGCGCAGCTGGTCGATGCCGATCTGTGCTGCCACATCCGTCAGATTGCTCTTGGCCCCCGGGAACATTACATCGACCTCGCCGGCGCCATTGCGCTTGATGCCGTGAAAGCGGTACTGCTCCAACAGTTCCGCCGCCAGGGCATCGCCGGTGCTGATGGCGCCGCCTTCGATGCTCGTCATGTTCTTGTTCGGGTGAAAACTGAACACCACCAGATCCCCGAAACTACCGATCGGCTTGCCGTTGTACTTCGATCCGATGGCGTGCGCCGCATCCTCCACCACACGCAGTCCATGTTCCGCCGCGAGACCGTAGAGGCCTTCCATGTCCACCGGCAGCCCCGCAAAGTGCACCGGCATGATGGCGCGGGTCTTGGGCGTGATCGCCGCAGGCACGCGCTGCAGATCGATGTTGCGGGTATGAAGATCGATATCCACGAATACCGGCTTGGCGCGCAGGCGCGCGATGACGTTTGCGCTCGCCGCGAAACTCATGGCCGGTACGATGACCTCGTCACCGGCACCGATGCCGGCGACTTCGAGCGCCATCTCGAGACCGGCGGTGGCCGAAGTCATGACCCGCAGGTGGCGGCTTCCACCCATGTAAGCAGCCAAGGCCGCTTCAAAGGCAGCCACTTTGGGGCCGCTGGCCAATTGACCGGAGCGAAACACATCCGCGACGGCGGCGATGCTCTGCTCATCGATCGAGGGGCGCGTAAAGGGCAGGAAGGGCTTCAAAACGGGCTCCGCGACACCAGCAGCACGCCGGTGCAAATGAGCGCAATCCCCAGTATCTTGGCAGGCGTCATCGTCTCGCCCAGCCAGGCCACCGATACGGCGGCGACCAGCACGTAGCCCAAGGACAGCATCGGGTACGCCGTACTGACCGGCGCCTTGGTCAGGGCAGCGACCCACACGCAGACGCTCAACGAGTAGCACAGCATGCCGGTCCAAAACGGCACGCTCTTCAAAAGACTGATCACGCTGCTGCTCAAGACATCGGCGTTGAACGTGCTGAAATGCGCCAAGGGTCTGGTGGCCAGCTTCAACAGCAATTGCGCCGCCGCGTTCAAACCCACGCCCGTCAAGATCAAGAGCCAGGTCATGAAACTCATTGTCGTGCCACCAACACGTGAGCTACATTTTCACCGACGTTTCGCATGGGCACGCCGCGCTCCTTGAGGTTATTGAAGGTTCTCTTATCCATCACCGCGAAGGCGCGAGTTTGCGACTGCCACAGGCGCAGAAACTCATCGATGTCCGCGATCTCCCCGCCTGGCGCCTGGCGCAATCCATAGTCCAATTCGCCACGATACCCGACCAATATGACGGTACGCCGCAAATAAAACGGCAGGCTCTGATCATAGGTACGCACGCTATAGAGCGGCGCATCGCCGCTGCCGGGCGGCAACGCATTGGCCAGGTCGATTCCCGAGTATATCGGCGCCAGCAGCGTCGCGGCCCTGATCAGAAGCAGCCCCGCCAGGCACCAGCCCACCCCGAGAAAAACGCCGGCACGCGTGGCATCGCGAGCGCCCTGAGCCCACACGAAGGCGCCCGACACGATCAACAGGACAGCGACTTCACGCAACGGTTTCGCCAGAAGAAGAAAATACGGACGGCCGGGCGATGCCGGGACCAGGGTCGGCTCGTAGAAGCTCGCCACCCCCAGCACCACCCCGGCGATTGCCGTCAAGATGGCCGTGACCAGGAAATCCCGCTTCAAGGTTGCGATGGGCTGCGCGGCGATCAGGACCGCCAATGCCGGCATCGCCGGCAGTATGTAGGGCATGAGTTTCGAATCCGACAGCGAAAAAAACACGCAGACGAAAAGCACCCATAGCCACAAGAAGAACGTCGGCCTGAACGGCATACCGGCGCTGTGGCCGCGGCCACGGCCGCGCCAGCCGCTGACCATCACCCGCAGCGCCGGCACCGTCCACGGCACCGTGCCGATCAAGAACACCATCCCAAAGAACCACCAGGATTCTTCGCGGTCGGCGATCGGCGTCAGGTAGCGCGCGAAATGCTCATGAACGAAGAAGAACTGCAGGAAATCATGGCGTCTCACTGCCGCAAGCCAGTGCCACGGCACCGTTAGGCCCAAGAACACCGGCAAACCCCAGGCTAAGTTCAGTTTGCGCCAGGGCGTGAAATCACGAGAACACAAACTGTAAATGACCAGCACCGCCGCCGGAATGGCTGCCGCCACCAGGCCCTTGGTGAGCACGCCCAGGGCGGCGGCGATCCACGCCATCAGCATCCATTTGGGCCAGCTGTCATTCGTCTGCGGCGCGCCGTCATTCGCCTGCTGCGCCAGCACAAATCCCGTCATGCTGGCCGTCATGTAGAACGTCAGGCTCATGTCCAGCGTCACCAACTGACCGAGGACGACCATCATGACCATGCCGGACGCGATCGCTGCGGCACGCCAGCCCGTATCCCGCCCCCCGAGTCGAGTCCCCAGCAATCCCACCAGCGCCACCGTGCCGAGCGCGGTCAGGGCGGTGTACAGCCGCGCCGCGAACTCGCTCACGCCGAACAATCGATACATCGTGGCGGTCGCCCAGTATTGCAGCGGCGGCTTTTCGATATAGTCCAGGCCATCCAAGTGCGGGATCACCCAATCGCCGCCGCTCAGCATCTCGCGCGGAATCTCGGCGTACCGGCCCTCGTCGGGATTGAACAGCGGGCGGTTGGCCAGTGTCGCCAGCCACACCGCGATCAGCAGCACCGCAAGACCCAGGTACAGCCCGCTTTGGCGCAGCTTGAACTCAAAGTTCTCTTGACTCACGCCGCCTCTGCATCCGCGGGTTGCACGGCTAATAGGCCGGAGCGCCCCGGCACTTCGCCCATGACCACGGTCTGGTCGGGCAGCGGCCTTTGGATGGCGAGCTTGCGAATGTCTGCCATGCGCTTGATCCTGGCACCGGCCGCCAGCCACTTACCCAGCAGCGACTCGAAGGCGTCCAGCAAGAGCATGCCTTCCAATTCGGCATGCAAGGTGAACACCTGCAAGTTCTCGCCGCTCGCACCTGCCGCAGGCGCCGACAGTCTAAAAATCGCATCCGCGATAGTTGATTTATTGATACCGTCGCGACCCAGCAACTCATCGAATGTGGGCAGCGTGGTAGGCAATTGCGGACAGGTGCTGCGCCCGCCTGCGAGCCGCGGCCAAAAAGGCGTACGTCCGCGGGTATCGCTGGCGAATGCCAAACCGAATTCACGCTCCAGTTCCAGCGCATGCGGGTTGATTTGCCAGCCGGCGGCGGCGTGCGACTGCGGAAAAAAGCCGAACACCCGCTCGAAGGCGTTTATCCCGCGCTCGAACTCGATCCTGGTCCACGCGGCCGAGGCGCCGGCGACATAGTCCTGCCAGCGCACATGATCATAGGTGTGCAGTCCCACTTCGAAACCGCCATCGTCCACATCGCGCATGAACGCGCCTGCCTCGCGGCCGATATCCGGGCCCGGCAGCAGCACGCCGTACAGCAAGGTTTTCAGCCCATAGTGTTTGAGCACCGACGTGCGCGCGACTTTTTGCGCAAAGCCCTTGCGAAATACCCGCCGCATGGCGCGCCCCGTGTGATCGGGACCCACCGAAAAATAAAACGTGGCGTCTACCTTGAGCTTCTTGAACAGCGCGGCGAGCCGCGGCACGCCGTCGCGCGTTCCGCGCAACGTATCCACATCGACCTTGAGGCCGATGTGCGTACCCTCAAGCATCTCGCGACAACAATGCCGAGGCAGAGGGTAAGGCGTGAGCGTAGGAATCGAAGATGGCCTTCAGTGCCGTGCGCATGTCGGTCTTCGGTGTCCAGCCGAGTTCCGCCGTGGTGTTCTTGATCGAGGGCAGGCGCGCCGGAATGTCCGCGTAACCCTTGCCGTAGTAGTCGAGCGCCGAGACGTCGATCAACTTGGTATTGCGTGCCGTGGGCGCGTATTCCGGGCGGGACACGGCAATTTCCAGCATCATCTCCGCCAGCTTGCGGATGGAGTACGAATTGTACGGATTGCCGATATTATAGATCTTGCCGTCGGCCACACCATTGGGATTGTCGATGACGGTGGTGAGGCATTCGACCGCATCATCGATGTAGGTGAAGGCGCGGGTTTGCGTGCCGCCATCGACCAGTTTGATCGGCTCGCCGCGCACGATGTGGCCCAAGAACTGCGTCAGCACCCGCGAGCTGCCTTCCTTCGGATCATCCATGCTGTCCAGGCCCGATCCGATCCAATTGAAGGGCCGAAACAAGGTGAATTGCAGCCCCTGCTGGCCGTAGGCCCAGATGATGCGGTCCAACAATTGCTTCACGCAGGAGTAAATCCAGCGCTGCTTGTGAATGGGTCCCAGCACCAACTCGGTGGTCTCGGGATCGAATTCCTTGTCGCGGCTGGCCCCGTACACTTCCGAGGTCGAGGGAAACACCACCCGCTTTTTGTACTTCACGCAGTGGCGGATGATGGGCAGGTTCGCCTCGAAGTCCAGTTCGAAAACCCGCAGCGGCTCGCGCACATAGGTTGCCGGTGTCGCAATCGCCACCAAGGGCAGGATCACATCGCATTTGCGCACGTGATACTCGACCCACTCCAGATTGATGGTGATATCGCCTTCCACGAAGTGAAAGCGCGGATTGGGGAGCATGGCGCTGACGCGTTCCGATTGCAGGTCCATGCCGTAAATGTGCCAATCGGTGTGCGCAAGAATGTACTTGCTCAAGTGATGGCCGATGAATCCGTTGACCCCAAGAATCAGAACGTTTTTCAAAATAGACCCCTACGATGATGCGCTTTACCCAAGCGCCAGCGGTTGGTGTGCCAGCGCCGGCGGCACGGTATTGTGGGCCAAAGGCTCGCCATTGACGCTCAATTGCAAAATCTTAAGGCGCCGCCCGTCGATACAGTCGGCGTACCAGACTCCCTGCGCTGCATACAGACAAGGCGTTCGATCTGGGTACTTCACAGGCTGCGTATCGATTCGCGTCTCGAGCACGTCGAGCCTACACCCGTTGATTTCGGTAAAGGCGCCGGGGAACGGCGGTGCCACGGCCCGCACCAGGTCATGGACGGCACGCGCCCCGCGGCGCCAGTCGATGCGCCCATCCTGGGGCCGACGGCGGCCGAAATAGGACCCCGCGGCCAGATCCAATGGCCGCGAAGATGCGGTGCCCGCAATCAAGGCCGGCAAACTGCGACGCAGCACCGTTTCGGCGGCCCCTGCGACCTTGATGGACACGTCGAGTGCCGTGTCGTTTTCCAAAATCGGCACCGCCTCTTGATCGACCAGCGCCCCGGCATCCGGCTTTTCCACCATGTAGTGCAGGCTGGCGCCGGTCATCGATTCGCCGTGAATGATGGCCCAGTGAATAGGCGCCCGCCCGCGGTACTTCGGCAGCAGCGAGCCGTGAATGTTCAATGCCCCGCGGCGTGGCAGCGCGAGCCACGCCTTGTCCAGCATGTAGCGGTAGTAAAATGAAAATACAAAATCGGGATGGGCCGCGGCACCCTGCGCCAGCCACTCCGCCGTGTTGGGCGACGCCGGCGTGACGACATTCAATCCGTGCTGGGCCGCCAATTGCGCCACGCTGCCGAACCACTGGTTTTCGGCCGGGTCATCCGCATGGGTGAACAGCAACGGAATATCGACGCGCTGGGCCAGCAGTTCGCGCACACAGCGAACCCCAACCTCGCTGTAGGCGAATACCACCGCACTGGTCACGGGATGGAAGGATCCGTGACCCGCCGCGACATGATCAATCCCGGCATGGCCTTGTTGGGATCCGCGTCCTGCTCCAGAACCGCCTCGACGATATAGCGCGGCCTCTCGCGCACCTGCGCATAGATGCGCCCGACATATTCGCCCAACAGGCCGATGCCGAAGAGCGCCAAACCGATGAAGAAGAACACAATGCCGAACAGCGTGAACAGACCTTCAGCCTCGGCGCCCACCGTGAAGCGGCGCACGATCAGGTAGACGAAGAACAGGGCGGATAACAGCGACACCGCCATGCCTATCATGGAAAACAACTGCAGCGGTACGACCGAGAAACCCGTGATCAAGTCAAAATTCAGGCGGATCAAGCTGTACATCGAATATTTCGACCGGCCCGCATGGCGCTCCTCGTGGGCAATCGGTACTTCGATCGGGTTCATCGCATAGATCGACGCCAACGCGGGGATGAAGGTGTTCACCTCCCGTGTTTGGTTGAGCGCAGCCACCACGGAGCGTGAGTAGCCGCGCATCATGCACCCCTGGTCGGTGATGCGTACCGGCGTGATCCATTCGCGAATCTTGTTGATGACCTTGGAAAACGTGCGCCGCCACAACGAATCCTGCCGCTGCTGGCGGATCGTACCCACGTAGTCGAAACCCTCGTCGAGCTTGCCGACCAATTTGCCGATTTCTTCGGGGGGATTCTGCAGGTCGGCGTCCAAGGTGACCACGTACTCGCCGCGCGCGTA
>Ga0210406_10003924_pt1 | contig 16145 bp, 10 predicted proteins | sample IncBWC30MmetaG_FD_155454 | JGI IMG/M metagenome (GOLD analysis project Ga0210406, IMG submission 155454) | Forest soil microbial communities from Barre Woods Harvard Forest LTER site, Petersham, Massachusetts, United States - Inc-BW-C-30-M | ecosystem: Environmental > Terrestrial > Soil >... | reverse complement strand
AAGAAGATCATTATTCAGTAGCTGTCAGGATTCAGTAGCTGTTGGCAGAATCAGGGTTCCGCACGACGGTGCGACGAACCTTCGGACCCGGCAGGCTTGCGGCTATGCTCATAGACTAGAAGTAAGGATCAAGGAGCAGGCCGCGCCGGATGGCGCAAAATCGGGGTTCGCCCGAAAACACTGCGATCGATGGTGATCGCGAGAAGAGCTCGAAATGTCAAACGGAAACGGATTTCATTCATCACGCTCTCACAACCTGAGATCTCTCTTCAGCTTGTTCTCAAGCGATCTGGCCATCGATCTGGGAACGGCGAACACCCTGGTCTACGCTCGCGGCAAAGGCATTGTCGTGAACGAGCCCTCCATTGTCGCCATCAACAAGAACACCGGCGAAGTCGAGGCCGTTGGCAAAGAGGCGAAAGAGATGCTGGGCCGCACGCCCGGTAACATCGTCGCCATTAAGCCGATGAAAGACGGAGTGATCGCCGACTTCAAGGTCACAGAGAAGATGTTGAACTATTTCATCCAGAAGGCGCACAACCGGAAGATGCTGGTGCATCCGCGCATCGTCATTGGAGTGCCGTCTGAGATTACGCAGGTGGAAAAGCGTGCGGTCATGGACTCGGCGTATCGCGCCAAGGCCAGTGAAGTGCACTTGGTTGAGCAGGCCATGGTGGCGGCGATCGGAGCTGGGCTGCCGATCACCGAACCGAGCGGCAACATGGTGGTCGACATCGGCGGCGGCACGACCGACATCGCGGTGATTTCTTTGAGCGGCATCGTTTACTCGCGTTCGGTGCGGATGGCGGGCAACCAGATGGACGAAGCCATCATGAATTATCTGAAGCGGAAGTATAACCTCCTGATCGGCGAGCGCACAGCGGAACAAATAAAGATGGAGATTGGCTCCGCCCACCAGCTCGACAAGCCGATGACGATGGAGATTAAAGGCCGCAACCTGATCGAAGGCGTGCCCAAGACGATTACGGTGGATGATGGCGAAGTACGTGAGTCCCTGAGCGAATGTGTATCGACGATCATGAACGCGATCCGCGTGGCCCTGGAACGTACACCGCCGGAGCTCTCTGCTGACATCAGCGACCGCGGCATTGTGCTGACTGGCGGCGGCGCTCTGTTGAAGAATCTGGACAAGCGCATTCGCGAAGAAACCGGACTGCCGGTTTCCATTGCGGACGACCCGCTGTGCAGCGTCGTGCTGGGCACGGGCAAGATGCTCAGCGACTTCAAGCTGCTGCGCAAGATATCGATTGAATAGAAATCAGGGGCCAGTGGCTAGGGGTCAGGGGCCAGTCTCACTGACCCCTAGTCGCTGATCCCCGACCCCTGAAGTTATGGAATCTGTACTCGGCCGTTACCGCAACCTGACCATTCTGGTGGGAGTGCTGTTTCTGCAAGTGCTGGGACTGGCCGTTCAGGTCAAACGCAGCAATGACGCGGAGCACACCCGGCTGATCCGCATCTGGGCTGTCGATGCGATTACTCCGCTCGAGAGCGGGTTGGTGTGGGTGCAGAACGGCGGCAGAAATCTGTGGCACAACTATTTCTTTTTGCGCGGCGTGCGGGCGGAAAACCGCGAATTGAAAGAACAGATCGAGCAGATGCGTTTGGAACAGGTGCGGCTGAGCGAAGATGCCGCGCAGGCTCACCGTTTGCAATCTTTGTTGGCATTCAAAGAACAGATCATCGCCAAGACTATCGCGGCGCAGGTGATCGGCTCGAGCGGAAGCGATCTTTCACGTTCCATTTATATCGATAAGGGCTCGGATCAAGGGATTAAAGCGGACATGCCGGTGATCACCGTAGGGGGTATCGTAGGAAAGGTGTTGCGCGCGTACCCTTCGACTTCGCTGGTGTTAATGGTCAATGATCAGAGCAGCGGGGTGGGTGTGCTGCTTGAAAAGTCGCGCCTGCAGGGCGTGTTGCGTGGAACTCCGGATGGCGAGCTGATTGTCGAACGAGTGATGAGCGACGAGCAAGTGGCGGCCGGGGAGACGGTCTTAAGCAGTGGCGGTGATCAGATTTTTCCCAAAGGACTACCGGTTGGCACGGTGAAAGAAGTGCGGCCTGGTAAGGAGATGTTTCTGAGCATCAGGGTAAGACCCTCAGCAGACTTGAGCCGGCTGGAGGAAGTGCTGGTCATCACCGACAAACAGGAACAGTCGCCGGCTGCCGATGGCGGAAGCCGGGTTCGTGCGGCGGATGTGCTGGCACAGCGGCTGCCGTCGGTACCCGAGAAGCCACCTGGAGTTCCGGGAGCGGTTCCGAGTGGAGGCGGAGCCGGACCGGGGCAGGGATCAGGCGCGGGTGCGAAGCCCCCAGCGACGGCCGCGACTCAGGCTGTGACCGGAAATGGGCCGAAGGTGACCTCGTCTCCCTCCAAGCTCAACCCGGCGGGGGACCAAGTCGCTAACCCGGGCACGCGCCCTGATGGCGGAATAGCACGTCCGCCGAGTATTGAGGTTCTGAACAGAGTGGCGCAAAAGCCGATCTCGGGTGACGCGGCGAATAGCGAATCCGGCGGTGAAGCAGCTTTGCCTTCCCCATCCGCCTCCAAGGCTCCGACCCCTGCTGCCAAGCCGGCTCAACCGCAGCCAAAACCTCCGAGTACGCAGAAACCTCCGCCGCAGCCTCCGGTCACTGAAGACACTCCCCACTAGCGTGCCTATTACTTACACATCGGGGGAGCAGATTGAGGTCTACCGGTTCAGCATTCCGGTAACGGTGGGCGTGCCGCTGTTAGCGCTGTTTCTGCAAGCATTCCTTCCTCGGCGGATTTTTTCCATCTTCGATTTGCCTCTGCTGGTGACCATTTTCTTTGCCATGGCACGGCGCAACCCGATTTCCGGACTGTTCACGGGTGCGGCGATTGGGCTAGCACAAGACATGCTGGGACCCTATCCCATCGGAATCTATGGGATCGCCAAGACGGTTGTGGGTTACGGAGCATCGTCGTTGGGAGCAAAGCTGGATGTAGAGAATGCCGGAGCTCGATTGCTCGTCACCCTGGGCTTTTATCTATTGCACCAGGCGGTGTATTTCACGGTTGCTCGTGGCATGGTGAATCTGACCCTGAATTGGAGCTGGAGCCGAGGTATTCTTGCCGGACTGGCGAATGCAGTGGTGGGAGTGGGGTTGTACTTTGTGCTGGATAAGTTCAAGCAGAGGACTTGAAAGCAGGGGTCAGGGGCCAGGGATCGGTGAGCAAGGACAGTGAACTATAGCCAGCCGATTTTAACCGTGACTTCCGTTACTCTCTCGGCAAACTCCGGAGCCGCCGCGCGCATTACAATGAAGTGGGAGGATCCTTTACATTCGATCATTCGAGGCAGGAGTTCTTGCCATCCCCACGTTTTCTGTAGCTTGACTGGCAACTGGCCGCTGACAACTGATTTATGTTCGGTCGCGACGACAAAGTATCGGAAATTCGCCTGACAGGGGCGCAATACGCGATCCTCGCCATCTTTTTGGTTCTGGCGTACGGATTGTGGCGGCTGCAGGTGATGCAGAGCGGTTACTACGCCTCCGCTGCGGAAAAAAATCGCATTCGCAACGTGCCCATTCTCGCGCCACGTGGAAAAATCCTGGATCGCGAAGGGCGCGTTATCGTCGACAATTATCCTTCGTTTTCCGCCCTGCTTCTTCGCGATTCTTCTCGCGATCTAAACCTCGACGCCGACTTGATAGCGCAGGGCCTTCACCTCGATGCGAATGAAGTGCGCGCGCGCATTCGCCATTTTTCTTCCATGCCGCAGTACCAGCCGATCTTCCTCAAGGAAGACATCACGCCGGATGAATTGGCTTTCATCGATGCGCACCGCAACGAGTTGCCGGAACTGGACACGATCGTGGCGCACCGCCGGCTTTACCCGCGCAATGGATTTATGGCGCACCTGATCGGCTATGTGGGCGAAGTCACGGAAGACATGCTGAACCAGCCGCAGTTTGAGCTCTATAACCCTGGGGATGTTGTGGGTGTATCGGGTGTCGAACGGCAGTACAACACCGCGTTGATGGGAACGAACGGCGCGCGGCGAGCGCTGGTCAACAGCCACGGGCGTGAAGTTGGGCTGCTCGGAGAGACCGATGCGATTCCGGGGAAGCAGTTGAAACTCACGGTTGACATTGATTTGCAGATTGCCGCCGAGGAGGCGCTGGAAGGAAAGAACGGCGCCATCGTCGCGATGGACCCGCGGACGGGTGAAATTCTAGCGATGGTGAGCCGGCCCACATTTGATCCGAACGATTTTGCGGTGCGCGTTTCGCGTGATCAGTGGAGCAAGCTGGTCAATGATGAAAATCACCCGCTACTGAACAAAGCGATTCAGGCGCAGCTGGCGCCGGGTTCGACGTTCAAGATCATCATGGCCACGGCGGGCTTGCAAGAGGGGATTGCGCAGGATCTGCACGTCAACTGCGCCGGCGGCGGCACATTCTATGGTCGTTACTTCAAGTGCTGGATTGCGGCGCGGCATCAATCGCACGGTCCGGTGGATATTGCGAAAGGTATTTATCAATCCTGCGACGTGTTCTTCTACACGCTGGGTGAGAAGTTGGGAATCGATCGCATTGCCAAATACGCCCTGGCCTTGGGTATGGGGCAGAAAACCGGAATTGATTTGCCGCAAGAAGTCACCGGCGTGATGCCGTCGGAACAGTGGAAGATTAAGAACTTCAAGCAAAAATGGTTCGCCGGAGAGACGATTTCCGTAAGTATCGGCCAGGGTGCCGTGGCAGCCACGCCGATCCAGATGGCGCGCGCGTTTGGTGCGATCGCAAGCGGCGGACGTCTGGTACGGCCTCATGTTACAAATCCCACCGATTTGCCCCCCGGGGTCATCCCGGCGCAGAGTGGGCCGGAGGAGGTGACGATTCCGATCGACCCGAAGAACTGGGAGATCATTACCGATGCCATGGCGCAGGTCGTTAGTCCACTCGGAACTGCGGCAGCGTCGCAGATAAAAGGCGTCGATATGGCTGGTAAGACCGGTAGCGCGCAAACGATTAGCAACGCGCTGAAGGCCAAGCTGGGAGCGTTTGGAAAAGCCAACTACAAAGACAATGGCTGGTTCGTCGGCGTCGAGCCGAGGCGTAATCCGGAGATCGTGGTCTGCGCGTTATTCGAGGAGGGCGAGCACGGATCCGAAGCGGCGCATGTGGCTGCGAAGGTGATCCAGGCGTATGTCGAAAAGCAGCGGCGGCAGCCCACGAAAATGGCGAAGGGCACGGGCAACGCCGAGATTGGCGCGGTGTGGACCACGCCGGATGCGGACGGGGATGAACAGAAGTTGAATGGTGGACACTTCTTTGTGGATATTGTGAAGCGGCCGCTGGCCGCTGCGAGTACCGAGTACCTAATACCCGGTACCGGGAAAATGCAATGAACGAGTTCGACAAGACCGTGCATAGGGAGGCAGTACTAGGTACTTAGGTACATGAGTCGCTACGTTTCATTCCGAGATTTTGACTGGCTGCTGCTGATCTTTGTGCTCATGATATGTGGGCTCGGAGTGATGGAGATCCGCAGCGCCACCATGCACACCAAGTTCGCGGGCTCTCACATCCGACAGATCTATTGGGTTCTGGGCGGGGTGGGAATGATGTTCTTGATCAGTGCGCTGAATTATCAGGCGCTACTGGATCGGATTCACTGGTTTTATGTCGGGGCAGTCGCCTCCCTCATGGCTGTGCTCGTATTTGGACAGAAGTATCTGGGTGCGCGGCGTTGGATCAAGATGCCCGGTGGCAACCACTTTCAGCCCTCCGAATGGGTCAAGCTGATTTTGATTCTGGCGGTGGCAAAGTATTTTGCGGATTTGCGCCATCGTGAACTCTCGTGGCCGGATTTCATCAAAGCTGGGGCAATCGTCGGTATTCCCATGCTGATGGTGCTGAAGCAGCCGGACTTGGGAACTGCTCTCACCTACCTTCCTATCGCGGCCATGGGAATGTTTCTCGGCGGGATGCAGTGGAAGCAAGGGCTGGCAGTAGTGCTGCTGGCCGTTGTCGGAATCGGTGTGGTTTTTTACGTTCCAGGCGTTCACATTCTCAAGTCATATCAGAAACAACGGCTTACTAGTTATCAGGATCCCGATTCTGATCCTGAGGGATCGGGGTACCAAGTTAAGCAATCTCTGATCGCAGTGGGTTCAGGCGGGCTGTGGGGCGGCGGAGGCTCGCAAACACACGGGGCTTTCCTTCCGGTTCCACAAACGGACTTCATTTTTGCAGCGTTTGCCGAAGAGCATGGTTTCGTCGGCGCGTTGGGGGTTCTGCTGCTATACTTCATAGTGCTGATGCGTTTGACGCAGAACGCGCAAACAGCGCCCGACCGCGCTGGCACGTTCGTGGTGATGGGTGTAGTAGCTGTGCTTACCTTTCATATCCTTGTCAACGTCGGCATGGTGGTCGGTTTTATGCCGGTCACGGGAATACCTCTGCCATTGATGAGTTACGGCGGGTCTTCTGTGCTGTTTATGTTCCTGGCGCTGGGGATGGTAATGAACGTCCGAATGCGCCGTTTTGTGAACTAGATGGCTGGTCAGCTAGTTCTAAGGGATTTACCTTTGTGCATGATTCCTGAACTGGATTTTAACAGGACTTGTGCATAGGGAAGAAGGTAGTAGCAAGTTGCTGCGCCTGTGGGGCGCAGCCCAAAAATATCGATCGCCCTCGCGTAAAGGGGGCATTTCACCGGCCAGTTGAGCATGCGAAGGCCGGGTAGGATTAAAAGCTATAACGCCGCTGGCAGGGAAACGGCCCCCCGACTGGAAACAGTCTGAGAGTGCGGTCACAAATCCAGCGGACGAAAGCGAATAGTGCAAAAGATACCCAAGCTTATGCAGCGGATTCGGCCCGGGAGAAACCTCTCCGGCCCCGTCCGTCCCCCCTCCGGGGCCATTATCGCGATGCTCGATCCTCCCGTTCCTTTCCTCGCTAAGCCCCGGTGAAGCCCGGCCGACCCGAGTCGGCACGGGACCGGAGTATCCATGAACAAAGAGCTATTTGTTTCTTCCACCCCCCACGAAACCAAGGTGGGTCTGGTGGAAGACGATCTACTCGCAGAGATTTATCTCGAGCGCGAAAATGAATACACCCTGGCAGGGTCCATCTACAAGGGCCGTGTGACCCGGGTTTTACCAGGCATGCAGTCTGCCTTCGTCGATATCGGCTTGGAGCGTGACGCCTTTCTGTATGTTTCCGACTTTATGGAGTTGGAAGAGCACGACGAGGACTTAACCGAGGCAGTCCCTGCGAACCGGGGAGTGCAGGATATGCGGTTGCAGCCGGGACGAGACGAGTCCTTATCGAGCGATGTATCCACCACAGGTACAGACGAGATGGGGTCCCACGCTGCATCCACTGTTGCTTCTGGCAGTTTCGAACAGGGACAGGAAACGCAAGAGAATCAACCGTTTAACGCTGGTGCCGCCGGTACGGAGAGCTTCGGCAACAATTCCCAGGAGCGCGGTGGCTACCGCGGGCGCCGACGCCGCCGGGGTGGCCGGCGTGACGGGCGAGGCGATGGCCGTGATCGCGGTTTGGAGCCTCGCGTTGCGCGGCCAATGTCTGAGCCGGCTCCGCCCATTGCTCCTCCTGCAGTGACGGTTCGTCCCCAGGAATTCGGAAGAACCCAGCAATTTGGACCACCCGCGGGGTACCAACCAATCTTGCTGCCGGGCGAATCGATCTCTAAATACCGGGGATTGCCGCCGACTCCGGTTCCGGCACATCGTCCTCAAAGTACAGCCGAAACAACCCCTACATCCGTGCCAGAGCCTGTCGTGCCAGCATCCGCAAACTTCCCTGATGATGAACCGATTTTTGCCCAGCCGAGTGCGGTTGTTTCGACGCAGGTAGAGCAAGAAGAAACGCAACGGCAGGAAGATAGCGCCAAGGCAGCCGTCGCCTCGGCAGCGTCCGTTTCGGTGGACTGGAATCGTGAATTTCGTAAGCCCGAGACAATAAGCGCAGTCGTCGCCCCCGTGGAGGATTTCAGAACGGCCGAAGCGTACCCAACGAGTAGCGCACAAAAATTTGTCGAGCCAGAACTTGTCGAAGAAAAAGAGGAAATGGTAGCGCCGCTAGGGCGAACGGATTTCGACGCCGCCCCCGCCTCGGCTGAAACTCCGGTGTTTGCGGCTCCCGGGACGCTTGAAGAGGAAACCATCGACGAGGAAGAGGCGGACGCCCTCCGCTTTGAAGAAGCGTCCGATGAAGGCTACGACGAATTTGAGGAAGAGACGCGCGCCGCTGGCCAATCAAGTGCAGAGATTGGGCGCGAAATTTCCGACGTCCGCGCGACGGTGGATGAGATCCACATGTCTTCATTGTCCGATGACGTGATCGCGCCGGTAGCTGATGGGCATGCCGTGGAGAGCGAGGAAGATTCGGAGGAACTGGAACTGGAAGAGGCTCAGGCGGAAGCGGAGGCATTGCTCGACGCCGAGGCGCGCGGAAATGGTGCCGCCGACGCTCGGGCGGAGGTTCGCGCACCAGCGGGTACGGCTGGCTATACCCAACGGGCGCCGCGTCCGCGTCCCGGGTTTGATCGCCGCGGCGGAGGGCGCCGTCCGGGTGGACGCCGCTTTCAACGGCGCGAGGCGCAGGAAGTGCCGAAGATCAGCGATTTGTTGAAGGAAGGCCAGGAGATCCTGGTTCAGATTGCGAAGGAGCCCATCGGAAAAAAGGGCGCCCGCATTACCAGCCACATCGCGTTGCCGGGGCGCTTCCTTGTCTACATGCCGACCGTTAACCACACCGGTGTTTCGCGGAAGATCGCTTCGGATGAGGAGCGGCAGCGCTTGAAGCGGATCGTGATGAGCGAACGGGAAAACGGGCATGGCGGTTTCATCGTTCGCACCGCAGCCCAAAACGCGAGCGAAGAGGAACTGCGCGCCGACATACGCTTCCTCAAAGGCTTGTGGAACGATATCAAGACGCGTGCGGAAGCTTCCAAGCCTCCTGCGCTGATTTATCACGACTTGAATGTCGTGGAGCGAGTTCTTCGCGACCAGGTTACGTCTGACTTCTCGGTGATCTGGGTCGATACCGAACCGGAGTACGAGCGTATTCTTCGTTTCTTCAATCGCTTCCAGCCGGGACTGGTGAAGCGCGTGAAGCTCTTCACCAAAGAGACGCCGCTGTTCGAGCAGTTCGGGTTGAAAGAAGAGATGGACAAGGCGCTTAAGTCGAAAGTCTGGCTGAAGAGTGGCGGCTATATCGTCATCAACCAAACCGAGGCGCTGGTGGCGATCGACATCAATACCGGCAAGTACGTCGGCAAGACGTCGCGCCTGGAAGATACGATCGTTAAAACCAACGTGGACGCGATCAAGGAAATCGTGCGGCAGATCCGTCTGCGCGATCTGGGCGGCATTATCATCATCGACTTCATAGACATGGATGAGCGCCGCAACCGGCAGCGCGTCATGCAGGCGCTTGAAGAGGAACTGCGGCACGATCGCGCGCCGTCAAAAGTTCTGCAGTTCAACGATTTCGGCCTGGTAGCTATTACCCGCAAACGGGTCAAGCAGTCGCTCGAACGCACGATTGGCGCGCCTTGCCCTTATTGCCAATCCACCGGCTACGTAAAATCCCTCACGACAGTCGTGAACGAGATTTACGTGGAGATGCGCAAGATTGCGAAACATCTTGAACGCGAAGACGTCATGCTGCGGGTGAATCCGGATGTGGCCAAGGAACTGAAAGGGAACAATGCGCGGCTGCTGAACGAAATGGAAGAACTGACCAAGCGGACGATCATTGTGAAGAGCGATCCCGCGCTGCACCAGGAGCAGTTTGATATTAACTAGCTGACGGGCCGGCAAGGCGGGGCGCGATGCGCCCCGCACTTGGAAAGCGCCTAGTTCAACGTCCCTGCCAGTACCGCTACGTGTGAATTGTTAGGCAAAGTAATGCTCTGCACCGTTTTCGTGGAGTTCAAACCAAGACGATAGGCATACAGATTAAACGTCCGGTTGTCTTTGGTCCCGTTATCGAAATTCCGGTAAGCCATGGCCACGGCTTCCGACTCACGCGAGAACTTCTGGGGAGTAAACCAGTCGCTGAAGCTTTGCACGAATTTCGAACTCGTCCCATCGGTGTAGTTGACTGTGATCGTCTGCGCGGTTTGATTTCCCGAGAAGGCAGTCGCAAACAACGTAAGAGCGGAAAATTTCCCTGTGGGAAGGGCGATGGTTTGGCCCGTGCATCCGACGGCGTCTGGAATGTTGCCAGCTCCCAGGTTCAGCAGTATGCCATTGAAAACGCGCGTCGTCGTCAGCAGGTTCGCTGAGTACGAATAGCCTAATCCGTCGAGGCCTCCGGTTGTATAGGTCGATCCGTCGGTATAGATTCCGTTGATGCCGAACTCGGAAGACAGATTCACCTGGGTACCGGCTCCGGTTGTACCCACACCGGCACTTACCGCAAGGGTCAGGGGAAGAGTCTGAGTGATGGTACCGGACGTGCCAGTAACGGTGACCGAAGCGAGTCCCGTAACGGCAAAAGGGTTGGCCTTGAACACAATTTTTTGGCTATTTCCCGTGCCTTGAATCACTGCCCGGACGCCTTTCGGCAGGGCCGATAGAGTCAACTTCACCTGGCCCTTAAATCCGTTCTCGTCGGTGATTTTGATGATGGCATTGGCGGTTGAATTCTGGTTCAGGAAAACGCTGCTCGGTCCCGAAAGCTTGAAGCTGCTGCCCCCTACCGCCGTATTGATTGCGTTGGCATATTGAGCCGCGAGACCGGTGCCGACGAAGTCGTCGTACAGCCACATAAAGCCGCCGATAATGCCGCACTGGCTGTGCCAGCCGCTCATGATCGTCTCTACCTGGCTGGGCGTGTAATTCGCATCCCACAGGCCGGGAAACACGGGGACGCTGCCGAAATTCCATCCGGAACATGGATTGTTTCCAGCGCCACCGGCGTACGCCTGAAGATGAATGCCATCCACCGTGCCGGGAAGTTGTGTATTGATTTGCGAAACAAGGCTAGTCCAATAACTGTTGTTGTCGAATGGGTCGGGCATTACGTGGTAGCCCAGCTTACCGACCATCACCCCGAATGCAACTGTAGTTGGCGCGTTGAAGCTGTTCTCGTCGTCGAAATCGAGGGCATCCAGGGCCGGGATGGCGGCTTTCAGGGCTTGAAAGTCCTTATAAAGGATGCTGGTCGGTCCGGTGCCTTGCGATTTGACCAGGGCGGTGATGTCTTGCCAGTCTCCTACGTTCGAAGAGCCGATGCTGAATGTGACCCGCTTTACGGTTCCTTGCTTCAGGGCAGCCATGTCTGCGGCAAAATTCGGGTAGCTTTGGTCGCCGACATACACGCCGTTGGAGGTCAGGGGAAACTCTCCATTGAAATTCAGGTCGCCGACGCTGTTCACCTCTACGCTCCAGACAATGGCTTCGCTGAAACCGGAACTCTCGATTTCGGTGATGGCCGCTGGATTTTTATAAAAGGGCCCGCCACCAAAGATTCCGGTGTATCCAGTTTGCGCAATGGCCGTTTGGCCGAGTGCGGCCGCCAAGAGTGAAAAGAGAAGAATTGCCATGCAGCGGCTGAAAGTCGTCCGAGTGCGTATCGAGTGCATTTCTATGGATTGCTTCACGGTGTCTCCTGGGTTGGATCTAGTTTGAGTGTTCGCAGCGGTAGTCGCGGATTCCGCCATAAAAGTTCATGAGTCGGTGAAAGCTGCGACTTATGTGCCCTTCAAAGCTGCCCACGGATTATACACGCTCCCAGCTGAAACGCCGTGCGGGGCGGGGCATCTCGCCCAACAAGCACCCGCCGCAACTCGCGGGTCTTTCGAAAGGAGATCGGAGACCTTGAACCCGAAATAGTGGTTGAGAAGCTCCGGCATGACGAATGGAGAGGCATGCGCGGTCGATCCAACGGGTACTGTGGGTTTTATTGTTAGGAAGGTTTCCCGGCTAGCTCCCGGGATGAGCCAAAGCCTTCACGGCGAGGTCGGACCGATCGCCAAGCTTCTGAACGGTCTGGTGAATAGCGTTGGCCGCACCGGTGTCGCCGCTTTCAGCTATCTTCGCGACGCTTTCTGCTTCTTCGGTAGTCGTGCTCGCAATATCGAGCAGGACGACCAGCGCATCCGCATGCAGCTTCCACAGCGAGGACAGACTTTGGCTGCGCTTGAGTTCTTCGAGTTCTGTGTTAATTCGCGCCACGCACGAAACCAGGCGGATCAGAGCGCGGGCGACGTCGGCGCGCACACTCTTTTCTTCTAGGTAGCCAGCGTTGTACGCTTCAGCTTCGGGCACTGTCAGGATCAGGTTGAAAAAGCGCATCGGAACGATCTGGCGGTACTTGGGGTCGGCTACGCGAACAAATACGCGAATCGATTCTTCGACCCTCCGCAGCTTGCCTTCCTCTACGGAAATTTGTTGCGCCGTGATCACAGGGGGCTGGAAGGCCTGCACGGCCGCGGGCACTTTCGTGGCAGCGACCCGCGCAGCCTTGGCGGCAACGCCGGCACCGGAGGATTGAATCGCGTTTCCGGCCGTGGGTGCGAGCAGGGACTTGCGAATGGGTGGCCGCCGATCAAGTTCCTTCTTCAGCCGGGAGACTCGCCTGAATTTCTCGAGCGCGCCGCTATAGTCGGCCTGGAGCATCTCATCCTTCTCGATTGCGGCCACATGTTCGACGGTAACCTCCACGCCGTCCACGGTACTGAGAATGCTGCCGCCCATTTCGTCTAAGGCCTGCGCAAATTGTTTGATCTCTCCCAGGGCTTTCGCGAAGAGCTGGTCAAAGCGCGCGCCGAACGCCGCGTTGTGAGCAGCGACCGTGGCCAGCACTCCGGGATGATAGAAGGAAGAATCCAGCCAGCGCTTGAGCTCGCGCACTCGAGAAACCATGCCGGAATCCATAAGGGTATTGAAGTCGCGATAGCGGGCGATTTCTTCCCGCAAGGGATCGAAGTTTCGCAGCAACTGCACATGCTCCTCGGGAAGCGACGGAACATCCGTGTCGGCAAGAATTTCGATCAACGCAATTTCAAATGGAGAAAGCGGCAGCGAGCCGTCAAGCCCATAACCGTGCTGTTGCCACTGGCCGGCGACGCGAGGATGGCGGTAAAGGAAAGTTGAAATCAGGTCGGTTTTATCGCGGTTGACTTCGCTGGGCTCACGGCGGCGGACAAAATAACGCAGCAAAGCTTCGGCGACCTCTGAGTCTGTATCTGGAGTAAGCGCCTGGCGCAGCATCGCCGGAGTGATGGCCATATCGAGCAGATGTAGCCAGCGATACATGCGGGTAAGAGTATCGGGAAGATTTTCGGATTGGCGGAGCGAGACCTCGTCAAGCCCGCTCGGGACTGGCACTTCGCCGCCGAGCGAGTCCTGCAGCAACTTCTGATAGAAACCCTGGACTGTCGCCAGGATAGCTAATTCAAACTTAAGATCCTCGGCCAAGAAACGCTCCTGCGAGCGAAATTCTCCTCGTCGGTCGCAAAAATTCTTACGGCTGTTCAAGTAAAGACCATAGTCATCACCCTCGCAAGTTACTACCGGAGCGGCACTGTTACGTAGACATTGCGTATCTCCGGAAGTGCATGGACTTCTGTGTGGAGGCAGGATTTCGGGCAGTTCTTTAAAAGACGACAGTCTTATTTCCGTAAAGGAGAACCCGGTTTTCGACGTGCCAGCGGACAGCGCGTGAGAGAACGACCTTCTCGAGATCGCGGCCCTTGCGGATGAGATCTTCGACGGTGTCGCGATGAGAGACGCGAATCACGTCCTGCTCGATGATGGGGCCGTCGTCTAGGACTTCGGTGACGTAGTGGCTGGTGGCGCCGATCAGTTTGACGCCGCGTTCGAAGGCTTGATGGTACGGGCGAGCGCCCACAAACGCGGGCAGAAACGAGTGGTGAATGTTGATGATGCACTGGGGATAGCGGTTGACGAAATCATTGGAAAGAATCTGCATGTAGCGGGCGAGGACCATGAAGTCGGCGTTGCAGTCTTCGATCAGCGACTTAATCTGCGTTTCTGCCTGCTGCTTATTTTCCCTTGTGATTGAGATGACGACGTAGGGAATCTTATAGAAGTCGGCGATGGGTTGGTTGTCGGGATGGTTGGAGATGATGAGCGGGATGTCGCAGGCGAGTTCGCCGCTCTTCTGGCGGTAGAGTAGATCGACGAGGCAGTGGTCGTATTTGGAGACGAAGATGATCATCCGCGGGCGGCGCGAAGACTGCGCAAGTCGCCATTTCATTTGGAATTTGTCGGCGACTGGTGAGAAATGTTTGCTGAAGTCGGCGAGGTCTTTCTGGGCGAGATCAATGTCGAAGTCTTTGGGGTCGAATTCGACGCGCATCAGGAAGAGTCCGGATTCTTCGTCGGCATGCTCGTCAGCGTGAAGGATGTTGCCACCATGGCGGTAGACGAAGTCGGCGATAGTGGCGACTTCGCCTTTGCGGTCCGGGCAGGAGATGAGGAGGATGGCGGAGAGTTTCATGAGCGTTCGACTCGTACTGCTTTACGAGCTGTTACTACTTCGTCTCAACCGGAGATGTTCGGGGCGCGTCGAAAAAAATCCTCGTGTTTCGGAGTTCTTCCAGTTGAGCCTTATCACTGCTCGCGAACGCCCATATGACCCAGTAGTTCCCGGCCTGCATGAACAATAAAGAGGAAAGAATGGTCGCCGGAGTTCCTTGTCCCGAAGCATTTGGGGCGAAAGATTGTGAGACTTCTATCACTATTCGGCCAGCATTGTCGAAAGCGCGAACTCGAGCCGGTGCGCTGGAGGCCATGGAAGCTGTTCGGAAGTAATGCACAGTCTCCTTGGCAAGTTGTTGAATCGCTTCGTGGTCATCGATAGTCTTTGGAAAGCGTGCGCTTGGGGCACATTTAGGATCAGCTGCGGCTAGAAGCACGATCGGGTTAAACTGTTCAACCTTCTTACCTTCTGGATACTGCGTTACAAACAGAAGGTTCTTAGTGCAATTGCTTGCAGCCTCATGCTCCTTTTGAGCGTTGAGATCATTTCCCCATACAAACTGGTGCCCCACTGCTGCTACGTTTTCCTGCGTTGCCTTGTCATTAACGATCCAGCCTTCGGGGAATTGATACCGAAAGCCCAGTTCCTCGTTGTAATAGGTGTTTCCTGAAATCGAGCCGTCGCTCAGTCGATCGATGCGTTCACTTCTGGGAGGTTGAAGAGCGACCGGTGGGTAAGCTCTGCTATCGGTGCGCGCCATCTCCCTTGCCTTGGCTGGATCAAAAAAGGTGAGTCCCTCTATGCTCTGTTCCAGTTCGCTGGTCAGCCTTGCATTGAACGAAACGATCTCGAACTGCAGTACGTATCCTTTGATGCCTGTGGCGAAAGTTAACGTCTGCATCCGGCCCACACTGCTCTTTTGTAGGGAATCGCTCCGCCAAAAAGCCTGGCCCCTAATTTGAATTTCTTTGATCCTCAGCGACTTCGGTCCGGCCGCTGATTTCTTTGCTTCTGCGTTGGGTTCAGTGCTCGCTTGCTTTGCCGTCACAATAAAAGTACTTAACCCATTTTGGGAGGACTGGAATCCGACAATGAAATGGCCCCAAGTTGCTCCCTTTATTGAAATGTTTAGCCCGCGAAGATCAGCATCTTGTGGCAAGGGTAGGGAGAAGCCGAAAAATGCATTGGTATATCTTGATGACGACAAAAATCCGGTCTGGGGCAAAAGTTGAGAAGAATTCAATGTAGTTGGAGACGATTGGCCGGCTGCGTCCGCGGCGAGGCAGGAGCACAAGAGTATGAGTATCGCTCTACAACGGAACCGGATTAGCATATCCGCCTCTCGTCCTCCAGTCGCCATACTCGTATCTCGTTCACTTTTTGATCAGCTTGTTGATCTCTCGCGCCGCATTGGCTCCTGAGCCTCCAGTCAATCCCGCGCCCGGATGCGTACCACTCCCGCACAAATATAAATTCTGGATTGGGGTTTTGTAGCGCGCCCAGTCCAGCAGCGGACGCATGGTGAAGAACTGGTCGAGAGCGAGGTCGCCGTGGAAAATTTGGCCGCCAGTTAATCCGTAGATGTCTTCAAGATCCTGTGGGGTGATGATCTGATGTGTCAGGATCATCTCTGGAAGGTTCGGTGCGTACTGCGCTAGCGACTG
>Ga0210406_10003923_pt1 | contig 16145 bp, 15 predicted proteins | sample IncBWC30MmetaG_FD_155454 | JGI IMG/M metagenome (GOLD analysis project Ga0210406, IMG submission 155454) | Forest soil microbial communities from Barre Woods Harvard Forest LTER site, Petersham, Massachusetts, United States - Inc-BW-C-30-M | ecosystem: Environmental > Terrestrial > Soil >... | reverse complement strand
TGGGCTCCGCAGTCTTGCTTCCAAAGATGGTAGAAGTGAATTTCCGCACCATGCTCCGAAGCGCTGCTCGTCTTTACCGGAAAGACTTCGCCATAGATGGTGCCGTTTTCGGTCTGCACCGTGGGGGAGAGTATCCCGGAAGCGAACTGCGCTGGAAGGGAAGAGCACTCCTGGCTGCTGATCATGAAGGTCGGCGCGAACTGAGTCAGGAGAGCCTGCTCGACAGCATCGTTGATGCCATCGGAATCAGAGTCACTGGCGGTCGGTAATCCCGCCTGTGCCATTGACGGCCATGGAGTACATATCAAGAAGAGAAGCGAGACGATGAGGTGTAACTGATGTTCGCGGGAGGGCCTGGATCGACTGGGGAGCACCGCTCGCATTATAGCGACAAGATTTGAATCAGAGGAGTGTAGGCAATCCTGTTGTCACCTCTGTCGCGCTTCAACCTCGGCTAGCCAGCCGCGACGTAGATTTTCGGAAGGAACGCTCGAGAGATAGGGTTTGATATCGAGAATCGGCGTGTTATCGATCATATCGACTCCGTTGACATGCAGTTCGACGCCGTTGCGGCGACGAAGCTCGACGACGGTCAGGCCAATTGGGTTCGGACGGCGGGGAGATCGGGTCGCAAACACGCCATGCGGACGGGTATCGAAGGGCGGACTCGCGAACAGCTCGAAATCACGCGAACGATCAAACTCCCACAGGACGATGAGATGGGAAAAGCCCTCGATGTCGGTGAGTCCAGGCTCAAACTCCGACAGGATGTCGAGCACACCATCAGCGTCGTGCTTAGCTCCGGGACCCTTCGGAACCTCGCTTGTGTTTTGGTAGGGACTTCTCACAAATCCAATGGACCGCGACGTAAACATGGGGGGAAAGGCCTCCATTCCGATACTAGTTGGTTCCTCGTTAGGTTACGTCCAAACGAGTGGTCGCCCTCACATTTTAGGAAAACGAAAATTCGACGACTGTGTTCAAAGCAGCAGGAGGATCCATGCTTAATCGGCTGTTTCACAAGGGTACGCTGCTGGGACTTGCCGCTTTGCTTTTGTTAGGAAGCGTCAGCGCAGCCGCTGAAAATCGGTGCGAACAACGCATTCGCAACGCAGAGATGCACTTGCAGCAAGCCGTTCAACGTCATGGGCCGCACAGCAGACAAGCGGAAAAGAAGCGACGGCATTTGGAACAAGTTCGAGCCACTTGCCACCGCTAATGTCTCGTCATCCGCTTCACGAGAGGAAACGGTCCATCCTTTTCCTCTCTTTTTTTGTTAGTAATTCTTCGGCTGGGTCATGCTGAACCAGTTGCCGAAGGGATCTTTGAAGATCGCTTCCACGCCGTAGAACTGATCTTTCGGCCTCAGAGACAAACTCCCACCCCTTTGGTTCCCAATGTGGCGCTTTGTGTGAAGATAGGTTAAGAGATGTAATGAACAACTTGCATTCCCATTAACAGACTGCGACTTAGTCCCGTCCTAAGTATCCCCGTCATCTAAAACTAATCTGCTGGTCATCGTTTTGAAAGATACGCCTGCTATTCCAGTAAGTCCGGGTGCGCGATCCTTCTCAAGTTCATTTAAGTGATCTGAAACGGACAAAGCGCATGCCGGAATCTATCTCTGGAGCGTATCAATGTCGCACGTCAGATCTCTCCGCACGCTGGGCATGCTTGCCCTATTAGCAGCATTGGGCAACCTAAACGCCAGTGCGCAGGAACTCAAAAAAGTATTTGTAATCGCAATGGAGAATCACAACTGGACACAGCCAGCGAATCAGTTCACGGGTGGGATCCAGCAGATTTATCAGAATCCGGCAGCACCATACATCAATAGTCTGGTGAACGGAACTTCAGACATCAGTGACCAAGTTGCCTATGCAGCGAACTACCACAACGTCCTAGCGACTCCCACTGGAAATAATCCGAAGATCCATCCTTCCGAACCCAACTACATCTGGGCTGAGGCCGGCACAAATTTTGGCGTGCTCGGCGACAACGACCCTTTCGTTGGAAATCCTCCGCCGAACCAGACCACACCTCTGCACTTGAGCAATCTTCTGACTCAAGCTGGAAGAACATGGAGGTCGTATCAGGAGGACACCGATTTGACTCCGAGCAACAGCGGACTCATCAACGTTCCCTTGCCGCGGGATCAGTGGACTGTGCCGCTGAGCAGTCTTTCCGGGGTCTTCGCTGCTGGCAGCTTCAATCAATTCGACGGTTCAAACCAGTTTAACTACGCCCCGAAACACAATCCCCAAGTCTTCTTCACCGACACCAACGGCGGGAACGACGCGAGTGCCGAGAATCCGCTATCGCAACAGTACGCGCCGCTGCAGCAGTTCTTTGCCGATCTGGACAGTGACACTGTGGCTGACTACAACTGGATCACGCCCAACCAATTCAACGATCAGCACAGCACGCTCAACGGGGGATACAAAGGGCTGACCGGCGATCCGGCGAAAATCCTGCAGGGAGACGATTTCCTGAGGCAGGTGGTTCCCGTGATCATGGCGTCACATGCTTACATAGATAATGGGGCGATCATCATCTGGTGGGATGAATCAGAGAAGTCGAGCTCGACAGAAACCACCGCAGATGACTTCAGTCACACAATCGGCGAGATCGTCATCTCCAAGCACGCTCACAAGAACGTGAACGGCCTTCCATATGCCAGCCCGGTCAATTTCACACACTCCTCCGATTTGCGCACCATGCAGGAGATCTTCCACGTCGGACCGCCGTTCCTGGGTGATGCCGCCAACGCCAACGATCTTTCTGACTTGTTCCAGCCGGGCGCGATCCCGAAGAAGTAAGGAAACTCGCAGAGCCACTGCCATAACTGCACAGGGCTTTGACGGCGCAGAGATCGAAAGAACCAACGATCTCTGCGCCTTATTATTTAGGAGACCGGAATTCTTCGCTGGCACCGACTCATGATCGCGCTTGAGCGAATCACATCGCAGAATGCTCTCGTCTTCAAAGCGGTTCGACTTCGTGCGCTGCAGGACACGCCGAGCGCCTTCGGTTCGACGTATGCAAAGGAGTCTCAACTCACCGATCCAGAATGGGTCAAACGCGCGAACAATCTGACTGGCGAGAAATCGATTGGGTTCATCGCAATGGACGCCGGCGCTTCCTGCGGCATTGCTTGCTCTTTTCTCGATCAGGATGACGCAACCCAAGCTCAGCTCATCTCCATGTGGACAGCTCCCACACATCGCCAGCGGGGCATCGGTCGTTTGCTGGTGAATGAGATTCTTGGCTGGGCTCACGAACGCAAGGCTCGGACATTGCGATTGATGGTGACCTGTAATAACGAACCGGCGATCAAGTTCTATGAGCGCTTAGGATTCACGCTGACGGGGCGGACCGAGCCGTATCCAAACGATCCGGCTGTGATCGAATATGAAATGTCGCGGCCGGTTGTTTGAGCGCTCGCGCGACCGTCGATTTCAAGCAGCCCACTCTCGAGTGGCCAGTGAAGTTGAATAAGTAGGCGTCAGCAGACAGAACACCGATCCCGTTAACCAGCGCTGATAGGATTTCATGCGGTAACATTCCCCATGGAGAAAATCCGATTTGCGCTTGTCTTAGTGGCCGGACTTATACCTGCCTTGACCCATTCCCAATCTGGGCCTTCCAGCAAGCCGGAGTTTGATCACTCCACCGTATACGTGCGTGATCTGCAGAAGGGTGCGGAGTTCTACGAAAAGGTGCTTGGCCTGGAGAGGATATCCGAGCCTTTTAAAGACGGCAGGCACGTCTGGTTCCGGATCGGTGCTCACGATCAGCTCCACGTCGTTTCGGGCGCCACGGAACCAATGACGCACGATGTAAATGTTCATCTCGCCTTCCGAGTTGCGTCGTTCAACGATTTTGTGTCTCACCTCGATCAGATGTCGATCAAGTATAGGAAGAGCATTCGGGATGAGAGCAAAGGGACTTCCGTCCGGCCCGATGGAGTGCATCAGGTGTACTTCCAGGATCCGGATGGGTATTGGATCGAAGTAAATGACGACAGGTTCTAGGGGCACCGCCGTTTATGCCCGAACTGCCGGACGTCGTTACATACATCAACGCACTTGAACCGCTGGTCGTTGGTCAGACTCTCAAGCGAGTGCGACTCACTAGCCCTTTTCTTCTTCGAACCGTACAGCCATCGATTTCGACTGTAGAGGGTCGTGTGGTGCGTGAGCTGCGGCGAATAGGGAAACGCATTGCAATCGGTGTGGAAGGCGATCTCTGGTTGGTTCTGCACCTGATGATCGCCGGTCGGTTGCATTGGCGGCCAGCGGAAGCAAAGCTGGGCGGGCGTCAGAATCTGGCTGCATTCGACTTCCCGAATGGGTCACTGGTGCTGACTGAAGCAGGCGCAAAGCGTCGCGCATCGTTGCATCTCCTGCTTGGTGAGGAAAGCCTACGTTCGATAGATCCGGGAGGAATCGACGTTTTCTCTAGCGATCTCACGTCATTCCGTGCCGCGCTCACCGCAGAAAACCGGACGCTGAAGCGAGCTTTGACTGATCCGCGGGTGCTGAGTGGCATTGGCAATGCATACTCCGATGAGATCCTGTATGCGGCCCAACTGTCACCGATTGCATTGACTCACAATCTCAAGCCGGAGCAGTGGGAGCGTCTCTTCGTTGCAACCAAGAGCACTCTCGAGCACTGGATGAGCATTCTGCAAGCCGAGGCCAAAAATGGCTTTCCCGAAAAGGTCACTGCATTTCGCGAAGGGATGGCGGTTCATGGTCGCTATGGCGAGCCGTGCCCGCGCTGCGGTGAGAAGGTATTGCGCATCCGTTACGCCGACAACGAGACAAACTACTGTGCACGATGCCAGACAGGTGGAAAGGTGCTTGCGGATCGCAGCCTGTCTCGCTTACTCAAAGGGGACTGGCCGCGAACTTTGGACGAGTTGGAGGCACTCAAGCGGAAGTGAAGAGTTGATCCGCTTCATTCTCTGACCGCCTCGCCTGCGGCGCGCAGATTTTCCAGTTTCATTTCAGAATACTTGCGGGAGAGGATTACGCCATCCGCCCCGGCCTTGAGCGCTGCTCGGACCGCGTTGCTCACATCTTCGGGCCGCGTCTTTTTCTCGTTTTCTCCGGTAGGAATGTCGATGTCGATACCCGGCCAAATCTTGACTGAGCTACCAACACCGGCCAGCGCGCGCTTGGTTTCGCGCGAAACGTAATTGGAAGAGAGCCCGCGTTTTGGCAACTCGGGCAGGGCAGATTCCTGATAATTCAGTTCGCGGTAGGTCATGTTCAGGACTTCGTCGGGCGAGAAGTCGGCGAACATCGTGCGGCTCACGTTGCGAATGTATCCAGCGAGCCGCGGACCGCCGCAGTTGTTATACATGACTACTTTCAGGAAGTCGGAGTAATGCCGAAACTCACTGTAGTCCTGCTCTGCGCGATAAAACGGGCTGAAGGAATTGTTGTGCCAGATGTGCCAGCCGACTCCGACTGCCTGTGATCTGTCCTTCGTAGTTTCCTTTGCGAGTTTGTAGATGCTCGCGTAAGTGGTTTGAAGGCCGTCGTTCCAGAGTTTTTCCCATGCCAGAATCTCGGGATACTGTACCAGCAGCCGCCAGTAGGAAACAAAATGACCGTCGGCAGGACGCGATCCGGCCCGACTCGCGCGAACTAGGTCCGCGAGCTTTCTGTAACCCTCAACTGCGCGTTGCACATTGATGCCGCGAGCCTTCGCCTCGGAGCGGCAAAAGTCGCAGAAGCAGGTCACCTCCGCCGGATCACCGTTCGCGCCGCCGTGACTCGTGCCGATCGCGTTCCCGAATGGCCCCTGGCGCTCGCTACCCCACATGATTCCGTCGATCGGATAGCTGCGCACGAAGTCTTCGGTTAGTCCACGCCAGAACGCCTGAACTTCAGGATTGTGGAAACACAATGTGGTTGCCTTGTGTCCCGAAAGCGTCACTTCCTGCAAACGCTCGACACCCTCGAGGTCGCGCCGCAAAACGTCCTCGTACCAGCAGATCGTCTTCATGCCGCGCGCGCGAGCTTCGGGGATGACATCGCCGAGCACATCAAAGTTACCGTAGTCGGTCGCCTGAATGTTCCTGAGCGAAGTATCCCTGTAGTACTGCGGATGCACCCGGGCGAAGTTGCCGCCGCGAAAATCGGTGTCGTACTCCTGCTTGCCGTGGTCGGGCAGCGGCTGGCCCGGAACCTGCCGGCCGGCGATGCCACGTCCGTAGCTGAAGGCGGCGATGAAGAGTGTGTTGATGCCGGCATCATGCTGGAAGCGATCAAGAACTGCTGCTACACCTTCGTCAACAAACGACACCGCCCCAACCTGAATCCCAATCATGCGTGCAGGAGCATCCGTCCAAAAGGGAAATGCTGCGCCTGCCCCAGCCGCTGCAGCCAGTTTGCTGAATTCACGCCGAGTGATGTTGGTCATGATTGCTCCTGGTGTTTTTCCTCGGCCTGACTCAGCCGGGCAATCAGTTTAGGTCAATCGATCTGTTTTCCCGGCAGATGAAACGAGAGCTCGATCTCGCGCAGATGCTTCGGTTCATTTACAGTGGTCTTCGCAAAAACAATGACTACTGCAAAGGCACCGAAGGTTGATCTGGTCGGCGTTGGCCTGAATGCTACCGACATGTTGATTGCGCTCGCTGACCATCCTGCTCCTGGTTCCAAGGTAGAGTTTCGTTCTTCGAGCGTGTTGCCTGGAGGGCAGGTGGCAAGCGCGGTGATAGCCTGTCAGCGCTGGGGCCTTCGCGCTCGATATGTGGGCAAGTTGGGCGATGACATCGCTGCACGGATTCATCGCGAAGAATTTGCGCGTGCGGGTGTAGAGACGCAGATCATCGCGGTGCCCGGTTGTGCAAGCCAACAGGCTGTGATCCTGGTGGACAGTCAGGGCGAGCGCACAGTTCTCTGGCGTCGGGATCAGCAGCTCGGTCTGCGTCCTGAAGAGCTCAATCGGGATTGGATCGTGAATGCACGCGCTCTCCACGTAGACGGTTACGATACAGCGGCGGCTACAGTAGCGGCTGGCTGGGCTCGAGCGGCGGGCATTCCTGTGATCGCCGATTTAGACGATACCTATCCTGATGTAGAAGCGCTGCTGGAAAACATCGACTATGCGATCGTCAGCCGGGACGTTCCGGCGCGGCTGCTCGGCGAGGATGACTTGGAAAAGTCGTTGCCGCTGATGCAGCGGCGCTACGGATGTGCTTTGACCGCGGCGACCCTGGGGCAAGAGGGGGTGCTTGCATGGGATGGCAAGCGCTTCCATTACGCCTGCGCCTATCAGGTCGCCGCCGTGGACACCACCGGAGCTGGCGACACCTTTCATGCTGGATTCATCTACGGCCTTCTTCAAGACTGGCCGCTACCACGCAGGCTCGATTTTGCTTGTGCGGCTGCGGCCTTGAACTGCATTGGCATAGGCGCCAGAGGTGGAATTCAGCCAGTCGAGGTAATTGAGAATTTGATGGCGACAGGGGTGCGATATGAGCCTGTGCTCGATTTGGCTAAGTAGTGGCTACCCTAAAGAACTGTCATCCCGAGGCCAGACTTTGGCCGAAGGATCTCCCGGAAATGTTTCGAATTCGTCGCTCTGTCCTGGCTCTTCGGCCAACGACTTCTTGGCCAAAGTGCCGGGACGCAGCAAACTAGCCTAAGCATTCCGGGAGATCCTTCGGCCAAAGTCTGGCCTCAGGATGACAGTTCGTCATGACGGACCGAGCATGAATCCCCCACATTTTGATCACGACGCCATCGCACGCTTCTGCTGCTGATGCACATCTGGCGTTCTCACATGCTCCGGGCGCGCACCCATACCGATCGCGCGGGCTGGAATGCGTTGTAGTACCGTCCAGCGTTGCATGAGTTTCATAATGGAAGGGACTTCTAGCGGCTTGTCTGCCTCGAGAACTCTGCTGATGATTCGATCCTGCGCAAATATCTGAACTCGCTGCGTGACCCGAGTTGGGAATTCACGCCTGTCTTGTACCAGTTGAAGAAATGGCGTGAGCGATTGCCCAGATGCTAATGGCGATGCAAGGATGTTTGCTGCGGCAACCGCGTCTTGCACTGCGAGGTTGATCCCTACGCCTCCGATGGGAGACATAGCATGGGCTGCATCTCCAATGCATAGAAGCCCCGGCTTGTGCCACTTTTCCAGGCGATCAACTTTCACGGTGAGCAAACTTACGTCGCTCCAGTCTCTTAATTCCGCAACGCGGTTGCGCAAGTAGGGAACAAGCCGTGCGATCTCTTCGCGAAAGTTTTCGACCCCGCGCGCTTTAAGCGGCTCAGCGCTGCCTTTGGGTATCACGAACGCGCACTGCCAATACTCGTCGCGATTGATCATGACCATGATTCGTCCGCGATCGATACGCCCCAGCGACTGTCCAGGATCGCTCTCCTGCCGCGAAAGACGCAGCCATAGAACGTCCATCGGTGCGCCTTTGTCGAGAACCTTGAGTCCAGCCTTTTCGCGCACGGTCGAGTGCCGTCCATCAGTGCCGATCACCAGATCGGAGTGCACGAGCAACTCGCCGCTCGGAGTTTTCGCACGCACACCAGTGACCGCACCATTTTCCTGGAGCAGGTCCACAGCTTCCGTCTGCATACGAAGCTGGAACTCGGGATACGTGCCTCCGCGTTCAGCAAGAAAGTTGAGGAAGTGCCACTGTGGCATGAAAGCGATGAACTTTGCATGTGTAGGGAGATGAGAGAAGTCGGCGACTGAAACGTACGTACCGCCGATCTGTGCACCAAGCCGTGGGAGCTTCTGATGAGGCCGCTGCAGAAAGTCTTCCAGAATGCCGAGTTCGTACATGAGTTCGAGCGTCGAGGGATGCACAGTGTCTCCGCGAAAGTCGCGGAGAAAGTCGGCGTGCTTCTCCAGTACAAGAACCTCAACGCCAGCCCGGGCAAGTAGGAAGCCAGCCATCATGCCGGCCGGTCCACCGCCCACGATGCAGCAACGCACCTTTATCTCTTGCATGGAATTATCTCGTTATTTGGATGATCCGAAGGATACGCCTTGTGCGGAACTTGTTGAGTCTCTGGCAATTTGTGCTGCCTTGAGGTTCAATACTCCCATCGAGGAATCCAGGATGAGACGAATTTCTCTTCTCCTTGCTCTCATTTTTTGTGCAGTTGCGTGGCTGGCAGGTGAATCTCCCGCACCTCGCGCCGTCGAACTCACGGCAGCAGACGGAACTAAACTGCGGGCTACGTATTACTCGGCGGGAAAAGCTGGACCAGGTGTGATGTTGTTTCATCAATGCAATCGCGATCGCAAGATGTGGGAAGAGCTGGCTCCAAATCTGACTAATTTGGGAATCAACGTCCTGACACTCGATTTGCGCGGCTACGGTGAGAGCGAAGGCACGTCAGCATTCAAGCTGTCAGCAGAGGAAAGCCGAAAGATGATCGTGGACACCTGGCCAGCGGACGTCGACAAGGCTTATGCGTATCTGACAGCGCAACCTGAGGTGAAGAAGGAATTAATCGGCGCTGCGGGAGCGAGTTGCGGCGTGAACCAGTCGGTTCAGTTGGCGAGGCGTCATCCGCAAGTGAAGTCCCTCGTGCTGCTCTCCGGAGACACTAACAGGCAGGGTCGCATTTTTCTGCAGAATTCCTCGCAGATTCCTATATTTGGTGCTGCGGCCGACGACGACAATGGCGCAGTTGAGGTCCTGCAGTGGATCGTCGCCTACTCCCGCAATCCTGGGAATCAGTTTTACCGCTATGCGAACGGCGGACACGGGATTGAGATGTTTGCTCCGCACCCGGAGCTAACTACGCTGATCGTAAATTGGTTCGACACCACACTCCTGAAGACTCCCGGACACGCTCCGGTGAACGCAGCGCATTCGGTTCCCAAGCAAAACATCCTGGTGACTATCGATGAACCTGGCGGAGCAGCCAAGGCTTCCGCAATCCTTGCCGACGCGCGCAAGCGTGATCCCAACGCAAGACCGTTCACAGAAGGGATCGTGAACCTGATCGGCTACGAGCATCTGCAGGAGGGCGACAAGAAGGGCGCAATAGAGATCTTCAAGCTGAACACAGTGGCGTATCCAAATTCTCCGAACACGTACGACAGCCTATCGGATGCATATGTTGCCGACGGTCAGTCCGATCAGGCGATCCAGAACGCGGAGAAGGCGCTCAAGGTGCTCGAGTCTGACACTGCCATTCCTGAGGCTCGTCGTAAGGCGATTCGTGAAAGTGCTGAGCAAAAGCTCAAGCAATTGAAATCCGGAAATACGTAGAGCTCACATCAGGATGCGACGATTGGGCGCTCAGCGCACTCAGATGCGAATATGAGTTGTGCCCAATCTAGCCTCTCCCTCTCTCAGTTTGTCGGCTGCCGCCTCCTGGGGCGCGGCTGATTTCAGCGGCGGCCTTGCTACCAAGCGATCAAACGTCTTTGGCGTGGTAGTGGTCGCGCATGGCATTGGCCTGCTCATGATGCTCGCGCTCGCCCTTCTGGTGCGCGAGCCCCTGCCCCCTCGCTCATCTCTATTGTGGGGCCTGGCTGCCGGTTCAGTCGGTGGTGCTGGGCTCGCTTGTCTTTACAAGGCTCTGGCGGTGGGCAAGATGGGATTGACGGCGCCTCTCTCTGCGGTGATTTCCGCGCTGGTTCCAATAATGTTCAGCTTCAGCTCTGCTGGACTGCCGCATGGAGTGCAGTTGTTCGGATTTGGTTTGGCGATTGTAAGCATCTGGCTGATTGCGCAAAGTGGATCTGCCGGAGAAACCGAGGGACTTGGCCTTGCAGTCGCAGCGGGCTTTGGGCTCGGCGGATTCCTGCTATTCATCAAGTTCGCGGGAACGCAGGCAGTGTTCTGGCCGCTGGTTGCAGCGCGCGCTGCGTCATTTCTGCTGATGTGCGGGATTCTCATCGGAGCCCGACCCTCGAATCCATCTCAATCGTGGAAGCCCGCTCCGGGAACCTTCCGCTATGTTTTGTTAGCTGGCATTCTGGACTCCGGAGCCAATGCGCTCTATGTTGCCGCCACGCAGCGCGGACGACTGGACGTGGCCGCGGTGTTGTCGTCGCTATATCCCGCAAGCACGGTGATTCTGGCGCGAATATTTTTGAAGGAGCGTTGGTCGCGAATTCAGACTGCGGGCATGATTGCTGCGCTGGTTGCAGTCGGCATGGTTAGTGCGTAGGTACGATCCGGCGTTTTCCCGTCAACGGGGACTATCGGGCAAGAAAAAAGGCCTGCCTTGCGGCAGGCCAGCAGTTCGCGCAGCCTCCAGGTTGCGTGCTTCCCAATAACGGATTCGAGAGGTCTGAGCACTGTCCGGGTGCTATGCCGTGTGCTTCACCTTGTGCAGATCGCCGTCAGCAAAGGCAGTGTGGGCGGTACAGAGCGTCAAGAGTATGCGAGTCAGTCCGACTTGGCGCAGCTGCATCTCGGAGCAAAGGTCGACCCGGGGCTTAAACTCAAAAGCATGGAACTGCGCGGATCCATTTCGATTCTTTCGCTCTTCGACGTATGTGAAGAGATTCGGCTGAAGGACCTGCCGCCGTTTATCCAGGGCAAGGCGGTCACGCCGAGTTTCAAGCACACCGCGCCGGAGTACGTGCGATTTGAGCGGCCGCCAGTGGTCGAGGCAATCGAGCCGGTTGTAATCCAGAGCGGCGAGCGTTTTGATGCCACCCTGCAGTACTACGATTATGGAGTCATAAGCCTGCTGTTGCGCTTTCCTTTTGCGTGCGACTGGAAGGGACTGCAGGAACTCGCCGCTCGCTGGGTTTCCGGTACTACCTTCGATGAGCTGGCCCGGCGGATTGTCCGGGAGAAAGTTGCGGTGATGCGTCCGGCACTGGTCCGTCCGTATGAGAGCTGGTTGGACGAAGACTATTCCATCTTTCACGTGCTGTCCGATCCCGGAATGGAATCGACTAAGGTGATCGCAAAGCACGGCCAGGAGATTGCACAGATTGTCCGTGGAGAGACTGGCATGCTGTCAGACAGCGAGCGCGCCGAGGTGATGCAGGCGAGCATGTCGTACTATCCGTACGATCTTACAGTCGTCGGTTGGAACGCTGCATTCGTGCTCGACACAGAGCAAGGCGGTGAGGCGACACGGTTGCTGCTCGAGTATGCGAACTCGCAGTTACTGCAGTTTCGCCACTACGACGAGCTGCTCACCCGCGAACTGCGCGAGGTCTATCGTTTTATCCAACGCCGGGCGGGTGTCTTCGCGGGGTGGAGAATGCGTCCGGCGGCAACGCGGCTGCGGACCATCGTGCTGGAAGTTACCGAGCTAACTGAGCGTACGACGGCGGCGCTCAAGTTTGTGGGCGACATGTTTACCGCGCGCCTCTACAAAATGTGCGTCGCAAGGATCGGTGTAAGTGACTTTCAGGCGCTGGTTGCGGACAAGTTAAGAACTGCCGAGGAGCTCTACTCAGTGATGATCGATCAGTTTCAGCAGTCGCGCGGATTCGTGCTCGAACTGATGGTGGTAATTATTTTGATTATTGAATTGGCTTTTGTCTTCCGAGGGAAGTAAGCAATCTAGCTACGAAATGCCCGCTGGTGACGCATAGTGCGGCCTTCCACAAGATGGCAGACCTCCTCGGCCAGGTTCTTGGCGTGGTCCCCGGCGCGCTCGAGCGCTTGTGCCATCAGAAAGATCTCTAAACTAAGAGCAACATCGATCGTCTTCCGGCTTACTTGTCGCGAGTAGATCCGCGTGCGCAACGTGTCCATCTCGCCATCCAACTTGTGAGCAGCTAGTGCGGGTTGGATGTCGCGATTGGCGTTAGCCTCATGAACCAGCGTCAGCATACGCTCGAGAGTGCGGCACATGTCGTGCAGATCGGCGCGGTCTTGCACGGAAAGTTGACTGCCATACGCGCGAGCGCGTCCAACGATCGTGAGCACAAGGTCGCCGATACGTTCCAAATCGAGCACGAACTTCAAGCAGGCAAGCAGTTCTTTCACGCGCTTCGGAGTGGCGGAAGTAAGCTCTCCGGCAATACGCTCGTCAACGTAGCGATCGATCTCGTCCAGCTCCGCTTCGCACTCCTTCACGGTGACGAACGCCAGGGACGATGAATTCGCCAGGCCTTCGGCAACATTCATTACCGCATCGCGCGCCACCAGGCAGGCATGCGAGCCCAGGCGGAGAAGGTCGGGATCGCGGCGTAGGTCGGGCGCAACTGAGGGCTCCGTTCTGGGACGGACAGAAGCCTTGGCCGGCCGGCTCGACGACGTGCCTGTCCTCTTTGGCGTAGCGGGCATTTCCATTCTTGTACAACAGAATCATTACAGCGGCGTGAAAACCCTGGAGCAGCGTACCGCCGATGCCACTGCATAGAGACATGGTTTGCCAAAGATCCAAAAGCCAGAACACGGATGGAACGGATCAAACGGATTGGGCGGATACTGCCAGGTCTGGTGATTGCGTGATCGGGTTGACTGGGTGATTTTCAATCGCGAAATCAAGAGGTCCTGAATTCTGCTCATCCGTTTGATCCGTTCCATCCGTGTTCTGGCTTTTGGACAAGCCTGCAGTTTGCTACCCTAGTTTCTCTACCCTTGAATGGGCTGGAATGCTGCGATCATTTGTGTTTAAACTACCGCTTCAGTGAACCCAAGGGCTGTATTCGATCAGACGCAACTGAGTGGTTTTGCGCTGCTTTTGTGCGCGCTCTCCTTCCCTTTTCTGGCTGTTACGGCCCGAGCCCAGAGTCCTGCGAACAACTCCGATATGGAGCTTGTGAACAAGTTTTTAGACGAGGAAGGCGAGACTCCCGATACCCTGAAGTGCAACGTCAAGCCGTGGCAGCCCTTCCTCGACTTTGCCTTTCGTTTTGAGGCCGGATATATCGTTCGCTGTCCCCTTCGTGAGTTTGCCGGCGCGGGAAATACTGTGGTTGCGTTTGCGCGCGTCACGCCCGAAGGGGGCAATTCGATCGTGCTCGGGGATGCTTATCAGCTCCCGTCAACTGTGGGAGGCACGATCTCTGGTAAGGCGCGCATCGACCAATCAAGAGACGAACTCGATTTCAGCGGGGGTTTTGCCGCAGGCGAGGGGAGTTATCACGTCGAACTTCTGGTCTCAAACCGGGAGGCTACGCGCATGTTCAGGAAGCGTTGGCGTGTCCACATCGAGGCTAAGCATTCCGAGAAGAACGTGCCGATTGCAGTAGCGGACAATGAGGCGGTGCCACTCAGCTTCCTGCCCTGGAACGGCACCTTCGATGCGACTGGATCTGGTCTGCGTCTCACCGTCCTGCTCGACGCGGCTCCCGTGAACCCATCTTCACAAAAAATGCGTGCCTGGGACCGGTCATTTCTGCTGAGCGCGCTCTCATCCGTGATGTCGCAAATCAATTGCCAGTCGGTACGACTGATCGCGTTCAATATGGATCAGCAGAAGGAGATCTTTCGCAAAGAACGGTTTGACGAGGCTGGATTCGGCGAGTTATCTGCTGCCATCCGGAATCTCGAGTTGGGAATGGTCTCGTTTCAGGTCTTGGAGCGTACGCAGGGCCACGCCAGCCTGCTTTCGCATCTCGCCAGTCAGGAGATCACTCACTCTGAACCTTCCGATGCGGTCATCCTGCTTGGACCGCACACACGCTTTTTAGATAAGCCTCCACAGGAGTTCCTGACGAAGCGCGGTGGGAAGGGCCCTCAGTTCTTTTATCTGGAGTACATGCCAAGGTGGCTGCTAGGCCGCGAGTTCCCTGACGTGGTCGAGTATGTAACCAAAGCTCTGGACGGAACAAACTTCAAAATCCACTCACCTGCCGAGCTTGCACGTGCTGTCCAGAAAATTACTGAGCAGGTAAAGCATGACCCAAAGCAGGCCGGAGCCGGGGGCCAGTAAGCCTAGATGAACGCAGCAGACTTTCGTCGGATAGCACTAAGCCTGGAAGGTGCGGAAGAGGGCTCGCACATGGGGGCTGCGGATTTTCGTGTTGGTGGCAGAATCTTCGCGACGCTTGCATCGCAAAAGCAAGGTTACGGCAACCTGATGCTCACGCCGGAACAACAGGCGGCGTTCGTCCAAGAGCTGCCTGAAATGTTCGTGCCGATTGCGGGTGGGTGGGGAAGAATGGGAATGACTCACATCCGACTGTCTGTGGCGAATGAGGACGTGCTGCGCGGAGCGTTGCACACCGCGTGGAACTTGCGTGTGGAGAAGAATACAAAGGTGAGTGGAAAGAAAAGGTCGTCTGTGAAACGGAAGCGCGCGGCCACTACTCGGAGCACGAAACGTCGCTAACAGCCTTCGGTCAGAACTATTGATGTTGTGGCACAGCCGCCCTCGGCTGTGGCTCCGCCGAAAATGAGTTTCTAGAGAATGCTTTGGGTCAACAGTTCTTCTTGCGAGTCTTGATAGACTCTTTCGCGCTAGGGCGCCTTCTAGCTAGTCTTAGCCTTGGGCAGAGCCACAGCCGAGGGCGGCTGTGCCACAAGATTTCAGATCGTCACTACGAGCGCTGCGCCTTTGTCGGAGAAACCCGCACGAGGGCGCGCGTCGGTCCTGTTTTCTTTGATTATCTCCGCGAGCACGCTTTGACTGTGCTCTTCCCCCACTTAAAGGTCCGGAATGGGTCGGTGACGATTACGCGAGTACGCACGCCATCGATCACCGCAGGCACAGCTACAGACTTGCCCTGCTCCACGAAGACGACGACGGCGGATTCGCCCGGGCTGTCGCTGCTGGCGCCTACGCCGACTCCGATAATCGCAGGGTTCGTCATCAGCTCCTCAGCATGTTGCTGTTTAGCGCTGCGGGCACGAGTAATCTCCGAGTCCGCCAGGGGAGCGGCGATCTGCGCTTGCCGCGCCTGCAAAGAAGTTGATTGAGGGCTCTGCACAACCTTAGTGCGAACTCCATCAACTTGTGCCGGAATGGGAAGCCGCGCCTGGCTGCGCAGAGTAATTACGACTGCAGACTCGTCGGGATTGTCCTCACTGCGTCCAACCTCCACGCGATCGACCGCCGGGTCCTGCATGAGTTCAAACATGCGGTGATTGCGCGCGAGCGTTGCGCGCACAACTTCGCTTTGCCGCAGTCCGGTTTTCGACTGCGGTCCGGGAATCCCACCTTGTGCTTGCGATCCTGCAGGGCATGAGACTGGATGATCGGGGCCGCCGACAACTT